>OFGS01000146.1_pt1 | contig 18822 bp, 16 predicted proteins | sample 1521851 | NCBI WGS metagenome assembly OFGS01 (sample SAMEA3142070, study PRJEB24117) | hot springs metagenome
GGGGGAGATTAGGTGAGGGAGGGGGCATTTGATAACCAAGCGGTAAAGCTTACTATGGTCAGACGGCTTTGTTGCATAAATCATAAGCCAGTTCTTATCTTAATGCTCTCTGGTAGTAGTTTTAGTTAACCAAAGTTCGAAATTCCCATAAGCACCAGAAGCGCTACATCAACATCTGTGAGTATTAACAAGAATTCTGTAGGAAATATCCGTTAAATAAAACTGTTGACATTAACATCCAGCATAGATATCTTACTACCATGGTTTTCATCTTGCTCCTTTTACTGGTAAATACAACGATGGGAGGGCAGTTAGAAAGGCTCATAGATTATGCTATAAAAAACTCACCAAGACTAAGCTCCTATGAAGGGCTCATACTTTCAAGGGAAAGGATGGTTGATTACTCCAAAAGTCTGGAAAATCCCAAGCTGTCCCTGGGTCTAAACAACTTGCCCGTTAACAAACCTTATCCAACACCCACGGAGCCTATGAGCAGTTTCTCCATAGGGTTTTCCCAGATGTGGACATTACCTGTAAAAAGGGAAAGGGAGAGTCAGGTATTTCAGAAAGAGAAGGAGATGATAAAGGCAAGGTACGAGATGGAAAAAAGGGAGCTTATCAAGGATATAAAGGAAAATTACTACAAATACCAGTACACCTTTAAAAAAGAAGACCTTTATAAGAATCTACTAAGAGAGTTGGAGCTTCTGGAGAAGCTGGTGGAAGAGAACTACAAACTGGGAAGGGCTAGCCTGTCGGAGATCATATCCATAAGGGTGAAGAAAAAGGAGATAGAAAGGCTTAACGTAGACCTTTTAAGGGAGAGAAATAACCTAATCCAGCAGATACATTACCTAACTGGAGGGTTTGGAGATGTAGAAAGGGAGGATGTTAAGCCAAGAGAAGAGACGATTTACAAAGGCGTTCAACAAAACCCAGCCATAAGGGAGGTGGAAACACAAATAGGTACGTTGAGAGCTGAAATAGATAGGGCAAAGGTAGAGTACCTTCCCAATGTGGAGTTCATGGCGGAATACATGTTTAGACCCGGCCAGACAGACATGTTTAACTTAAGAGTAGGTCTTTCTTTGCCTCTGTGGAAATCTAGAAGGGAAGACCTTTTGGTTCTTGAAAAGTTGGATAGGTTGAGCTCAGCGATGAAAACACTGGAAGACACAAAGCTCAGAGTAATCAAAGAGATAAACACCTTGCACAGTGAGCACGCGAGAAACCTAGAAGCTTTGAAGATTCTTAGAGAAACAGAAGAAGAAAAGCTAAGGGAGATAAAAGCGCTCGAGGTTTCCTACAAGTACAATAAAGTGGACTTAAGAGAATTGCTTAAAGCATTCTTAGAACTTTGGGAAATAAGACTCATGTCTTTGGATAGAGAGTTGGAGCTTTTGCTGATAGAAGCTAGGTTAGAGGCGTTAATATGAGAAAGGTTTACCTAATACTGATTTTTACTACCATCTTAAGCACGTTGGCTATATTTCTTTACCTTTACCTAAGGGATACCAAAGAGGAGCACCAGCACTTCGAGGGTGTTTTGTTGTTCAAAGTGGATGGTGTAGAGGTTTACTCCGAAGAGGGTAAACTAAGGGTAGGTGATAATGTCATTTGGATAAGGGTTCCCGAGGGGAAGAGTTTGGAAGAGCTCTACTTTTACATGCCACCCATGCCCGGCATGGGTGAACACAGGAGTGAAATCTCAACGGAAAAAGTGGGCAAGGACTTATACAGGGGTAAGGTTAATCTTTCTATGGCTGGCTACTGGCAACTCGTAGGAAGCGTGGGAGGACAGACCTTTAAGATAGACGTTAACATACCTTACACCGCCGGAGGTGTAGCACAGGAAGAAAAGGGGGAAGGCTCTTTAGATTTGAGAAACAAAAACGTAGACGTCATAGGTATAATAGCGCAACCTGTAGAAGTTATAGAACTTCTGCAATCCTTTAGTACTGTTGGATACGTGAGCTTTGATCAGTCTAAGGTCTACGAGATAACAGTTAGGTCTGACGGGTGGGTGATAGACACCTTTAACAGGTTTGAGGGTGAGCTCGTAGACAAAGGTGCCCCGCTTTTAAAGATATTAAGTCCCGAGGTTGAGATAGCAAAGGAAGAGTTAAGACTTACCACCGAGATGGAAGCGAAGGACTTAAGCAAGCTCGCCAGGGAAAAGCTAAGCTACTTACAGAAGGGTGATGTAATCACATCTCCAGTAAGGGGTTTAATAGTTGAGAAGAGGGTCTTTCCTGGGGGCTCTATCAAAGCTGGGGATACGACTTATAAGATCGTAGATACCTCCAACCTATGGGTGATTGCAGAGGTGCCCGTAGATTACCTGTCTTCTATAAAGGTGGGCACTGAGGTTATGGTGGTAAGGCTCAGCAACAAGAAGGAGTACCTGGGTCGCATAGACTACATATTTCCAGAGATAAACAGAGATTCCAGAACCGCAAGAGTCCGTATAAGGTTGAAAACAACTGTAGGTTTTAGGATAAACGAGCCTTTGGAGGTTTACTTTGAGATACCTTTAGGGAAGGTTTTGGCTGTTCCAGAGAGCGCGGTGGTGGATACGGGTAGAAGGCAGGTAGTTTTCGTTGAAGTGGAAAAAGGTGTTTACCAACCAAGACAGGTAAAGCTTGGTAGGAAGGCTGGGAGCTACTACGAGGTTCTGTCTGGTCTTGAAGAGGGTGAAAGGGTTGTGGTTAAGGGGACCTTCTTCCTAGACTCGGAGGCTCAACTTAAGGGCATAGATCTTGAAAAACATCGACACTAAGGAGGTAAAGCATGAGAGTCTTTTATTTCCTTTTACTTTTGATAAGTATAGCCTTTTCCGCTGAGATCAGAGCTTACTACAATCCCGGGTGTGGATGTTGTGAATCTTACTTTTCCAAACTGGAAAGGATGGGATACAGGATAAAACGCATCCCTGTAGACTCTTCAAAGTTGGACAGTATTAAAGACTCCCTAGTGGTTCCGTTGGAGATGCGGTCTTGCCACACAATGGAATATCAAGGAAGGTTTATAGAAGGACACGTGCATCCAAAGGGAATAGAAAGACTTATAAAAGACGAGAAAGTAAAGGGTGTTGCGGCACCGCACGGTTTAAAGAGCGCAAGGGGAGGCTTTGAAAGTAGATATTTCGTAGTGAATAGAGACAACCGTATCAAGGAGGTGAAGCCATGAAAGCTCTTTTTGCACTCTTGGTGGTTTGCCTTTTTACCTTTGGTCAGCCCGCAAAAGTGCCCGAAGGACAAAGGTGTGCAGTATGTGGGATGGATGTAAACATGGACCCTAAACAAACATCTCAGATAAAACTTAAAGACGGTAAGTATGTCTTCTTTGCAGAAGTAGCCCACGCCCTTGAGTACTACCTTAAGAACAAGGAAAAAGTTGCGCAGATCTGGGTAAAGGATGCTCAAACGGGAAAGTGGATAGACGGGACGAAGGCGTTTTATGTGGAAACACCGGACACACCTATGGGACATGGTCTTTTAGCTTTTGAGAGCAGGATAAAGGCGGTGTCCCAAGCAAAAGGTAAAAAGGTCTACAGCTTCAGAGACATAAATCAGGATCTACTTAAGGGATTACAGCATAGACACTGATGGAAACGATAGCAAGGTACGTAATAAAGTACAGGCTTATAGTGCTCATACTGTCTGCCTTTTTGTTTCTCTACGGCTTGTACTCCCTAAAGAAAACATCTTTGGACGCCATACCAGACCTAACGGACGTTCAGGTGGTTGTTTACTCAGAATGGATGGGACAAACGCCAGAGGTCATAGAAAACCAACTTACATATCCATTAACATCTAACCTTCTGGGACTACCTAAGGTCAAGGCTGTAAGAGGAATATCCGTTCCCAACTATTCCTTAGTTTACGTTATCTTTGAGGATGGTACAGACCTTTATTGGGCAAGGTCTAGGGTGCTGGAGAAACTTCAGAGCATAAGGTCGCTCCTTCCACCGCAGGCAAGGGTTGAAATAGGTCCAGACGCCACGGGTATAGGATGGGTCTACCAGTACGTAATCCTATCCCAAGAAAGAAGCTTAGATGAACTTTGGTCTATCCAAAACTTTCTTGTAAGGTACGCCCTGCTTTCGGTGCCCAACGTGGCTGAGGTGGCTACCGTAGGAGGCTTTGAAAAGGAGTACAGGGTGTTTATAGAGCCTGAAAAGCTCTACCTTTACGGTCTTACCGTTGAAGACGTAGCAAAAGCCCTTTCTTCCTCCAACGTGGAAAGGGGAGGAAAGTATGCGGAGTTTTACGGTAGGGAGTTCTTGATAGCCCTGAGAGGATACGTAAAGGAAAAGGAGGATTTGGAAAAGACGGTGGTGAAGGAGATAAACGGTGTTCCAGTGAGGATTGGAGACATCGCAAGGGTTGTTGAAACGCCTGCCTTTAGGATGGGAACCGCGGACTACAACGGGATGGGAAACGTGGTAGGTGGGATCGTAGTCGTAAGGTACAACGCCAACGCCTACGAAACTATAAGGGCTATAAAGGAAAAGATAGAAGAGCTTAAAAGAACCTTACCGGAGGATATAAAGATAGTGCCTGTTTACGATAGGTCTGAGCTCATAGAGGGAGCGGTCAACAACCTAAGGGACGTTCTCATAAAGGAAGTTATCGTGGTTTCTTTGGTGATAGTCATATTCCTGCTTCACCTTTTGGCTAGCTTTGTGGTGATAATCTTTCTGATCCTTTCAGTCCTTTCCACCTTCATACTAATGAATCATCTAAACATCACGTCCAACATCATGTCCCTTGGGGGTATAGCCATAGCCATAGGTACGATGGTGGATGCAGGTATAGTTCTAACAGAGGCTGTCCAAAAGAGAAGAGACGAAGGTAAAGACCTTTTTGAGAGCATCGTTGAGTCTATGCAAGAGGTGGGAAAACCCATATTCTTTGCGCTTCTCATGGTTACCCTTTCCTTTATCCCTATGCTTGCCCTTGGCGGACAGTCTGGAAGGCTCTTTTCACCACTTGTTTACACAAAGACCTTTAGCATGATACTGGCGTCTTTTTTGTCTATACTGGTAGTGCCCGCCCTGATGGCTTACTTCATGAGGGGGAAAGGTATAAGGGAGGAGAAAAACCCCATAGTGAAGGTCTTCATCCTTGCTTACAAGCCCCTTTACCACCTTGCAATAAGGTTTAGATACCTGATCCTCTTAATAACTCTGATGATGGGAGTGGGTTCTTTCTTGCTTTACAGAAGCTTAGGAAGGGAGTTTATGCCAGATCTAAGGGAGGGAAGCCTTCTCTATATGCCTATAACTGCACCAGGCATATCCATACAGCAAGCCCAAGAGCTCTTAACTATCCAAGATAAAATCATTTCCTCATTTCCGGAGGTGAGCTCCGTGTTTGGAAAGGTGGGAAGAGCAAACACCCCCACAGACCCAGCACCCCTTTCCATGGTGGAAACCACCATAGTGCTAAAACCACCACAGGAGTGGCGCAAAGGTATGACCTACGAAAAGCTTATAGAGGAGTTGGATAAAGCTTTACAGATCCCCGGTGTTGTTAACATGTGGACTCAGCCCATCAAGGGAAGGATAGACATGGTAAGTACAGGAATAAGAACGCCTTTAGGTGTAAAAGTTTACGGCAGGGATCTAAACACATTGCAAGAAATTTTAGTCTCTATAGAAGAGAACCTTAAAGGTTTGAGGGATGTCATGAGCGTATCCGCCCAGAGATTTGGCGGAGCTTCTTACTTGGAAGTGGTTCCCAACAGAGATGCCCTTGCCCTGTATGGTATAAAGGTCAACGACTTGGTGATGACCTTAGAAACGCTTCTGGCAAACACGCCCGTAAGCCTTTACGTATCTGGAAGGGAAAGGTACAACATATCCCTCGGTGTTCCTGTAGACTATCGACTGGACTTAGAAAACTTGCTTCTCCCAATAGATGGCAAGCTGATACCGTTGAAGGCGGTAGCGCAGGTAAAGAGGTCTGAAGGTATGTCAGAGATATACTCCGAAAACGGTCTTTACGTTGGGTACGTACTTATAACGCCCAAGCCTGATGCGGATGTAGAGAAAATTGTTGAAGAAGGAAACAGGCTTATAAGGGCTAACGTTAGCTTTCCAGAAGGTTATTACTACACTTGGAGCGGTCAGTACGAATACTGGCAGAAAGCAAAAGAAAAGCTCATCATAATAATCCCTGCAGTGCTTATAACCATTTTTATACTCATATATCTAACCTTCGGTAGGATGTTGGAAACGTTTGTGGTAGTTTTTACCTTACCTGCGTGCGTGTTTGGTGGCTTTTTATTCATGTACCTTTTGGATTACAAGATCTCACTTGCGTCCATAGCGGGCTTTTTGGCACTCCTTGGTGTATCTGCGGAGATGGTTATAGTGATGATCGTGTACATGATGAACGCTTTGAAGGAAGGTAAGTTTAACAACCTTGATGAAGCTCTCTACTACGGAGCGGTAAAGAGGATAAGACCTAAAGCTATGACCATGCTTACGTTGGTGGTTGGACTAATACCTGCGTCTTTCTCCACGGGCGTAGGATCGGAGGTAATGTCTCGCATAGCTATTCCTATGCTTGGTGGCGTTATAAGCTCCTTCTTTGTTGCCTTAGTATGCGTGCCAGCCATTTATCACCTCTTACTTTCTACTCATAAAACGCCCATACCAAAGGAGAAGATACACAACACCACCAGTCAATAGAAAGAGAAACAGGAAGTACAGCAGGACATCAACCATTTCGTTGGAATTAATCTAAGCTTACTCTATCTCTTGACAATGGTTTAATGTAGTGCATTTCACTGACTAAATGGACTACACACTAGGACCTTCCATTTTATGGTAGATTTATCGTGTTTTACCGCTTCCTTTAGCTCTGTTGCACGAATCAAAGGAACCTATACATCGCTAAACAGGGTTAGTTCTTACCTTAATGCTCTTTGATAGCAATTTTAGTTAACCACAGTTATAAATTCCCCCTTAGCACCAGAAGCACTACACTCCTTCACTTTAACGGTGTGTATTTATCTATGCAACAAAGTCCTCTCTGGTAGTAGTTTCGGCTGACCACTGTTCGAAATCCCACCTTAATACCAGAACCGCTATATTCCTTGCTATAATATAAAAATTGATGTTTTACCTGTTACCCTCCAGTAAAAGACAGTCCAAGATTACTCTCAGGCTTCAAAACTCTAATGGACATCATATCCACTTTGACGACTTATCCCACGTAAGAGTTAGACTTAACGAATGCGCCCAAATAGATACCACCATACAACCAGTACCCGTATGGAGAAGGTTTAAAAACTCTTTCTGGAGCAGTTTAGAGTTCTGGGTTTTGCCTCCATCTGTTCAAAGAAGAATAGAGGACAGAGGCATAGTACTATCACCCCTTTATGGTTTTCTAAAAGTAAATGATCTAATACCCTTTTATATGCTAACGTGGGAGGATTACTGTAACAGCACTAAAGTATGGGATGTATGGAAGCCCATCTTAAAAGAAAAGAGTAAGGAGCTATTTAAAGATAAAGTCGTACTCAACCTTTTAGGTAGGGAAAAGGAACTCTTAGACCTGTCAACCGCCCGAAAGACTGTAGAGTTTAAGTTTTTCAAAAAGGACAGGAGAGTAAAAGACGACAGCAGGCATAAGGCTTACGTGCTTAGGTACATAGCGGAAAAGGACTTGGATATTTCAGACCTTCACAAGATAAACTTCTACGACTATAGGGTAAAAGAAATAGAGGAAGAAGGCAAGAAAATCTCGGTTGTGATGGGATCTGAGGGGAAGTACATATGATATCCGTGGTTATCCCAGCCTACAACGAAGAGAAAAACATTCCAATCCTTTACGATAGGCTAAAAAAAGTCCTGGATACTATAGGTGATGAGTACGAGATACTGGTTGTAGATGATGGTTCAACGGATGGGACATTTGCCGTCCTTGAAGAGATAGCTCAGAAAGATAAAAATCTAAAGGTTATAAGGTTTAAAAGAAACTACGGGCAAACCGCAGCCATGTACGCAGGATTCCAACATGCTACAGGTGATGTGATAGTAACCTTAGATGCAGACCTTCAAAATGACCCAGAGGATATACCTAAACTACTTCAAAAGTTAGAGGAAGGCTATGATGTTGTTAGTGGGTGGAGAAGGGATAGGAAGGACCCTTTCTTTTCAAGAAAACTACCTTCCATGATAGCCAACTGGATAATATCTAGAGTAACAGGCATACACCTACACGACTATGGATGTACTCTGAAAGCTTACAGAAAAAGCGTAGTTCAAGACCTTGAGCTTTACGGAGATATGCACAGGTTTTTACCTGCTCTAACCAAAAGGCATGGAGCCAAGATAACAGAAGTGGTTGTGAGACATCATCCAAGGATCTACGGCAAGTCCAAGTACGGTATAGGAAGAACCACAAGGGTCATTTTAGACATACTGCTAGTTAAGTTTCTTAACGAATACCTAAACAAGCCCATGTACGTGTTTGGTAGCATAGGCTTTTTCCTTCTTTTTGCTGGGCTTTTGGCTCTTGCGTATCTCGTATTCTTGAAGGTTTTCTTGGACGAAAACATCGGAAGGCGTCCCTTGCTTATTTTGAGTACCCTTTCTATCTTGGCTGGAATTCAACTTATATCAACGGGTATACTGGCGGAGTTACTAGTTCGCATCTACTACAGGACACAGGATGACAAACCGTATATAGTGGAAAAGAAGATTAACCTATAGGCTTATCAGAAGCTTTGGTGCATAAATCATAGAAACGGCTACATCGCTAAGCAAGGTCAGTACTTATAGCCTGATCGTCCAAATTGTACAAAACTGCACAGTTTAGCGTTGGGATATTTGTATTCTGTCTTTCCTTTAGTCCCTTCTCCCAAGCAGAGAGATTAGCTTTTGAAAGAGAGCTACTTTTAGGAAAGAGAAGACTTGGAGAACTCTTTTGGGAGAGCATGTAGCTAGTAGCACTGCTTTAAGAACTTGCCGGAGATTGCAAGATACCAGATCTGTTTTTCAGGGTTTTGAAGCTTCTTTGTCAATTTGTTTCCTCCCTTTGTATGCTCTCTTATTCTGTTAAGCTTACGCGCATAACACTGTAGCATCGCTTACAACCTTTTTACTTGAAAAAAACAAGCTTAAATACGATAATCGTCAGGGTTTAATCCATCCCATCTTGAATCAGCAAAAAGTTTCTTTATTGCATCCTTGTCTCTTCAGGGCGCCTTAGTTTGTTCTTGACTAGAGAAACGATTATTAAAAAGGTCAGGTAAGAAAAGTTCATACGGACAAGATTATACCATCTATACCTAAGCTCTTTATTTTTGATAGCTCTTTCTCTGCATCAGACCTATTGCTAAACGCTCCGTACAAAACTTTATAAATACCATCCTTTTTCTCTATGGTTAGGTTTCTAATTTCTGTATTCTTTTCCAATTTCTGCTTATAGCTTTGCGCTGATTCCATGTTTGAAAAGGCACCAAGTTGAATGTAAAAGATCCTTTGCTGAGGCTTAGTATAGTCAACATCTACAAGAATAGTTTTTTCTTGTTCATTTTCTTGCATCTCTTTTTCCTGCTTTATTGCTGTATTATTAGGTGTATTTTGTACTTCTTCCTGTTTTCTCTCCCTTTCTACACCTTGTTCCGTAGGTTTAACTTTCTGCGAGGACGATTCTTTTGTTGGTAAGTTTTGCTTCTTTTCATGCTCACTTATCAGAATTTTTTCCAACAGCTCCTTTGTCAAGGCAAATGTATTTTGATCTATGCTTCTGTCGTTCATCAATTCGTTTATGGTAAACTTGGCAAGCGCTACGTTTCCAGCAAGCCACGCATTGCGCGCTAGGGCTAGCCTTATGTAAGGTTGTGCTTGTTGATTCTGGACTAAGTACATGTAAATATGCATAGCTTTCTCAAATTGCTTACTTTCCTCATAGAACTGGGCTAACTCTATCTGTGCGTCCACATAATTAGGATTGTAGGCAACTGCTCTTTCTAAATTCCTAACGTAGTCCTGAAGGTTGTTTAACTTTTGATGCACCTTTGCAAGGTAGTAAAATGCCATATGTTTTTTCACAAAGGTCTCGTCCTTTAGAGCGGTTTCCAAATGCTCCTTAGCCCTATTGTAGTCACCCTTTCTGTAGTACATCACCCCCATGTTTAGGTAAGCTTCTGTAAAATTCTTATCTACCTGAAGGGATTTGAGGAAAGCAGATTCCGCTTTATCAAACTCACCTACCTCTGTATAAGCCATTCCCAGAGAGTTCCAGACTTGAGGGTTGTTTGGAGCTATCTGCGTTGCTTTGTAAAAGTTTGCAATCGCCTCAGAGTAGTTCTTAACCAAGAAAGATGACATTCCTAGTTCATGGTAGTATAACCAGGCACTATCTTGTTTATCTGAACTTTCAGTGCTTACAGCGCATCCACAAAGGACGGCACATATAGCAATAGATATAACTCTCTTCATTTGATTATGGCACCACCAAAAGAAACCCTAAGTTTTTTGATCTCAGAACGTATATCGCTAGTTTTTACAGTTATCAAAACTTTGTGGAAGCCATCTTCTTCCCTTATGGTTCCAGAGTACCCCATCGATCTAGCTTTGTTTAAGGCTTTAAGGGCATTTTCTTTATTGATAAAGGCTCCTACCTGAACGGTGTAAGTCTTAACCGCTCTTTCCCCTGCTTTTCTCTCTTCTTGCTTTTCCTTTTTGACTGCACTATCTAAGGGTTTTTCAGACTCTTTTTCTTTCCTCTCCGCTGCGGTTGTTCCCTTCTCCTCCTGTATTTTTTGAGCCAGTAGATCTTCCTCTACAACCTTTTTATCTTCTTTATCCTCAGGTTGTGTTGGTAGTTGTGTTGGTGGTTGTTGTATCTGTGGTTGTGGACTGGGTTTAACGACAGTCGGTAAAGGCTGTACGTTTTCCTGTTTAGAAGATATCCACATGTTTAGACCTACGTAAAAGGAAACCAAGGCTACAAGTATGCCAATTAATAATACTAATCTTTTGCGTTTATCCATTTTACTCTCCTCACATATGTTCTGGAGCGTGCACTCCTATTAATTCTAAACCATGGGCTAATACCTTTTCAATACCCTTAAAAAGCGCAAGCCTAGATTTCATTAAATCTTCATCCTCGGACATAACCCTGTTGTGATTGTAGTAATTGTGAAAATCCTTAGATATAGATAGTAGATGGTAAACGATGGTATGTGGTGTGACGTTTTCAACGACGTCCATTAGCACATCCTTAAAGAGTATACATTTCTTCATAAGCCTGATCTCGCTTTCTTGAATCAGTTTATCTACATATTGACTTAAATCTGTAGAGTCTGCATCCAAGCCGTACCGAGCTTTAACCTCTCTTATGACCCCCCTTATACGGGCGTGGGCATATTGCACATAAAAAACGGGATTTTCAGAGCTTTTCTCCTTAACAATGTCTATATCAAAGTCCAGCGGAGTATCGCTTCTTTTTGTAAGAAACATAAACCTGACTGCATCCTGTCCTACATCCTCCAACAGCTCTTTTAGCGTTATAAACTCTCCCGTCCTCTTTGACATCCTAACCTCTTGCCCGTTGCTAAATAACTTCACCATTTGGACAAACTCCACCTTCAGCCATCCCTCTGGCACGCCCAAAGCCTTAAGGGCACCCATCAGCCTTTGCAAGTATCCATGATGATCTGCGCCCCATAGGTTTATAGCAAAATCAAAGCCCCTCCTGTACTTGTTGTAGTGATAGGCTATATCGTTGGCAAAGTAGGTGTATGTCCCATCAGACCTTTTTAACACTCTATCCTTTTCATCTCCAAACTCTGAAGCTTTAAACCACAATGCACCATCCTTTTCATAGGTGTATGCCTTAAGCAACTCCAATATTTCTTCCACAGCCCCACTTTCTACCAGCGACCGCTCGCTAAAGTAGTTATCAAAAGAGACATTCATCATCTGTAAAGTTTCCTTTATATCCTCCATCATACGCCTTATACCGTAATCTCTGCATACCTCTATAGCTTTTTCTATATCTTCTTTTATAAGAGAATCACCGTAAAAAGCTTTTATGTCTTTTGCCAGATCCATTATGTAGTTCCCCTTATAGCCCTCCTCTTCAAAGAGTTTCTTCAATTCTTCATTTTCAACACCATGCAGCTCCATGTACCTGTAGAGAATGGAAAGACCGAGAAGATGAACCTGATAACCTGCATCGTTTATGTAATACTCCCTGTATACCTTATAGCCATAGGTTTCAAGTAGCTTTCCTATAACGTCTCCTACAACCGCTCCCCTTCCGTGCCCTACGTGCATAGGTCCTGTAGGATTTGCACTTACAAACTCCAATATGACCCTTTTCCCTTTCCCGATGTCTTTTTTATAGTATTCACCTCCCTGGACCAACAGCTTTTTAAACTCCCTTTTTACAAAGCCTTCGTTAAGAGTAAAGTTGATAAATCCGCCGAGAGCCTGAGCGGTGATTTCCTCAGAATTTAAAGCTTCAGAAAGTCTGAGTGCCACATCTTGAGGTTTTTCTCTTAGATGTTTTGATATTAAAAAGGCTATATTCGTAGAGTAATCACCGTAATCTTCTCTCTTTGGGGTTTCTATGCTGTAGCTGTTTATATCAAAGACACCCAACTTCTCAAGCTGGGCACTTATTTTTTCTCTTATCAAGTCTTTCATATGTTCTATTTTAACCTTTGCTATAGGAACTGCTCACCTCTATGTACAGGATGTGTATCTATTTACCTTTTCTCTCGGATTTCGCTGACTTTGTTGCATAAATAGGGAGTCTAGCGATTCAAGTACTGAGAAGGAGTCCTACCCTGTGGTTAAGCAAAACGAACACTAAACTGGTGCATTGATGCAGTCATTTCGACTTTGTTGCGTAAATGAAGGTGGAATGAGACTTTGTTAAATAAATAAGTTACGAGGCCAAAGCGAAGGACTATAACAAATCTAGTGCTGAGAAGGAATCTTGCCCTGTGGCTGAGTAAAGTAACCATGTAGCCATTCCTAACATTATATGTGCAACAAAGCTGATTTCGCTCTACCTTGCTATTTCTATGTTTCCAAATAACCACACTCTTACATGGTAAGATTACTACCTTTTTTGTAGTTTTATGGCTTTGTTGCACAAATCATAGGAAAAGCTACATCGCTAAGCAAGGTCAGTACTTACATTATAGCTATCTGGCAGTAGTTTTGGCTAACCACAGTTCGAAATTTCCCCTCGTCATAGGAACCGCTATATTCCTTAACTTTATCGGAGTGTATTTTTTTATGTAACAAAGTCGATTTTCTGAAGACCTCATCAAATTGACTGGAAGTGATTAGAGTTCCACTATCACTTACCTATTACCATTATGGCACCTGGGCGCTTTATCCTTGGAACCAACACCTCCATAACTCTGAACTGGTGAACCATGTTGGAGCTTTCCACGTACGCAAGACTCATATCTAGCCCTATGACTATGTCCATGTTTTGTGGTCCAGATGACACCAGTATAGCTTTTCCTTCTGGTACTATTTGAGTATGAAATACTTCTTCTACTATCTTCTTAATTTGCTCTATCTCCAAGAGCCCAGTGTTGTGATAAAGCCTGTTTAGCTTAAAGTAATCCTTAGGGTTTAACAAAAGATAGTAAGGTCCGAAAAAGCCAGATTCGGAGAGTTTTGCTATAGCAAGAGAAACGTCGTTAAAGGCATTACCCATAACATCCCAATCGCTCATAGACATGGTTTGTCTGCCTTCTACGCTGAGAAATCCGTCTATTCCTAGCTTCCTATCACCGTGGATGATGAGCGTATCCTCCGCTACCGCGGTAGCAAAAGCAGCGGCAGATGCGGTAGAAGTATCTATAGGCAGGTCGAACTGTCTGTAGTATTCCAAATCACGCCACGTTATGGAAAAGGGCTTGTATATGGTGGGCATAACGACGTATTTCCTGGTTCCTGTCCTTATAGGCTCACACGTTTGAGCTTCTTCACCGGGTCTGACCTCACAGCTTCCGGGCTCCACACCCAAGAATACATCGTAAGCAACCACCTGATGTCCCACGCCTATCGGTCCCACGAGGGACATAAACCTTCTACATACGAGAACTTTTTTAGCGACGTTGATTATGGCATTCTCAAGGGCATTCCATTCATCGAGGGTAAGCGGTGATTGTTCTCTTCCCAAAAACTCCATTTCTATACCTCCTTCTACATAGTTTACAACACTTTTCCAGGGTTAAAAATATTTTTAGGGTCAAATACCGCCTTTATACCCCTTAAAATCTCCATACCATGCTCTCCCATTTGCCAGTGTAAAAACTTTCTTTTAGTAATACCTACGCCATGTTCCCCCGTAATGGAACCATGATAGGAAAGGGCTAGTTCAAAAACCTCATCTACGGCCCTTTCCGCTCTTTCCTCTTCTTCTCTGATGTTTTTGTCGTAAAGAAGGTTAACGTGCAGGTTTCCATCCCCTATATGCCCAAACACCACCATCATCAAGTCGTACCTTTTAGCTATTTCTCTGAGCCTTGGCAAAGCTTCCGCTAGGTAGGTACGTGGAAAGACTATATCCTCGTTTATCTTTCCAGACTTGAGATTTCCTAAGGCTGGTCCTAGATTTTTACGTGCGGTCCACAATCTTTCCGCCTCTTCAGCTGTGCGCGAGACTCTTACATCCACACCCATAGCCCTTAGTATTTCCTCCAACTGGCTTATATCACTCTTTACGCTCTCTTGTGATCCGTCTACCTCTATCAAAAGCACAGCCTCTGCAGATTTAGGAAGCCCTACTGGCTTAAAATCTTCCACCGCTCTTATAGCGTAGTTGTCCATAAACTCCAGAGCGGATGGGAATATCCCCGACGTCATGATCTTAGTTACAGCTTTCCCTACAAGTTTTAAATCATCAAACACGGCTAAGGCGGTGAGCCTTGCCTTTGGTTTTGGGATGAGTTTTAGTATAGCGGATGTGATGAGCCCTAGCGTACCTTCTGAACCTACGAAGAGCTTGGTCAAATCGTAGCCCGCAACGTCCTTTATAATAGGATTTCCTACCTTTAAGGTCTTTCCTTCTTTTATGACCGCAGTAAGCCCTAGTACATACTCACGGGTCACGCCGTACTTGAGACATCTGGGACCTCCTGCATTTTCCGCTATGTTTCCACCGATCGTAGAGTACTTAAAGGACGATGGATCTGGTGGATAAAAGAGTCCTAACTTCTCCACATACTGCTGAAACTCGTAAGTTACCACGCCCGGTTCTACTACAGCTGTTGCGTTGTCCACGTCTACCTGGAAAGCCTTCATCTTCTCAAAGGACACTACGATACCTTTTTGCACCGTTGGAACCGCACCACCTGTAAGTCCAGAACCTGCACCCCTTGGGAAGATAGGTATATCTTCCTCGTAGCAAAACTTTACCAGCTTTTCCACGTCTTCATGCGTCTTCGGGAAAACTACCGCAGATGGTAAAGCTCTCTCCATAGGTATAGGCGTAGCATCGTAAGAGTAAAGCTTTCGAGTTATATGTGATGTATCCACTTTATCCTTACCGAGCAGGTCTATAAGTTTTTCCGTAGTATCCTTCTTAAAAAGCCCTATCATGAATAGAAAATATAAACTTGACTTTTCTACGTTGCATGAGATAGAGCATGCGTTTATTTTTTAAAGGATGGCTATAGCCTGTATGATGTGGGGGAAAAGGGAAGGTGAAGAGTTTTTTACAGACACCATCCTGTGGCTTTTAGACAAACCATATCCCCATTGGGTAGAAACAAAGAGAGACAACCTAAAGCTTGACTTTAAGGAGACTGGCTTTAGACAGTTTGTTTCCCTAAACTCTCCATACCTCATAACGGATGCGTTCCTCATGTTTGGTCTGCAGTTTGCAAGAGCAAGGGATAAGCTCATAGATGCTCTAAACCCAATCAGGCTGATGGTGAAGGTAAAGCCAGGTAGTTTTTTAGGGATGAGTCATCACTTCTTGGGCGCTCCCTTTGAGATAGAATGCGATGACGTCCTGAGGGAGTTTCTGATGTCCGCAAGGAGTCTATTTGAAGACACTGGCTTTGAGTTGGATGTGATTTTTGTTTCTTACAACCCTTACCTAGAAGACATATTCTTAAGTGGTTTAGATAGGTTAAAAAGCGTAAGATACAAATTCTACGGAGCTTAGCTATGGAACAGGGATATAAAGGTCTATTTAGTAAGATGGGAGAAGGACTGTTGGAAAAGTACCTGGAAGATGCCTTAAAAGAATTACAAGAAAGACCAAAGGACCCAGAGATACTTTTTAAGATTGGTGTAGCTTACTCCCGTCTAAATAAAGTAGACCAGGCTAGGGAAATCTACAAAAAATTGAAGGAAGTAGATAAAGAAAAAGCTAAGGAGCTTCTGGACATTATTTATGAGACGTGACCTTGTTGCAAAAATCACAGGAATAAATACATAGCTAAACAAGGTCGGTTCTTATCTTAATGCTCTTTGGTAGTGGTTTTAGTCAATCACATTTCAAAGTTCCCACCAGCACCAGACTCTCTATATTCCTTCAGTAGGGGTTCTTATTTATGCAACAAAGTCACCTTCTGGAGACTATATTAGACTTTGTTACATAAATAGACATACGAGGTTAGGATAAAGAGTGCAGTGATTTTGATGTTGAGAAGGAGTCTAACCCTATAAACTGCTATAAGAGTGGTAAAATAAGTAAACCTTCTTGGAAATAGCTTCTGGAAAAGGCCCCGCTTACCTGTAGTTTATGCAACAAGGTTACCTCCATTACTTTCTACAAAGTTTCTTAAAGTAGCTTTGTTGCGTAAATAAACCTTTGAAGGCAAGACACGGTAATCTCAGGCATAAGTAAGTCTTATCATCTGGTTCAGCTCTGTTGTGTAAATTAACATGCGATGCAATCTCAGGGCATAAGGCATCTCTCAAAAAACTTCCCGCCTACTCCCTGTTGGGGAATTTGCCTTCCTCTTTCAACTTGATCAAAATTTTACAAACCGATAAATAAAAGAAAAGTCAAGGGCACCCGAAAGGATGCCCTTTACGCTTTTACTTTATTTCTATCTTCGTTTCCTTTGCAGTTTCAGCCTTGGGGAGTCTTATCTCCAGAACACCGTCTTTGAACTCCGCCTTTATGCCTTCCAGTTTCACCTCCTTGGGTAGGGTAATCCACCTTTCAAGATTTCCGTAAACCCCTCCCCCACTGCGCGTTGTTACGATGTTCTTTTGCTTCACTTCTTTCTTCTCCCCCCTTATGTAAAGGATGTTATCCTTTATGCTAACCTCCTCGTCCTCTCTCTTAAAGCCCCGAAGTTCCCTCTTCACCACTATCTCTTCACCTGTCTCGTAGATATCCAAGGCTGGAGTCAATACCCTTTCCACCTCTACAACTGGCGTAAACTCCTCCATAAGCCTATCAAACTCCCTTCTTATCCTCTCAAGTTCTGCAAAAGGGTTCCACAAAGATAACCCTCTTCTCATGGCTCTCACCTCCTTTATAAGAATTTACTTAAAAATATTTTAGCATATTATTGTCAATTTGTCAAGTCCTCAAAGGATATTCCTACCGCACCGAGCTCCAGCATCTCTTTAACAGCTTTTTCAGAATCCCCCGGATTGACATCAACGCCCCTTATACCATCGAGCAGTAAAAACACCTGATAACCAAGGTTTATACCACCTACGACCGTGTTCTTAACACAGTAATCGGTAGCAACACCACCTACAAACAACCTTTTTATCCCCCTCTCCCTTAATAAGCTGTCCAGTATCGTGCCTTGAAAACCAGAGTAGGCATCAAAGTCCCTACTGGTACCTTTGGAGATGATAAATTTGTTATCCACAGGTATGTGGAGCTTTGGATGAAAACCTGCACCTTCCGTATCCTGCACGCAGTGAGGTGGCCAAGGTCCTCCTTGATCCCTAAAGGATATATGGTCTTTAGGATGCCAGTCTCTGGTGAAAAACACGGGTAGACCATTTTTTTCAAAAACACGTATGTACTCGTTTAGCGTATCAACGATCTCATCACCCTTTGGCACAGGAAGAGCTCCGCCTGGCATGAAGTCGTTTTGCATGTCTACGATTATTAGGGCATCTCTGCTTGAAACCAAGACCTTCAAATTTTTCACCTCCCTTATACGATTACTGGTATTTCTTTATTTAAATATATGTCAGTAATGCTTACCTTGCATACGTAGGCTCTTACGCTAAAGCCCAAGCGGTAAAACTCCTTTAGGGCTTGTGAAAACTCTCTATCCATATCCCAGTTTGGAGAGAAAGCGTATGCGTCTTCCCTCTGAACAACAAAGACAACTTCCGGCAAAAACTCTGAGCCAAGACTCATCAAGTACCTTATGTGCTCCCTTCCCCTCTTTGTAGGAGCGTCGGGAAACATGGCTATTCCATTCTTCACTAAGTTTACCGATTTTACCTCCACTACCTTATTACCTACCAGCAAATCAAACCGGTGTTTTCCAAACTTTGGTTCGTAGAAGGGCTCAACACCCAGATACTCTGTGTAAAGTTTGTTGGCTATGTGCGAGTCTATGCATACAAGATTTCCATCAACGTCCACCAAAAGGACCTCATAGGGATAAACACCGCTGTCTTTTTCCTTAAGGTAGACCTTACTGCCTCTAAAAAGCAACTCTGTTAATCTTCCCGTGTTTCTTATGTAGACCTTTTCTTCTAAACCATCTATTAAGACTTTACCTACGAACTTGTTTAACCTTTCTAAGAAGGTAGCCTCTTTGAGTTTAGGGAACCTCATTTTTAGAAAAGCCCCACCGGGCGGTGGGGCAAACAAATTAGGGGAGGGA
>OFGS01000147.1_pt1 | contig 18820 bp, 23 predicted proteins | sample 1521851 | NCBI WGS metagenome assembly OFGS01 (sample SAMEA3142070, study PRJEB24117) | hot springs metagenome
TTATACGGGGACGTTACGGATTCGACAGGGGTAGATCGAGCTTAAGCTGCGAGCCGAGGGGATCGTCCTCGTAAAAACGTCACTTAAAGATAACTGGCAAAGAAAACTACGCTTTAGCTGCTTAATTGATGCGGCTAGCTCCTACCGCCATCGCCCATGTGGCGTCCTAGGGGTTCATAACAAGTGGGCTACGCCTAAGTCCGCCGTCTGAGGACGAGGGAAGAGAACAATCAGACTAGCTGCTCGGATGCCTGTCGGTAGGCGGAAGAAGCGGCGAAACGTAAATATACCGACTACGCTCGTAGACGCTTAAGTGGCGATATCTCTGGACGTGGGTTCGACTCCCACCGTCTCCATACTTAGTTAAAGATGAAAACGACTGCGTTTGCGGTCGTTTTTTATTTATTATCCCGTTTTTACCGTTAGCAACTTCTATATTTAAAAAAACTCATTGACAAAGATTATCAATATCGATTATGATTTTGTTTGTAAATGATAATGATAATCACTAGGAAGGAGAAGGTGAGATGAGGAAAATATTTTCTTATGTGTTATCGCTCTGCTTGCTTGTTGGTTTGTTTACTTTTACAGGCGAGCTTACTGAGGCATCGACTAAGCTAACGATTAAAGATTTAGCAGGGCGAACGGTAACGTTTGATCGTACACCGCAACGTGTCGTTGTATTAAGCCCGGGGGATCTACATACGCTTCAAGCGCTCGGCGTACAAGTGGTTGGAAGACCGACGTCTGCGACACCAGTTGATGCGAGCTTGCAATCAGTTCCGCAGGTAGGGAATATTCATCAACCAAACTTCGAAAAAATCGTAAGTTTACAGCCAGATGTTGTTATTGCGGGGACATCTTTTTTAGGTCATATTCAAAAAGCAGAATCATTGGGATTGAAAGTCGTTATCACTTCTGGTAGTTCTGTTCGTGATATTCAATCGTCTATTACGTTGTTAGGAAAACTATTTAACAAGGAACAAAAAGCGAAAGTATTAGTCAGAAAAATTGATAATAAAGTAAAAAAATATAGTAAAACAAAAACGAAAGTGCGTGCTGTCATTTTATTCGGCTCAGGTGCCAGCTCACTTGTTGCTTTACCAACATCGTTTTCTGGGGATGTGTTAGCAAAAGCTGGCGGGGAAAATATTGCGGCGAGCTTTTCGCAATTGAAAGACTATCCTGGCTACGCTAATTTGAGCACGGAGCGGATGATCGCAAGCAATCCGGATGTTATTTTCATTATCACACATGCGAATCATGCGGAAACAAAAAAAGCGATGATTAAACTCATGTCAACAAGTTCATGGCGCAACTTGAAAGCGGTGAAAAATAAACATGTCATCTTTTTACCGAGTGAATTATTCGCTGCAAGCCCTGGTGTGAAAATTACTGATGCATTAGATCATATGAATAAAGAACTATTAAAAGTGCGCGCGAAAACGAAAAAGTAGTGGATGAGGGATGACATCGTGGAAACGTTTCTTAGCGACATAAAAGAAAGAAAACATCCTTATGCGAAAAGAAGAGTATGGACGTTTGTTTTCCTTCTTATCTCAATTGTATTCGTATGTTTATACTCTGTCGTTACAGGAAGTGTAAAGCTGCAATTACACGAAGTTTGGGAAGGTCTTACAGGAGAAAAAGATTCGATGTTTTATACGATTGTATGGGACTTACGGTTACCGAGGACGATCGTTGGATTAATTGTCGGCATGTGTTTAGCTATTTCAGGGACAATTATGCAAGGGGTGATGAAAAATCCACTTGCTGACCCGGGGATTATCGGTGTATCGTCTGGGGCGGCGTTAATGGCAGTAATTATTACGATTTTACTGCCGCAATATATTGTGCTATTGCCACTTGCAGCGTTTGTCGGGGGATTTATTACAGCGATGCTCATTTATGCGTTGGCGTGGCAAGGAGGTTCATCGATTGCACGAATTATTTTAGTCGGGGTCGCTGTGAATGCCATTATTGGAGCGACGATGAGTGCGATCATGTTGTTGTATAGCGATCGCGTTCAAGCTGTTCTCCCGTGGATGGCTGGTGTAATTTCAGGTGCGACGATGGAACAGGCTAAATTACTTGTGTTTTACAGCATTCCGGGTTTGATTTTGTCGCTTTTTGCTATTCGCCACATTCGCATTCTACATTTAGGGGATGAAATGGCGAAGTTGTTAGGACATCATGTCGAACGTTCTCGTTTCCTTTTGATTGTAATTAGTACATTTTTAACAGGTATCGCTGTTAGCTTCTCTGGACTTATTGGCTTCATTGGTCTTGTTGTTCCCCATATGATTCGACTAATTGTTGGGAGCGATGATCGTTTTGTATTGCCGCTATCAGCATTAGGTGGCGGGGCGTTTCTTGTACTTGCAGATACGATTGCGCGCAGCTGGTTTGATCCAATTGAATTGCCTGTCGGTTTGTTACTATCCTTTTTAGGTGGACCATTCTTTTTATATATTCTCCATAAAAGGGGGGGCGTGCGTGCTTTCGGCTAAATATGTCACCTATCAACATTCAGATCATTTTTCAATTGAAGATGTGCATGTCGACATTCAAAAAGGGGAAGTTGTTAGTCTAATCGGTCCAAACGGCTCTGGAAAATCGACGCTTCTTCGTCTCCTTTCGCACGTGTTGAAGCCGATCGGTGGCACCGTGTTGCTGGACGGAAGTGACATTCATACATTAAGTCGTAAGGCAATCGCTAAAAAAATGGCGATGTTGCCGCAAACGAACAATCATCAGTTAGATATGACTGTTCGAGAGCTTGTAGAGTTTGGAAGAAACCCTCATAAAGGTTGGTTTCAATCGTTAAACGAAGAAGATGAACAAGTCATTCGCTGGGCGCTAGAGATGACCAATTTACAATCGTACGAGTATCGTTTTTTACATTCTTTATCCGGTGGGGAGCGTCAACGCGCTTGGATTGCAATGGCTTTGGCACAGCGTCCACAAGTGTTGCTTCTTGATGAACCGACAACGTATTTAGATATCGCGCATCAGTTGGAAGTGATGGAACTCATTCAAATGTTAAATCAACAATTAGGAATGACGGTTGTGATGGTTTTACATGATATTAATCAAGCTGCACAATATAGCGATCGAATGATTGTGATGAAAGACGGAAAAATCCAATATGATGACCGCACGCAATGTGTGATTTGTAAGCAAATGTTTCAACATATATTCGGCATAGATGTAGATATTCGATATGAGGGGGATAAACCGTTTTTCATTCCCCTTCGAAAAAAGTGTTCCATTCCGTGCTTGACTTAGAAAAGGTGGCTGAACGCATTGGAAGATAAAAAAAGAGAGCGCTATGTGCAATTTTTAAAAGAGTGTAAAACGTTGATCATGAGTACGATAGATGAATGCGGGCATCCGTTCATTAGTTATGCACCGTTCGTTATGGATGAAGGTCATTTTTACATTTTTATTAGTCGAGCAGCTGAGCATTTTCAATATATTGGACGTTGTGAACGTATTTCGGTACTGTTGATTGCGGATGAATCGTCATCACCTCACTTGTTTGCGAGAGAGCGCGTCCGCTTCACATGTAAACGAACACATATAGAAAACGAAGGAAATGACCATATTTTTGCGAAGTTTCAACATATTCATGGAGAACCGATGATCAATTTGTTGCGAAGGATGGATTTTTCACTTTTCCAACTTACTCCGATCGAAGGGCGTTATGTTGCAGGTTTTGGGCATGCGTTCGATGTCGATTTGTTTGGTGAACGATTTGCGCATGTTGTCATTGATCAAAAATGAGAAGGGAGAATAGGGAGATGGTGAATGCAAAAAAAATGATAAGTATAGTCATGATGAGTTTTCTGTTTTGTAGTTTACTTTTTTCATTTCAGCCAACGGTTTCTGAGGCGAAGGGAAATGTCGCTACAACCGTTCATGAGGCGAAAGCGCAAATGAAAAAGGCGCATGCTACATATGTGACGCACGTTCAAAAAACAGGGAAACTTCCACCGCATGCTACCGTTTTAGCGGAGTATAAAAAAGCGCATCACTTATATGTACAGGCGAAAAGAGTTGTTCAAACATCCGCGGGAAAAGAGAAAAAGAAATATGTGAGCGAGTTAGATGGGACGTATAAAACGTATATGGCTAAACGAGTGATTCCTTATTTAAATGCGTCCGTTGTATTTGAAGGATCAACGAAAGCAAGAATCGCTGTAGAGCAAGCGGTTGCCGATGAAGATATCGATGTGTTACAAACGGCGCATAAACAGCTGCAAGTATACGTCCAAAACCGTCAACTTCACGCGTATAACAAAGTATTCGAAGCAAACATTCGTCAATTGTTTTTAGGGGAGTTTTCTAAAAGTAAAACGCTTTACGACAAGTATGCAAATGATGTAAAGGTATATGAACAACTATTGAAGGCTAATGAGTATCTGGAAGATGGAAAGGGTGTCGAGGCGAAAAAAGCGCTCGATGTAGTGAAAGGATTGTTGTCGAAACTATCGGATACGTTTCGAACAGATTTGACAAACGAGTATGACACTCTATTAGAAGTATATAACGATTTAATGACTCCGCCTGTAGCTGGGTTAGATTATGTTGAAGCAACAAACGGTGCTCTTACATTGTACTTTGATATCGCAGTTTCTTCATTGACGGCTGCTGATGTGAAAATCACCATGTCATTAAATAAAGGGGAAGAGCAAGTCGTTCAACCATTGGAAATTACGCTAAGCGATGATCGAACAATGGCGACGATTACAGTTCCAATGATTCCGCAAACGGATCAGGAACAATCTGTCGTGTATGCAGTTGAGTACGCGGGGAGCAAAGTCTCTGCTGACCCTTTCACCATATCTAAAAAATAAAAATGGGAGAGATGAAACATGTACGTTGTAACAAATGCCATTCGTGTAAAAAAAGGATATGCTCCGCAATTAGTTGAGCGATTCAAAGAAAGAAAAGGGATTGAGCAATCACCAGGATTTATTCGTTTGGAACTGCACGTGACACAAGGATTGGAAGAATACGATGAAGTGCGTGTGTGCACAACATGGGAGGATAAGCAATCGTTTGAAGGTTGGACAAAAAGCGAGGCGTTTCGCAAAGCTCATGAGCAGAAAGCAAAAGATCGTCCTGACTATGTGCTTGGAAACGAAATGTTTGCATATGAAGTTGCCCTCTCTTTTCAGGCGTAGAAAAAACGCTAGGGAGTCAAGGACTCTCTAGCGTTTTCCACTTTTAATAATACCATCCGCCGCCATACGGGTAAAACGGATACGGGCGCGGTGGGTAATAATATGGACGCGGTGGGTAAAACGGGTAAGGCGTTAATGCACTGCCGAGCAATCCACCTAAAAAACCTCCAAAAAACGGTGCACCGAAAAAGCCGAAAAACGGTCTACGCATTGGGTTGTCTCCTCCTCGAGTTTTGTCATTACATTGACACTATATGCAAGGCATCTGTCCAATGGTTGGGCGTTCTACCGTTTTCGTGATAAATCAATGATTGTTCCATCGTGCTTTTGGACAACAGGATGTAGTGGATGATGAATATAGTCGGTAAATCCGATGATGGTCGCCCATTCATACGGACGAACTTGAATCGATTGCCCGACCTTGTATAATGTCGTTTTGTCTAAAAAAATACGCAAAATATAAGGATCTAATTTTTTCCCTTTTTCATTCCATACTTCCCTTATGGCTTCAAACGACGTATAACTCTTTTCGCCAATATATCCGCCGACAAGTTCATCGTAATATTGTGCAATAGCAATGATACGACCGTATAAATGAATGTCGTTGTTGCATTTCTTATTTGGCACTCCCAATCCATTAAACTGCTCATGATGATCGAGTATGCCGTAAATAATGTTTTTTTGGCGACAATATACCGAGGAAGCGATGAGTTCAATGGAAAACTTAATATGGTTTCGCATCATCTCCTCATCGGCTTTTGCTGTATTTAAGTAGTGAATAAACCGTTCTTTTGGAATTTCGGTAAATCCAATATCGGCAAATAAAGTGGCAAGGCAAAGCTCAACGATGTCTTCATCTTTTAGCTCTAAAGCAAGTCCGATCATTAACGAAATGGCCGTTGTATTTAAGCTATGGATAGCAAGTACATCGTGATATTGTCGCATGTTTTGATATAAATGCAAAATGGCTTTGTCTTTCAACACGATGCGACTGAGTTGTTCATCAATTTGTTTCGCACGGCGCAACAGGCGCGGAGAATCTAACGTTTGCTCAATTAGCGCCCACGTTGGCGAGAAAAGGTTAAGTTCTGTTAAAAATGTTGTCTCTATTTCTGTTTCATTGGATAATGATGGCTCGTATAATTGCACAGCAATTGGCATTTGGATGTATTGGCGATGTACATCAACAACTTGTTTTAGTGCGTCGTAAAACGAATGATGTTCGTACTGCTTTTTTTGAATAAAATCATGTAGCTGTTGTTCAGATTGTACAACGAGGAATGGGAAATCGCGTGGAAACTGTTTTTTTATATGTTCAATAACTGATTCGCTTAACTTTTTATGTTTTTGTACGAATAATAGTCCATCAGGGCGATATAGGGGGTGCAAAAGAATATCTCCTGGAACGAGTTCATAAGTATATTTTTGCTGGAACATGTCGATCCCTCATTTCTAAAACATTTATCTCCATTATACAAAAAAACCGGCTGCATCAGCAGCCGGCTTTTCTTATTGCACCATGTTGTTGTATGGAAATTGGCTTGCATATCCTTGAAATTGTTGGTAAGATTGTTGCAGTTTTTGTTGGTCCGCCTGTTCGAGCGCATACCACCCTTTTTTGAACATTAAGTTGTATAAGTCGCGTTGACAGTTTTGTGTTTCCGTAAACATACGCAACACTTCATCGTACAAATGTTGGTGGCTCGCTTCATTTAAAAACGTACAATAACTAGCTGTCATATATTTTTCAGTCGATAACATGTCATTTATAAAATCACGATCGTTCATTTGTGGCGTTTTTGGAATTTGTGTTTCACGATTTTGCACCTTCATGCTGTGCCCCTCCTATTGAATATGAGCTGATGGTTGCAATTGATGTAAAAGCTGTTGATAATGACGTTGGTGCATTTGCCCGACGCGCTCAATGGCTTGTTTAATTTCTTGATCTTGGCATTGAGAAGCGAAAAAATGCGCTTTTTTCATTGCGAGTAAATTCCAAGAAAGTGCATCTGTTAAATAAAGGGCATCTTTCGTTGAAATCATTTCAGGCGGTTGAGCCATCATCGCTTGTTGTTGCATGTTCATTTGTTGCTGCATCTGGATCCCTCCTAATAAAATCGCATTCGACTGTATATTGCCCATGCATTGTATAGTTATACGTATGTAGACAAAAAATACGATTATTCGACAAAAACATATTCAAGCGATTGAAAACGTGTTACAATACGGGTGGATGCGCTTGCAAAAGGGGGTAAACAACAATGGAGCAGTTGATGCGCGACTTTTTCTTATTTTTGTCAAAAAATAAAACGTTAACAAAATTGGCGAAGCGTTACGGTCTTCGTTTCGGTGCGTCGCGTTTTGTAGCGGGAGAAACAATCGAACAGGCAGTAGAAGTGATTCAACAACTGAATCGTAAAGGACTGGCGGTCACGATCGATTACTTAGGGGAATTTGTTGATAATGAACAAGAAGCAAACGAAATGGCGAACCATTCGATTGAAGCGATTCGTGCAATTGGTGAAAATAAACTAAATTCACAACTATCATTAAAAATGACGTCGATGGGATTAGACATTTCCGATGAGCTTGTCATGAAAAATATGCGCCGTATTTTAGATGAAGCGAAAGCCCACGGCGTATTCGTTACAATTGATATGGAAGACTATTCTCGTTGTCAAAAAACGATCGATATATTTAAGCAGTTGAAGAAAGAGTATGACAATGTCGGAACGGTATTGCAAGCATATTTGTACCGCACGGAAAAAGACATCGAAGATTTAAATGCGTATCATCCGAACTTACGCCTTGTGAAAGGGGCGTACAAAGAGTCACCGGAAGTCGCTTTTCCAGATAAAAAAGATGTGGATGAAAACTTCAAAAAAATTATTAAAATGCATCTATTAAACGGAAACTATACAGCTGTTGCTACGCACGATGACGCGATTATCGAATACACGAAACAACTCGTGAAGGAGTATAACATTCCGAACGATCAATTTGAATTCCAAATGTTGTATGGTATTCGTCCAGAACGACAAGAACAATTAGCGCGCGAAGGGTATACGATGCGCGTCTACGTTCCATACGGAACCGATTGGTACGGCTATTTTATGCGCCGTTTAGCAGAACGTCCAGCCAACGTGGCATTTGTGCTAAAAGGAATCGTGAAAAAATAAAGGTGGGCCATCCCACCTTTATTCATTTCCCATGTTTTCTTTTCCGTATTGTTGATTTTGGCTCGTTTTCTTTCCGCCGCCATCACGCTCCACCGTCGGACCAGCATTTCCTTTAACACTTGCCGCACTTACACCTGCTTTTGACGGGTGTTTTTTCATTTTCATCGCAAACATCACCTCCTTTCGTATCATGTCCTAAATCATTGACAAAATTCGCTACATTTATTTGTTGCGAAAATTTGAAATATAATTTATATTTAAGATAAAGGAAAAATGAATGACCATTCATTCAATATGGATAAGGGGGAAGGAGAATGCGAATTAAAAAAGCAGCTGTTCTCGGTTCTGGTGTCATGGGATCGGGAATTGCGGCGCACTTAGCGAACGTCGGTATCCCGACATTGTTGTTAGACATCGTACCGAAAGAGTTGACGGAAGAAGAAAAAGCAAAAGGATGGACGCTTGAACATAAACAAGTACGCAATCGCATCGTCAATCAGGCGGTAGCACGCTTATTGAAACAAAAGCCAGCACCGCTTATGTCAAAGGCGAACGCATCATTGATTGAAGTTGGAAACTTTGAAGATGATTTTCATCGGTTAGCTGAATGCGACTGGATCATTGAAGTTGTTGTGGAGCGGCTTGATGTGAAAAAAAGCGTATTTGAAAAAGTCGATGCGGTAAGAAAGCAAGGAAGCATCGTCAGTTCAAATACATCGGGTATTTCGATCGAAGCGATGGCAGAAGGGCGCTCCGAAGATTTTAAAAAGCATTTTTTAGGCACGCACTTTTTCAATCCGCCGCGCTATTTAAAACTGTTAGAAATCATTCCGACAAAACATACGGATCGGGCTGTTGTGGCGTTTATGAAACAATTCGGTGAAAATGTGCTTGGCAAAGGCGTCGTTCTTGCGAAAGATACGCCAAACTTTATCGCCAATCGGATTGGTACGTACGGCCTACTTGTTACCGTGCGCGAAATGATGAAAGGCGGCTATAGCGTCGGCGAAGTCGATTCCGTGACGGGCCCGCTCATTGGACGTCCGAAAAGCGCAACATTCCGTACGCTTGATGTTGTTGGACTAGATACGTTTATTCATGTAGCTAACAACGTGTTTGAAAAAGTAGAAGGTGAAGAAAAAGAAGCATTTACTGTCCCGTCGTTTATGAAAACGATGGTTGAGAAAGGATGGCTCGGCAGTAAATCAGGACAAGGGTTTTTCTACAAAAAAGGAAAAGACATTTTTGAATTAAATTATGAAACGCTTGAGTATGAACCGACGAAAAAATTGAAGGCACCGTCGATCGAGATGAGCAAACAAGCGAAAGGAACAGCGAACAAATTGAAAGCGCTTGTATACGCGGACGATCGCGCTGGTCAACTGCTGTGGAATATTTTAAGCCCGACGTTATTATATTCCGCCCAGTTGCTCGGCGAAATCGCTGACGACATTGTAGCGATTGACCGTGCGATGAAATGGGGATTTGGATGGGAGCTCGGTCCTTTTGAAATGTGGGATGCGATCGGCGTGAAGCAGTCTGTCGAAAAAATGAAGGCGGAAGGTCGACAAGTCCCATCGTGGGTAGAACACTTCCTTGCGAGCGGATATGAAACGTTTTACAAGCGTGAGCACGGTTTTGTATCGTACTACGATCGTGGACAATACAAGCCTGTTGAAGAAAACGAAAAAGTTATTCATATTCAGCGCTTAAAAGAACAAAAAGGGGTCATTAAGAAAAATAGTGGCGCAAGCCTCATCGATCTTGGCGATGATGTCGCATTGCTTGAATTTCATTCACCAAACAATGCGATCGGTTTCGATATCGTCCAAATGATTAACTATGCGTTAGAAGAAGTCGATCGCAACTATAAGGGACTCGTCATCGGAAACCAAGGTAAAAACTTTTGCGTCGGTGCGAACCTTGCGATGATTTTAATGGAAGCGCAAGATGACAACTATTTTGAAATTGAGATGGTCGTTCGTCAATTCCAACAAGCGATGATGAATATTAAATATAGCACCAAACCGGTCGTTGTTGCACCATTTGCGATGACGCTCGGAGGTGGAACAGAAATTTGCTTGCCAGCTTCACGCATTCAAGCTGCAGCGGAAACATATATGGGGCTCGTTGAAGTTGGTGTCGGTCTCATTCCGGGCGGCGGTGGAAATAAAGAGCTATATATGAAACATTTAAGCGGCATGCCAAACGGTGTGGAATTTGATCTCCAAAAGGTTGCCAATAAAGTGTTTGAAACGATTGCGATGGCGAAAGTGTCCACATCAGCGGCGGAAGCGCGTGAATTGAATTTCTTAAATGCACAAGATAGTATTTCGATCAACGGTGACCATCTCATTCATGATGCGAAACAAACGGTATTGGCATTATATGAGAGCGGATACAAGCCGCCGATGCGCCGAAAAATTCCTGTTGTTGGGGAGACCGGCTATGCGACGTTGTTACTTGGTGCGCAAGGGATGTATCATTCAGGCTACATTTCCGAACACGACTTAAAAATTGCGAAAAAGCTTGCTTACGTCATTGCTGGCGGAAGCGTACCGTACGGAACAGAAGTGGATGAACAATATTTGCTCGATCTAGAGCGCGAAGCATTTTTAAGCCTTGTCGGCGAGCCAAAAACACAAGCGCGCATGCAACATATGCTTGTTAAAGGAAAACCGTTAAGAAACTAAGGGGGGATTGACGTGAAAGAAGCGGTCATCGTTGCCGGGGCGCGCACGCCTGTCGGCAAAGCAAAAAAAGGGACGTTAGCCAACGTCCGCCCAGATGATTTAGGGGCGATCGTTGTTAAAGAAACGTTAAAGCGAGCAGGAAATTACGAAGGAAACATTGATGATCTCATTATCGGTTGCGCCATGCCAGAAGCGGAACAAGGGTTAAATATTGCGCGCAACATTGGGGCGTTAGCTGGTTTGCCGTATACGGTGCCAGCCATTACAATCAACCGTTATTGTTCATCGGGATTGCAAGCGATTGCTTATGCGGCGGAGAGAATTATGCTTGGGCATGCAGATACCGTTATTGCTGGTGGCGTAGAGTCGATGAGTATGGTACCGATGATGGGCCATGTCGTACGACCGAACGTGAAGCTCGCAGAAAACGCACCGGAGTATTATATGTCGATGGGACACACAGCCGAGCAAGTAGCCATGAAATACGGAGTGACGCGCGAAGATCAAGATGCGTTTGCTGTTCGCAGTCATCAAAAAGCAGCAAAAGCGATTGCTGAAGGAAAATTTGTCGATGAAATTGTGCCGGTCGACGTGACTGTTCGTCATATTGAAAATAATAAGTTAGTAGAGAAAAAGATAACGTTTAGTCAAGATGAGGGAGTTCGCCCAGATACGAATATGGAAACGCTCGCCAAGTTGCGTCCTGCTTTTTCAGTGAACGGGACGGTCACAGCAGGGAATGCCTCACAAACGAGTGACGGAGCAGCGGCGGTGATGGTGATGGATCATGAAAAGGCGAAAGCGCTCGGTTTACAACCGCTCGGTAAATTCCGTTCGTTTGCGGTAGCAGGCGTCCCACCTGAAGTGATGGGTATCGGACCGATTGCTGCGATTCCGAAAGCGCTTGAGCTTGCAGGGCTTGAACTTTCTGACATCGGCTTAATAGAACTGAATGAAGCGTTTGCTTCGCAAGCGATTCAAGTCATTCGCGAACTTGGATTAGATGAAGAAAAGGTAAACGTAAACGGAGGAGCGATCGCCCTCGGTCATCCGCTCGGTTGTACGGGAGCGAAGTTAACGTTGACACTTTTACATGAAATGCGTCGTCGCAACGAGCAATTTGGTATTGTCACGATGTGTATCGGCGGCGGTATGGGTGCTGCTGGCGTATTTGAATTATTATAAGAGGGGGAATCAATAATGGAAAAAGCGTTACAAATTGCACAAGGCGGTAGCTTTTTAATTGAAGATGTATCACCAACTCAAGTGTTTACACCAGAAGATTTTACAGACGAACAAAAAATGATTGCGAAAACGACAGAAGAATTTGTCGTCAATGAAGTATTGCCACAACTGGAACATTTAGAAAACCATGAGTTTGATCGGTCTGTCGCTCTTTTAAAACAAGCTGGTGAGCTTGGATTGCTTGGTGCGGACGTGCCAGAAGAATACGGTGGATTAAGTTTAGATAAAATTAGTTCGGCATTAATTGCTGAAAAAATGGCGCGTGCGGGCGGCTTCTCGATTTCACACGGCGCGCACGTTGGGATCGGCTCGCTTCCGATCGTCTTGTTCGGAACAGAGGAGCAAAAACAAAAATATTTACCGGCGCTAGCGACAGGTGAGAAAATTGCTGCTTATGCATTAACGGAGCCAGGCTCTGGTTCAGATGCGCTCGGTGCGAAAACGACAGCAAAACTAAATGCAGAAGGTACGCATTACATTTTAAACGGAGAAAAACAATGGATTACAAACGCTGGTTTTGCTGACGTATTCGTCGTCTATGCGAAAGTAGACGGTGAGCATTTCACGGCGTTCATCGTTGAGCGCGATTTCCCTGGCGTATCGACAGGAGCGGAAGAAAAGAAGATGGGGATTAAAAGTTCATCGACACGCACATTAATTTTACAAGATGCGCTCGTGCCGAAAGAAAACTTGCTCGGCGAAATCGGAAAGGGTCACATTATCGCATTTAACATTTTAAACATCGGTCGTTATAAGCTTGGCGTCGGTGCCGTTGGAGGAGCGAAACGTGCCCTTGAAGTGACGATTCAATATGCAAACCAACGCCAACAGTTTAAAACACCGATCGCGAAGTTTTCATTAACACAAGAAAAATTAGCGACGATGGCTTCTAAATTGTATGCAGCTGAAAGTTCCGTTTACCGTACAGTCGGTTTATTTGAAGCGCGCATGGGACAGTTAACGGACGAACAAGCAAAAGACGGAAAAGAAACAGCAAAAGCGATCGCAGAATATGCGATTGAATGTTCATTAAATAAAGTGTTTGCGACAGAAATGCTCGATTACATCGTCGATGAAGGTGTACAAATTCATGGCGGTTACGGCTTTATGCAAGAATACGAAATTGAACGCATGTATCGTGATTCACGCATTAACCGTATTTTTGAAGGAACGAACGAAATTAACCGTCTTCTTGTCCCAGGTATGTATTTGCGCAAGGCGATGAAAGGGGAGCTTCCACTTTTACAAAAAGCGCAACAGCTACAAGAAGAATTAATGATGTTGATGCCTGAAGAAGTTGGCGATGGCGTGCTTGAACAAGAGAAGTACCTTGTCCGCAATGCGAAAAAAATCGCTTTAATGGTCGCGGGACTGGCGGCGCAAAAATTCGGTCCAAAACTTGAAAAAGAACAAGAAGTGCTCGTAAATATTGCAGACATCGTCAGCAACGTATACGCGATGGAGTCTGCGCTATTGCGTACGGAAAAAGCCATCGCCCAATCGGGTGTGGAGAAAAATAAACAAAAAGTATTGTACACACAAATTTTCTGCCAAGAAGCGTTTTATGAAATTGAAGCGCATGCGAAAGAAACGATCGTCGCTGTCGAACAAGGTGACGTGTTGCGCATGATGCTTTCCGCATTGCGTAAATTAACACGTCATACGCCAATCAACGTCATCGCGAAAAAACGTGAAGCGGCAGCAGCATTAATTGAAGCGGAACGATATGTTGTGTAATAATGGAAGTGCCAGACGATGCGTCTGGTACTTTCGCTTTATTATCGTATATATTGATGAGGTGAGAAGATGGTTACGTTTTATTGGTATCCAAAATGTGGAACATGTCGCAAAGCAAAAAAATGGTTAGATGACAACAACATTTCCGTACAAGCGATACATATTGTTGAGCACCCTCCATCGAAAGAGCAGTTACGGACGTTATACGAAAAAAGTGGATTGGATGTAAAAAAATTTTTTAACACGAGCGGTATGAAGTATCGCGAACTCGGGTTAAAAGATAAATTAAAGGCGATGAACACGGAAGAAATGTTGCAACTACTGGCATCTGACGGAATGTTAATTAAACGTCCGATCGTCACAGATGGCAAGCGAGTCATTGTCGGATTTGACGACCAAAAATATCATGAAATGTTTAAATTATCGTGAAATCGTGTCGAAAATCGTGTATGATGGAAGGGAAAACAATATGTTGGAGGGTTAATGATGAACGTTCCAAAAGAGCTACGTTATTCACAAGAACATGAATGGGCGCGTGTGGAAGGCAATACAGTTCGCATTGGGATTACAGATTTTGCACAATCTGAGCTCGGCGACATCGTCTTCGTTGAATTGCCAGAAGTCGGTGCGCAACTAACAGCAAATGAGCCGTTTGGTAGCGTAGAATCGGTGAAAACTGTGTCTGAATTATATGCACCGATTAGCGGAAAAGTCGTAGCAGTCAATGAAGAGTTAAACGATAACCCAGAGTACGTTAACGAATCACCGTATGACAAAGCATGGATGATCGTTATTGAGCCGATTGATATGAGCGAAGTGGACAACTTACTTACTGCTGAACAATACGAACAAATGATTAATCAAGAGTAAAACACACATCACAGGGCACCCTATAACACAGGGGTGTCTTCTTTGTTAAAACAAAAAATGATGGATATTACCGAAGATGTGATCGGTAAATTAAATGAACATGGTAATTTTCAATTGTTTTACGACAATGAATGCGTTGGGGAATTTGTGCGCGCAACAAATGAGTTTCAGCTGAAACATGGATATGAACAGCGCGGTGGGCGCGTGTTAAAAAGTGTGACAGTGACGGAAAACCCAGATGCGAAATATGTCGATTGTGACATAGAAGGTGGTTGGTGTTAAGGACGGCACATCGCTGTCCTTTTCTATTTGATAAAAGGAGAAAAAGAGACGGGTAGCGAATATAATAATACATAAATGAATGCGCAAGGTGATGATGATGGCGATTGTTGAGGTAGAGAAAGTAATTATTGTTGAAGGGCGCTCAGATAAAAAGAAAATTGAGAGCATTATTAGTGAACCGGTAGAAATTATTTGTACGAACGGAACGCTCGGCACCGCCAAACTTGATGAATTAATTGATGCTTTGTACGATAAAGAGGTGTACATTTTAGTCGATTCTGATGAAGCAGGAGAAAAACTGCGCCGTCAACTTCGCCGTGAGTTTCCACAAGCTGAACATTTATACGTCGATAAAATGTATCGCGAAGTGGCAGCAGCTCCGAAACATCATATCGCTGTTGTACTATTAAGTGCAAATATTGATGTACACGCACAATATTTGTAGAAAGCAGTGTGATCGTTGTGAAGGTCGTTTATATGTTCACGCCATTGTGCGGCACGTGTCAAGTGGCAAGTCGTATGGTCGATGTGCTTGAACAGTTGTTACCGCATATTTCTTTTGAGCGTCACGATTTAAATTATGTTCCCGAAAAAGCTGTGCAATGGCAAATTGAAAGTGTTCCGTGCTTACTTGTTTTCAAACGTGACGAGCTTGTACAAAAAATATACGCGTTCCATTCTGTTCCATATTTATACGAAACATTGAGGGAGCTGGCTGAATAAGCCAGCTTTCGACATATTTCTTGGGAAATGAGCGGAAAAGAGAGAGAATTGTCGAGCGATTGTAGAAGGAACAGACGGTCTCTGTATGGAAAAGGGAATACAACAATAAATAAAGCGGGGGCGGTTGTATGCATATGTTAGCACCCATTTTGCCAAATGAACCTATATATATTGAATTACAATGGGAAAGCAGACAAGTATTATTGTGTGTGTCAAGAGAAGGGATTCGGCGTGTGGAAGAGACAGATGAAGAACGAGTCATTACGATCCGCGGTTCAACACAAGCGATAATGTCGTTATTACAAGGTTCGTTAAAACTTCAGCAACAACTTCGGTTGAATGAATTGTCCGTCACAGCTTCGTTTCGCCATATTTTACTGTTAGAGTCGATTTTTTTTCTTGCTAAACCGTACGATGTTGTTCATTGACGAGCAATATGTATCGTGTTAAAATTCAAAATATTCATAAATAAATCATTCAGGGGGAGAAGCGATGAAATTTGAAACGATTGCTGTGCACGGCGGCTTGCAAACCGATCCTGTAACGAAAGCGCGTGCGGTACCGATTTATCAATCGAATGCGTATTTGTTTGATAACACAGAGCATGCGGCCAATTTATTTGCATTAAAGGAAGCGGGGTACATTTATACGCGCATTCATAATCCGACGGTAACGGTGTTTGAAGAGCGTGTCGCTCAACTTGAAGGCGGTATTGGTGCTTTAGCGGTAGCGAGCGGCATGGCTGCGATTACGATGGCAATATTAAACGTCGCCCAAGCAGGAGATGATATCGTTTCTGCGTCGACGTTATACGGAGGAACGTACAATTTATTTGCGAATACGTTGCCGAAGTATGGCATTACGACTCATTTTGTTGATCCATCTGATCCAGAAAATTTCCGTGCTGCCATTACGCCGAAAACGAAAGCTATTTTTGCGGAGACGATCGGCAATCCAAGCTTGCACGTGTTAGACATTGAAGCGGTTGCTCACATTGCCCACGAAGCAGGCATTCCGCTCATTATTGATAATACGTTTGCTACGCCGTATCTTTGCCGTCCGATTGAACATGGTGCAGACATCGTTGTGCATTCAGCGACGAAATGGTTGCTTGGTAATGGGACAACGCTTGGCGGCATCATTGTCGATGGTGGAAAATTTCATTGGCATTCGCCGAAGTTTCCATCGTTTACGACGCCAGATTCGAGCTACCATAACCTTGTGTACGCAAATATTGGTGCAGCGGCGTATATCGTGAAAGCACGCGTGCAACTGTTGCGTGACTTAGGTCCAGCGATTAGCCCGTTTAATGCGTTCCAATTTAATTTAGGACTGGAAACGTTGCATGTACGTATGAAAGAACATATTGCTAACACAAGAAAAATCGTCGAGTATTTGGACAATCATCCCGCAGTCAATTGGGTGCTGTACCCGGAGCATGACAATCATCCAGCAAAAGAGCTAGCGAAAAAATATATGCCAAAAGGGGCAGGGGCCGTCGTTGTCTTTGGCATTCAAGGTGGTCGTGAAGCAGGAGCAGCGCTTATTAATCACGTCAAACTTTGGTCGCATGTGGCGAACGTCGGTGACGCGAAAAGTTTAATTATCCATCCAGCGAGCACGACGCATCAACAATTGAGTGGAGAAGACTTAAAAGCATCTGGTGTAACAGAAGATATGATTCGTTTATCGGTTGGTATTGAAAATGTAGATGATTTAATTGGAGACTTAGAACAAGCGATTGAAGCGGCGACAGGTGTGCGATCGATGTATTCGCGGGTGTAAATTATGAAAGGTGTTAGTTCGATTTTTCGACTAGCACCTTTCATTTTATGAGATGCCATCGCATGGCTTGAGCAACCGCTCCTGTTCGTGACCAAACCCCTAGTTTTTCGAAAATAGAAGAAAGATGACGCTCTACTGTTCGTTTGCTTATATTTAGCTGTTCGCTAATTTGTACACTCGTTTGATCATCTGCTAACATTTGTAATATATTTATTTCAATGCTTGTTAAACCATGCTTTGTTGAATACGTAGTTTCACTACCCAGCAAAAAAATTTTTTCTCCTTCATTGCTGTATCGGATCACCTGTGCTAAATGAGTGGCAACTTTTTCTTTTGACAATACGACGGATACACCTGTCTTATACGCAGATAAGGCGAGTGGTGGATAGTTACATAGCATTATGACATTTATCGTCGGATGTGTTTCCTGCGCATTTTTTATCCAGTCCAATACTTTTGTTACGTGCATGTGCATGTTTATCACAATGACGTCTGGTACATATATATGTATGAGAGTGTCTAGTGAATCAATACAACAAACAGAACCGACAACCGTTATGTTACTTTCATTTTCCAATAATTTTTCCAACCCAAGCAAATAGATAGGATCGGAATCAATAAGCAATGTACGAATAGCCACACGATTCCCCCTCTACTGTTTTTCACTAAATTCTACTTCATTTAATAAACTTTGTCATTTATTTTGAAGAAATTGGCGGATTTTCGTCAGAAAATTGGCGGAAAATACGGATTTTTTTCTTTTCTATTTTTGGTAAATTGAAAACAGCTGATCAGCTATGTTTTGAGAAGGAGCAGAGGAGTATGTGTGGAGAGAAAATAATGAAAAGTAAATTCAGAAAGCTTATTTTAGTTGCTACCCTAGCATTAGCTGTTACTCTGTTATTAGGGGGTTTTTTTGGATCGTTAATTACCACTGAAGCTAGCATGTTCTCGAAACGAGTATATAAAGAGGATCATGTAACAATTACAGTTACTCCTGCAGTAGAGAGTTCAATAGCAAAATTAAGCAATTCAAAATCAAAAACTACTCCACTTGATACGATTGTTCGAGGAAATAAAGAAACAAAAACGGTTCAGAGTATGTATGGTACAGTGA
>OFGS01000148.1_pt1 | contig 18790 bp, 31 predicted proteins | sample 1521851 | NCBI WGS metagenome assembly OFGS01 (sample SAMEA3142070, study PRJEB24117) | hot springs metagenome
GTTTAACGTACATCTTCTATATGAGGCATACTTGTCGTTTATGTCACTGGATTATATGGATTAATAGGTTTTGTACCTAGTTATCTAAAATCATGGTTGCTCCTAGAACTGGCTGGTCTTTATCTTTTTACGCGTCTTCCTAGTGTATGATTTGTAATTGCTTGTTATTAGTGATATTGTGATTTTTTCTATGAATTGGTCGCTTATTGGGCATATATTTAGGTATGTTACTGCTTGTTTCTCGTCTAATTTCCCTTGAAGTATTGGTCCTGATTGCGTTAGTTTTACTGTCCCTCTGGGTGTCCATAATACGCAGCTGCCGCAGAGTACACATCCTCTTGCCCTGTATATTACTTTAAGTATGTCTACTAGGTCTTCAAATGATTCTTCTACTCTACCTTCTAGTTTTATAGTATTGTCTTGTATTTTGAATAATGTGTTGTTTTTCTCGAGTGTTAATGGATTTTCCTCTACTAGCTTGAATTCTAGGTTTACTAGGTTTCTAATTATGGCTTCGCGCGTTTCACTTGTAAGTACTTGCTTATTGAATACTACTTCTAGGTGTTCTCCACTTGTTTTTATCGATATTGGCGCTAATCCCACATTGTTTTCTTTTAATCTAAGAGTATACTCATTCTGCCAGGCTACTCTGTATTCTGGTATACGCGATACTATTCTCTTCTTGGCTGTTGAAGGGGTAAGCCATCTCCACAATCCTAGTTTAATCCATTCACTTGGTAGGTTTAGTTTACGTCTCCATTCTTCGAGTATATTGAGCCATCTACTCCAATGTTCTGGGTATATTCTTTCTACTTCCTTGAATTCTGCCAGTGTACACGATGGACATAGATAACATCCTAATCTATCAAAACCTTCTTCGTAGAGTTTATTGTATGGTAACTTATACCTATGTATATACAGCCATCCTGCTAGTTGACTCCAGTACTGAATAGGAGTAGTGGTTACCATGTGCGGTATCCACTTGTTACGCCATACCAGTGGACTCTTAGCTCTATCAAAAGACTCATATGCTCTCTGACCTACAATGTTCAACGCTCCACTGGAGTAGAGTGTTCTAGTCAACTTAGCTATGGGCACTAGTTTTGTTACTTTACAACACCATCTGTAGTCTTTTCCAGGCGGACCGAAGAAATTGACAGCTCTCCAGAATATGTCGCCTGCTGATGCTACGAGTAGTTTATAACCATAGTATTTTGTAACTTGCTCTACATTATTCAGTGTTTCGGGTAGCTCTAAGCCCGTATCGTTGAATATTATTTCTAAGTCGTTGAAGGCTTTGTGTACTAGGTCTAGTGCTACGAGACTATCTTTTCCCCCAGAATAGGATACTACTGCTTTAGTTACGTCTCTATATCTTTCTCTTAGTTTCTTGAGAAATGCTATTGATTTTTCTTCCATGAAGTCTAATCCATTGAGATTATATTTGATTACGTCTTCTAGTGTAGTTGGCTTATTACTAGTCTCTACGGGAAGTGTTCTATCGTGAAAAGTCTTTACTACTTCAATGGCATCGCCATTATTTTCCCCAATACCTCTAATAATACCTTTCTGATCTACTATTACAACTTGCCTACTAGAAGTATTCTTCTTGAAAACTCTGCCAGTGTATACTGGTTGGTTTACTCTAATTACTTCAACGAGGTTTTCTTGTAGTGCGAGGTACGCTCCTTGAAAAGACAGCCTGAATCTCCACTTAGAGTAGTATGGGTCGTAGTATAACTGCCCCATTATATTGCCTGAAGCGACGACCTCGTACATTATATCCCAGTGCGGAACCTTGTTTAATAGTATAAAGCGGGTTTCAAAAAACCTGGAGTATAGTTTATCATCACCGAACTCCGATACAATTGCTTCTCTTAGTTTCAGTAAATCTCCTTTGAAAGCGGGACGTGCATCTCCGGGCTCTACTAGCTTGATCTGGTATAAAAGCTCTACTTCTTCCTGACTGGGCTTGATCACTGGGATGTCTCTCCATGGATCCCAGTATAGTTTAGTTGTTGATGGCCACATCTTCTTCAATACTGTACACCAGTTAATCACTTTCACTCTACTCACTTCTTATTGAAAAACCATCTAATTAAGGGTGATTGGATATGGAAGTCCTAGATCTAGTTAAGCAGTTAATTACAAAAGTCGTGTTCATAGCTTGGTTCATATTTCTATTTCTACTAGCCTGGGTTGCAGGGTGATTAATTAAAGGATTACCAATACCATTTCTAGGTATTAAGTGAAATACTATTATTCCTACTCAATATACTGGGATTAGTCGAGAAACCCGGTGTTCAAGGAGTGAGCGTAGAAGCGGATAGAATAGCTTCAATGCAACCAACATCTATAGATAGACTTCCCTCAATAAGCAGTAGAGTAGTGATCGGGTTCGAAAAAGACAGTAATCACCCAGTTGAAATAAGCCCGGAAGATTTATATCGACACATAATAGTTATAGGTCCAACGGGGAGGGGTAAAACAACACTACTCGCGGGGTTAATAGAGCAACTTGTCTCCAAAAACCTCGTAGATATCTTTACAATAGATTTTAAGGGAGATTTTAACTCGATATTTACCGAGAAGCCTATTAAATGTCCTTACACTACGTGAATTATCAATAAATATTCTTGTTAAGCCAGATGGTATGGAAGACGTTGATTGGAATATAATCGTAGTGGGATCTCTATCACATGCTGGAAATATACAGAGTGAATCTATAGCCAAGGCACTCAATGTACTTAATAGTAGAGGATTAAGTGAGTTAACTAGGGATTATTCTACATCAATATTAATACCCTTTATAGAATTGTTAAAGAATCCTCCGAATTACTTTGTTTTAATGGAGTTGATGAATAAAAACACTATACCCGGTCAGTGGATATGAGGCGACTTTTCAAAAAGAATATGCATCGATATGTATAGGCATAATTAGGTATCTTTTCTTGAAACAAAGTAGAGAAAGAGGACTACTACTCGTAGTAGACGATGCTTGGCGCGTGCTAAAACTAAGAACTATACTAGAAGTAGTTTGTGAAGGTAGAAGTAGAAGACTAGGTGTAGTGATTCTACTCAAAATCCAGGTGATATACCGAGTGAAATAGTTGAAAACGCGTATAATACGGTATTATTTGATTCTAGAAACGAAAACTACTTGAAAAAAAGCAAAAATATGTTATACTTGAATGAACACCTCTTAAACACTATTTCAAAGCTAAGTATAGGAGAAGCTGTCTACGTCAATGCACTGAGTAGAGAAGCAAAAATAATCAAAATATACACTCCATTAACCTGGCAGAGCCAAGTAAAACCAAGAACTTATTAAGACTTTAATAAATGGAATTATTTAGGGTATGTACTGGTGGTTAAGTATGGGTGGTAGACAGAAAACAACTATATTTATGATAAAGGAAACAGTTAAGAAAGAAGCTACTCAAAAACAACAACAAACTAAGAAAAAAGAGAAATAGAAACAGAGACAAAACATGTTTTAGCGTAAAGTGCGTAGTTAATGACTAAGCCAATTATTAGAGTAGCATTGCCATCAAGTATACTCAGCGTAGAACACAGTTTATTGATGAAATCAATTAGAATACATCAAGTAGCGAGATGGACTTCTATTTTCAACGTAGTAGAAGTAGTATTTTACAAAGAGCCTTCTACACTCATTAATGAATTCAAAAAACACGTAGAATTAATAGAAGACCACTGGAAGTACTTTTTTACTCCACCCTATTTAAGGAAACGACTAGTACCATTAAAACCATCATTAAAACACGTAGGAAGCCTTCCACCAATAAGACTCAATATATTCAACGTTGATAAAAAACCTAGAAAAAACGAGAAGAGATTAGGCTATGTATATAGAGGTCGTGATGGAGCACTACTAGCACTTATCGGAGACACCGTACCTTATAGAGTAATAGATGGAGATTGCGAGAAGAAGCAAGACCTCGCCTTACTACTAGTTGTAGATGTGGATGAATATGCTGTTAAATGTATAGATGAACCAGTGTATAGAGGACCCCTTTTGAAGTTTAAGAGTAGTTTGAGAGAAGTAGTCGACGAATATAGAAAAGTATCTGTTATTATAGCTACTGATAGAAAAGGTGAATATGTGAAATCAGATATTGTTAATAAACTACGAGGCAGCGATCTACTCTTATTATTTGGAAGCCCAAAATACGATTTATTTGAAATCTCTAATCAAGAAGGATTTCGAATAGAAGACTACGTAGACTACGTATGGAATACTGTACCGGGACAACAAGTAGTAACTGTGAGAACAGAAGAAGCACTAATAATAACACTAGGCGTTCTAAATACGTTTTTAAGAGTTTAGTTAAATATAGTCTACCCTGGTTAGAGTTTAAAAGGTTATAAGATAATTCCATAGTAAGCGAATCTGATATGCTTATATGTAGAACTAAGATAAAAAGGTGGATAAATTGGGTCATAGAAAAACCAGTGCACCTAGACATGGAAGTCTAGGAGTAAGACCTAGAAAGAGAGCCGAGGATCTAACACCACGTATAAAGACGTGGCCTGAAAAAAGCTGGCAAGATCTCATATTAGAGAAATATGGACAGAAAGCTGTTGAGAGAGGTATATCTAGTAGGCCGATACTACTTGCTTACCCTGTATACAAAGTAGGTATGACTCATGCATTAATTATCGAAGATAAACCAAATACGCCTTATACTGGTAAAGAAGTGTTTAAACCAGTAACTGTTCTCGATGCTCCTCCAATAGTTGTCATTGGTGTTAGAACATACGTTCGTGATTACAACGGTTACTTAAAAACCAGTGGAGAAGTATGGGTTAACCCAGTAGATGCTGTTCTCAAGGCTTCAGAAGAACATTATTCAAATAATCCACTCTGGCATATTACACCGAGAGAAGTTGTACGTAAATATCTTCATGGACTGAGAAAAGTAAATCATGGACTAGTCAGAGAAGATCCGAATAGTGAATATGGGTATAAATTCACAGTAGAGTCGAGCGAAAACGCTATAGAGAAGATTCTCAGCGAAGACATTGTGGATGCACGTGCAATAATTACGACCATACCAGTACTCTCAGGTATAGGTAAGAAAAAACCAGAAATACTTGAAGTAAAGATCCACGGTAAAAACATTGACGAGAAAATAGAATATGCTAAAACTATACTAGGTTCGTATTTAACACCTAGAGATGTGTTCGTAGAAGGACAACTAGTCGATATTATAGGAGTAACTAAGGGCCATGGCTGGCAAGGCGTAATAAAGAGATTTGGAGTAAGAGAACTACCGAGATGGCATAAGCATAGAAAAGGAAGTAGAAAAGTAGCTACGCGCGGACCGGCATTCACATACTCTATGAGCGAGGAGCCACAAGCTGGTCAAATGGGCTTCCATAAAAGAACAGAACTCAATAAGAGAATTCTGAGAATAGGTAGTAGTGGATACGAGATAATCGTAAAAGGAGGATACTTGAATTATGGACTCGTATATGGACCATACATATTACTTGAAGGTACGGGATTAGGCCCTACAAAGAGACTACTTGTATTGAGACACCCTATAAGGCCCTTCTCGAAATGGTTACCACTTACTGCACCCACAATAACCTATTTAAGTCTTGAAAGCAAGCAAGGTGCTTAGAAATGACCTATACTATAGTGAGTTTAAAAGACCCTCACTTAGATACAGCGAAGTTGACTACGAATATTTATGATGTAAATGGAGAAGTAATAGGAGAAATAGAGCTACCAGAACTATTCTATTACCCGGTTAGAAAAGACCTTATAAACAGGGCATTCTTAGCTGCATTTACAGCAATGCTCCAGCCCAAAGGCAGGGATCCACTAGCTGGTAAGAGAACAACTGCATATTCATGGGGAGTAGGTTACGGTGTAGCTCGAGTACCGAGATTGCCCCGCGGCGAAGCTAGATTTGTAGTATCTGCGAGAAAAGGCCATATAGCTTTCCCCCCGAGACCAGACCGTAATATACATGAAGAAATAAACAAGCACGAGAGAGCAATAGCTATTGTATCAGCCTTATCAGCCACTGCGAGAATAGATCTAGTTAAAGCCAGAGGCCATGTATTTAACGTTGATAAACTACCCTTAATATTCGTCGATGAAGTTGAAACAAAGTATTCAAAGACATCAGAAGTCAAGGATTTTCTAGCGAAGATAGGTGTATGGAGTGATATTGAGAGAAGCTATGAAAAAACGAGAATTAGGGCTGGAAAAGGTAAAATGCGGGGAAGAAGATATATAGAGCCCAGAAGCATGTTATTTATACTCTCTAGTTATAGTGTATCATTAGCAAAAGCTGTTAGGAACCTGCCTGGAGTAGACGTAGCTACTCCAGGCAATCTCAGTATACTGCACCTTGCACCTGGAGGAGTACCGGGTAGACTCGTAGCTATGAGTAGATCCGCTATTGAAGCAATTAAAAACAAGTATAAAGTGATGTATTTATGAGCAGTGAACACGTTAATTATCTAACCAAGATAATAATACGGCCTGTTCATAGCGAGAAAGCACTTTCATTAATCGATAAACAAAATACATTGACATTCATAGTAAGTCTCCATGCCACTAAACACGATATTAAACGAGCCATTGAATACTTACTAGGAGTCGAAGTAGAGAAAGTGGCAACACTCATAACACCTAGAGGAGAAAAGAAAGCATATGTAAAACTTAAACCAGAGTATAAAGCAACAGAAGTAGCAACTAGACTAGGCATTATGTAGAGGTGGATTACATGGGTAAAAGGATTATTACACAGAGACGTGGAAAGGGTTCACCTACCTGGAAAACACCAGATCACTTACACATAGCTCCAGCTAGATATCCACCATTGGACTTCGAGAAAACCTATAAAGCAGTAGTAAGGGACTTAATACACGATCCAGGTAGATGGGTTCCACTAGCAGAAATAGAGCTTGAAACAGGAAAATTATTCTATATACCCGCAGTTGAAGGAATGTATATTGGTCAATCCATATCCATAGGGCCCGGAGCAGAAGTAGTAAATGGAAACATACTGCCACTCAAAGCCGTACCTGAAGGTACACAATTAGCTAATATTGAAAAGAACCCGGGTGATGGAGGCAAATATGCTAGATCTAGTGGTACATATGCAATATTAATTGGTAAAACAGGTAATAAAGCAAAAATAAGATTACCAAGCGGTAAAGACGTAGAAGTATCCATTGAGGCCAGAGCAACTATCGGTGTAGTCGCTGGTGGTGGTAGATTAGAAAAGCCCTTATTAAAAGCTGGTGCATCTTTCTACAAATCAAAGGCTAAGAGTTATTGGTGGCCTCGAGTACGCGGAGTGGCAATGAATCCCGTTTCACATCCTCATGGTGGAGGTAGGCACGTTGGTAGACCCACAACAGTGGCGAGGACAACGCCGCCGGGACGCAAAGTAGGTCATATCGCCTCCAAGAAAACTGGTAGAAAGAAAGGTAGATAGCTTGAACGTATATTTAAGTACATATGTATATCTAGATAATACAGTTGCGTGAACAGGGTGATGTTGTTGTCTCAGTCTTCAAGCTTACCACCACATTTACAGGATGCACCACCAGACTGGAAGAAGTTTAAGTATAGAGGCAAGACTCTCGAAGAACTATTAAAAATGTCCCTCGATGAATTTATACAATTATTGCCTGCTAGGCAGCGTAGAAGCCTACTTAGAGGATTCACGAAACCCCAGATAACGCTTCTAGCTAAAGTAAGGGAAGTTCTCAAAGATCCTGATAAAGTCAAAAAGACAATTATAAAAACCCATATAAGAGACATGGTTATACTACCAGAAATGGTTGGATTAACCTTTTCCGTATACAATGGAAAAGAATACGTACAGTTTAAAGTAACACCCGAAATGATAGGTCACTATCTCGGTGAATTCAGTATATCGACGAAAAGAGTTACACACGGCGAACCTGGACTCAAAGCTACGAGGAGCACCAGGTTTGTAGCAGTCAAGTAGAGGTGTTAGATATATGCCTACATGGCATTATTCAGTTCGCTTCTTAGACGAGTCAAAAATTGCTAAAGCGATTAGATACGATATACCAGTATCAATAAAATACATGCGTGAAATAGCAGCTACTCTTAAAGGAATGAAGATCGATAATGCAATAAAACTCCTCGAAGATGTTATTGGGTTAAAACAACCAATACCATTCAAGAAATATCATGGTAAACTAAGCCATAAGAAAGGCTTAGCTGATAAATACAAGTGGCCTATTGGAAGATACCCTGTTAAAGGAGCTAAATACACACTAGAAGTACTTAAAAATGTGAAAGCTAATGCTGAGAACAAAGGCCTTGACACGAGTAAACTAATAATAGTTCACATCGCAGCACATAAAGGCATAACTCTCAAAAGATATATGCCCAGGGCTTTTGGAAGAGCTACAGCTAAACACCGTAGAATGTCTAATCTTGAAGTAATCGTGAAAGAGGTTGAATAAGCATGGTGGGTATAGGTCCAAGGGTAAAACAATACTTTGTTTCATATGGATTAAAGAAAGCGATAATAGACGAGTTCTTAGCAAACTACTTCAGGGATGAAGGCTATGCAGATGTAGAACTCTACAAGACTCCCCTGGGACACAAGGTAGTAATATACGCTGAGTTTCCAGGTAGGTTTGTTGGAAGAGGAGGAGTAATACTCAAAAAAATAGCAACAATACTCCAAACAAGGTTTGAACTAGAAAATGTCAGTATAACTGTATCACCTGTAACAGATCCTGATTTAAACGCTAGAGTAGTAGCTTACAGGATAGCTAGAGCACTTGAAAGAGGCATACCATTCCGTAGAGTCATGACTTTTACAATTAGAAGAGTAATGGAAGCCGGTGCAGTGGGTTGCGAAATATCGGTGAGCGGTAAACTACGCGGTGAAAGAGCAACATACGAGAAGCTCAAAGCAGGCAAAGTCTATAAAACAGGTGAACCTGTAGATTACATTATCGATAGAGCTGTTGTTAAAGCGATGTTAAAGCCAGGTATATTTGGAGTAGAAGTAGTAATAGTAAAGCCCGGTATAAGGCTTCCAGATCAAGTCGGGTTAAGGGAAATACCAGCAAGTGAAATAGAGAAATTACGGGGTGCTAGTTAATGAAAATAAACGAAATATTGAAAATGACTTCTGAAGAAAGACGGAGAAAACTCGAAGAATTGAGACAAGAACTAGTAAAACTAAAACTCCAAGCTAAAACAGGACTACTCAAAGATACTGCTCGAGTAAGAAATGTAAAGAGAGATATAGCACGTATACTCACAGCAATGAAAATAGAAGAATCGAGGCATGAGAAATGAAAATAACACCGAAAAACATTATATACCATGAATTAATAAACTTAAAGACAAGGATACTTCAATATAGTGATCAATCCCTCGTAGGAGTAGAGGGAATAGTTATTGATGAAACCCTAAAAACACTTACCATAGAAAGCAATGAACATGGAAGAATAATGGTTTTTAAAGCAAATGGTGTATTCGAATTCGTACTTCCCAGCGGCAAGAGTGTAGTTATTAAGGGACATAGTATTATTGGTAGACCATGGGATAGATTAAAGAAAATGCTTATAGCTAAAGGTGAGTAGATTGAGTTCATCGACCAATACAAGAGTTAGGAACATAGGCATACCGGGCGTTAATCCACCCGAGAAGGCATGCAATGATCCAAAATGCCCATGGCACGGACACTTAAAGATAAGGGGAGCTATACTTAGAGGTATTGTAGTAAAGAAGAGAATGCAGCGTGCAGTAGTTGTCCGCCACGAGTATCTTTACTACGTAGTAAAGTATAAACGCTATGAATATAGAAAGAAAAATATCCATGCCAGGCTACCTCCATGTATTGATGTCAAGGAAGGAGATGAAGTTATAATAGCCGAGACAAGGCCTCTTGCCAAGAGTATTTCATTTGTTATCCTAGATGTAGTGAAGAAAAGTAAAGAGATGAGGTAGAATGGGTGCAAAACGTGCAGTAGCAGGTAAACCTGCATATTCCAGGAGATACGTAAATACAGGATTACAAGTAACATCTAAAGTTAAAATCTCTGATAATAGTGGAGCAAAAGAAGCTGTAATTATCGGTGTACCGGGCTATAAGGGTAAACTGAGACGTGTACCTACGGTTGGAGTAGGAGACTTAGTAGTTGTCAGCGTTAGGAAAGGCACTCCCGAGATGAGAAAGAAAATATTCAAAGCAATTATTATAAGGCAGCGAAGGTTATTTAGAAGGCCTGATGGAACATGGATAAGTTTTGAAGACAATTCCGCTGTAATACTAACACCTGAAGGAACCCCCAAGGGAACAGAAATCCGGGGCCCAGTAGCCAGGGAAGCTGCTGAGAGATGGCCTCAAATAGCAAATCTCGCCTCGATCGTAGTGTAAAGGGCGATATGATATGTCATCGAAGACTTCTATTAAACCAAGTATCCAGAGAAAGCAATTATATAATTTACCACTACATTTAAGACATAAACTATTCAATGCAAAATTATCTAAAGAACTACAGGATAAGTACAATGTCAAGAGAATACCGGTTAGAGTAGGAGACGTTGTAAGGATAATGAGAGGAGATTTTAAGGGGCATGAAGGCAAAGTAGTCAAAGTAGACTTGAAACGCGTTAGAATACATGTAGAAGGTGTTCAAATCAAGAGAGCTGATGGTAGACCAGCATACTATCCGATACATCCAAGTAAAATTATTATTGTAAAACTAGACTTATCCGATAAATACAGGTTGAGAATTATCGAACGACGTAAAATCAAAGAAGAAACTAGCGAAAAACACGAAGAAGAAACAATTAAACGAGAATAAGTGGTGATTAAGTATGGGTAGTATGGGTGGAAGTAAACATTTAAAAGCTCTCGCAGCACCGGCATTCTGGCCTATTCTGAGAAAAGAATACAAGTATACTGTTAAACCATTACCAGGTCCTCATCCAATAGAGAGAAGTATACCACTACTTATACTAGTACGTGATATACTTGGATACGCTAAGACAGGCAGCGAAGCACGTAAATTAATATCTGAAGGACACTTTAAAATCGACGGCGTCGTTAGAAGAAATTACAAGTACCCCGTTGGAATAATGGATTTAATTGAAATAGTCGACACTAAGGAGTATTACAGGGTAATTCCAATACCTACAAAAGTACTTGGATTAGTAAAAATCCCAGATGAAGAAAGCAGAATTAAACCATGCAGAATAGAAGATAAGAACACAGTTAAAAACGGACACATTCAGTTAAACCTACACGATGGTAGAAACGTATTAATTAGAGTAACAGATCCGCGTAATCCAGTTGAAGACTTATACGAGACTCTTGGTACTATACTATTAAACTTAGAAGACAACAAGATACTAGATTATATACCGCTTGAAAAAGACATAGTAGCCATAGTAGCTGGTGGTAGAAACATCGGTAGAATAGGTAAAATCATCGAGATAACGCCGGGAGCATTGAAGAGGAGGAAATACATTGTTACACTAGAAGACAAAAACGGTAATAGATTCCAGACCAGTCTCGAATACGTGTTTCCAATAGGCAGGGATCGACCTGTAGTAACATTACCGGAAGGTGCATGGTAATATGCCCATTTTAACGCCAACAGTAGAAGAAGAAATTTTGAGTAAATGGAAATCTAACCCCATGATAAAGCCTATATTGACAAAGGTAACAGTAAATGTAAGTATAGGCCCCAACATAGAGAGATTAAAGAAAATAGCCAGAGTCTTAGAGGAAATTACGGGTCAACGCCCATCACTTAGAAAAGCTAAGAGAACGATAAAAGAGTTTGGTATAAGGAAAGGAGAATACATTGGAGTTAAGGTAACATTAAGAAGAGAACTCGCATCGAGATTTCTCAAGAAAGCCCTAGAAGCAATTGGATACAGGATTAAAGCATCCAGCTTCGATGATCAGGGAAATGTCTGTTTCGGTATACAAGAACACATACGTATCCCAGATGTGAAATACGACCCCGAAATAGGAATATTCGGCATGGATGTATGTATAACTCTTGAAAGACCTGGATACAGAGTAATGAGGAGAAGGAGAGCAAAGAAACCTATACCGCGTAGACACAGAGTATCCAAGATAGAAGCAATGTTGTTTCTTAAAAGGTTTTATGGGATTGAAATAGTTGAATCTTAAGGTGATGCTTATGGGTAAGTACAAGGCTCCAAAAACTAATAAATATGGTCGCGGAGTACAAGAGTGTAGGAGATGTGGATCCAGAGATGCAGTTATACAAGCATATGGATTATACCTATGTAGACAGTGCTTCAGGGAAATAGCCTATACAATGGGGTTTAAGAAGTATCACTAGAGGTGGTAATCATGGTTACAATGGATCCACTTGCAAACACTCTCGCTGCTATATATAATGCAGAGATGCGGGCCAAGAAAGAAGTGGTTACTTGGCCTGCATCTAAATTAATACTCAATGTACTTAGAGTACTCCAGAGAGAAGGATACATAGGCGAATTCGAATACATTGATGATGGTAGATGGGGCAAGATCAGGATACAACTACTAGGCAGAATAAACAAAATAGGTGCAATCAAACCAAGACATTCAGTTAAATATACAGACCTCGTAAACCCACCAGACTGGATAAAAAAGTATCTTCCCTCATATAATATTGGCATATTAATAGTATCAACACCACATGGTGTATTCTCGCATAGAGAAGCCATTCAGGAGAAAACAGGAGGAGTTCTACTCGCATACTGCTACTAGTATCGCGGTGACGATAATGGCTAGAATTCCACATGTATATGAAGTAGTTGAAATCCCGGATAACGTTACCGTTGAGGTAAACGGACTAGTCGTTAAAGTAAAAGGACCTAAAGGCGAGATCGTTAAAGACTTCTCTCATAGTCGAGCCGTACTTATAAACCTAGATGACGCAAATAAGAGAATTATTGTTGAAGCCTATAGAGCAAATAGAAAACTAAAAGCCCTTGTTGGAACAATAGCAGCACATATAAGAAACATGATTATCGGCGTAATAAAAAGCTATAGATATAAGTTGAAAATCATATACTCTCATTTCCCCTTAACAGTCATCGTTGACGAGAAGAACAAGGTAATTAGAATAAAGAACTTCCTCGGCGAGAAAACAGATAGAATAGCTAAAATACACGGCAACGTCAAAGTAAAAGTCCAGGATTCAGATATTATCATAGAAGGAATTGACATAGAAGAAGTAGGCCAGACGGCTGCTTCAATAGAACAAGCTACCAAGATAAGAGACTTGGATAGACGTATCTTCGTAGATGGTATTTACATCTATGAAAGAGGTGTTGCTGAATGAGTAGGGAAAAAGACCTGGAATTCTACTTAAAACTACGAGAAGAAATAAAAAAACGTAAACCAGTTTTTCTAAGACACTTATGGTGGAAAAAACCGAAATTCAAAAACGATTTGAAATGGCGTAAACCAAAAGGCATTGATAATAAAATGAGACTACAGCTAAAAGGCTATCCATCAATAGTTAAAATCGGATATAGAGGACCACGCCTTGTTAGAGGTATGCATCCACAGGGATTAATCCCAGTAGTCGTTAATAACATCGATGAACTATCTAAGTACAATCCAGCCGTACATATAATATATATTGGTGGAAATGTTGGTTTAAGAAAAGCACTAGACATATATAAAACAGCCATTGAAAAAGGCTTTAAAATAGCAAATCCACCTAAAGCTGAAGCGGTAAAAGGTGTTTCCCAATGACTAATTTAACTATGCAGAGAAGATTAGCAGCAGATATACTTGGAGTAGGAACGTCGAGAATTAGAATAGACCCCAAGAGAGTGGACGATATTGCTCAAGCTATTACAAGAGAAGACATTAAAAGATTAATCGAAGAAGGCGCAATATGGGTAGAACCAGAACACGGTATAGCCGGATACAGTTCCAAGGCAAGACACGCTAAACGCGTTAAAGGCCATAGACGTGGACACGGTAAAAGAAAAGGAGAGAAAGAAGCGAGAGTGGATAGGAAAGAAATGTGGATAATGAGAATTAGGAAAATGAGAGGGTTTCTTAGATATCTACGAGATAGGGGAATAATCGATAGAAAGACCTATAGAAGACTATACATGCTAGCTAAAGGAGGATACTTTAGCTCATTTAATGCCTTAAAAACGTATCTGAGAGAACAAGGCATAGTGAAAGACATCAGGTGATCTGAATGGCGAGAGGACCCAAATACAAAGTACCTAGGAGAAGAAGGAGAGAGGGTAAAACAAACTACTATAAACGCTATACAATGATACTTTCAAAACATCCAAGATTCGTTATCAGGAAGACCAATAAGTATATATTGGTACAAGTAGTAGTACCTAGAGCTGAAGGAGACCATACAATAGTTGCAGCTCATTCAAGAGAACTAGTCAAGTTGTTTTCTTGGAAAGGAGGCACATCTAATACTCCTGCTGCATATTTAACGGGATTACTAGCAGCTATTAGAGCACTTAAGAAAGACATAAAAAGCGCTATTCCAGATATTGGCCTTCATAGACAAGTAAAAGGATCACTATTATTTGCTGCTATAAAAGCTGCTAACGATGTTGGACTAAAAGTACCTTTTAAGCGTGAAATGGCCCCTTCCCCCGATAGGATTACTGGTAAACACATAGCTGAGTATGCCCGCTTATTGAAAGAAAAAGGATTGCTAGAGGCGAGATTCGCAGAGTACATAAAGAGAGGCTTAGATCCAGAACAACTTCCAAGTCACTTCGAGGAAATAAAAAACAATATACTCAAGACACATGGTTCTATGGGTGATTAATATGTCTTATACACCTACATCTGCAATTGATAAAACTGCGCTGGAAAAATGGGTTCCGCGTACAAGAATAGGTAAGCTCGTCTTAGAAGGTAAGATAACTAGTCTAAGAGAAATATTCGAGAACTCTTTACCACTATTAGAACCTGAAATAGTAGACTATCTACTGCCCAATTTAAAATATGTAAGGGTAGATGCTAAAATAGTACAGAAAGTGACTGATGCAGGTAGAAGAACAAGGTTTCAAGTAGTAGTAGTAGTGGGAGATGAAAATGGATATGTAGGTATAGGAATAGGTAAAGCTAAACAATATGCAGAAGCATTAGCTAAAGCCATTAGAAATGCTAAATTAAACATTGCACCTGTAAGGAGAGGATGTGGTAGCTGGGAGTGCAGGTGTTCACTACCACATTCAGTACCATACATCGTTAAAGGAAAATCTGGAAGCGTTGAAGTAGCATTAAAACCTGCACCGAGAGGAACAGGATTAGTTGCGGGAGACATAGCAAAAATAGTTTTAAATCTAGCAGGATTAAAAGATGTCTGGTCAGAGAGTTACGGCGAGACAAGAACAACACTAAACTTTGCTAAAGCTGTCGTCAATGCCTTACATAATACATACAAGTTTACGACACCACGTGATTGGGGTAGGTGAGTTACTCGATGAATAAAACCCCTATATACGCGGTAATCAGGATACGTGGACAAGTAAATACTCCATATGAAGTAGAACACATATTAAAACTTTTAAGACTACACAAGAAACACCATTGTGCAATCTATCCGGCAAGTCTACCTGGACTAGAAGAAATGTTATTAAAGGTAAAAGACTACATTACATGGGGAGAAATAGAAAGAAACACACTTGTACAATTACTTCGAATAAGGGGAAAAATACCTGGAGGCAAAAACCTAAGCGATGAATATGTAAATGAAAAACTGGGTTTAAAAAACGGGATAGAAGAATTAGCAGATGCTATACTTGAAGGTAGAATTCAATTGCATAAAATAGATAGTATTCTTAAACCAGTATTCAGGCTACATCCACCTAGAAGAGGGTTCAAGGGCACAATTAAAAAAACCTACAAGGAACACGGTGAAACTGGATATAGAGGACAAGCCATAAATGAATTAATTCAACGAATGCTCTAGGTGAAGTAGAATGGTTGTGAGGAAAAAGAAAAAATCCCGTAAACTAAGGGGAAGAACCCGTACAATGGGATGGGGGAGAGTAGGACAACACAGAAAAAGTGGTAGTAGAGGAGGATTCGGTGCTGTTGGATTCCATAAGCATAAAAGACTAGTAGTAATTAAATACGCTCCAGATTGGTACGGTAAACACGGTTTTACAAGTATACAACAAATAAAGAGAGAAATGAAGGCAATAAATATAGGTCAATTAAATGAAATAGCTTCTAAACTACTAGCTGAGAACAAAGCCACTATACAAGGTAACCAAGTAGTCATAAATACCCTTGAACTAGGATTTAACAAGGTTCTAGGCAGGGGTAAAGTCACTATTCCAATGAAAATAATTACGAAGGAAGCTTCTGAATTAGCAAAGAAAAAGATTGAGAAAGCTGGGGGAACAATTATTTTACTTGGAGAAAAAGAAGAGAAATCTCAGTAAATATTCTTTATTTACCCTCAAATACCTCTTAGTTTAAACTTATAAAACATTCTATCCATAAATATCAATATCATTGAAAAATAATTATGTATCTTGGTGTAGTAAATGGGATTATTAAGTGCTATAGCTAAAATCTCAGAATATGTGCCGAGTACGCCTAAGCCGGATAGACACATACCACTCGGAGAGAAATTGATATGGACTCTACTAGCACTAATAGCGTATCTACTAATGTCACATACTCCGTTATATGGAGTGCCTCTCCAGACACAGCAACAACAATTTCTTCTACTACAAGTAATATTCGCTGCACACGGCGGCACGCTCATGGAGCTCGGGATCGGTCCCATTGTAACAGCTGGATTAATAATGCAGATTTTAGTTGGAGCTAAACTATTAGACCTTGACTTGACAGATCCCGAAGATAAGAGAATTTTTACTGGTACACAGAAGACTCTAGCATTATTGATCACAGCATTCCAGGCCGTAATGTACGTTCTCGCATGTAGATATTGGAATTTTCTAGGTAACCCTATACAGGGTTGTAGTGCCGGATGGAGTACTAGGATAATTGTTGCTTTACAGTTATTTACAGCTACTTTTATCGTGATGATACTAGATGAAATGATCCAGAAGGGATGGGGACTGGGTTCGGGAATATCGTTGTTCATACTTGCAGGTGTAGCTACAACAATATTCTGGAATATATTTAGCCCATTAGAAGTCCAGGGAGAATATGTAGGTTTTATTCCATATGCCATAAGGATCAAAGACCTATCAAACATATTAATTCGTCCTGGAGGAAGAGACCTTGTTGGTTTAATTGCTACTTTTGCACTGGTATTCATATTAGTGTATTTGAATAGTATTAGAGTAGAAATACCCATTACTTCGCCTAGATTATATACCGTTAAGTCCAAGATACCGCTACAACTGCTCTACGTATCTAATATACCCCTTATATTCATCGGTATACTTTACTCTAATCTTATAGTATTTGCAACTTTATTGAGGAGTTATTTGAGTGGACTACTACCACAATCTCTACTCGATATGATTGCACAATATGATACAACAGGTAGATTGATAGGGGGATTAGCATATTATCTTTCTTCACCAAATGGATTAATTAGCGCACTAAGCGATCCAAGACACCTAGTAGTATACAGTATCTTAGTCCTAGTACTAGCCATAATATTCGGCTTATTATGGGTTGAAGTAGCTGGATTAAACCCAGCTAATCAAGCAAGACAATTAATAGATAGTGGATTCGAAGTACCTGGATTCAGGAGAAACCCCAAGATATTGGAGCAAATGCTATCGAGATATATTTATCCATTGACAATACTTTCATCGTTAATAGTTGCTCTAGTAGCTATCGCCGCCGATATCCTAGGTGTCTATGGTAGTGGTACGGGTCTACTATTAGCTGTGGGTATACTACAACAATACTATGCCTTGATAGCATACGAATCAACACTAGAAGCATATCCATGGCTCAAGAAATTTATAGGAGAATAGTAAATGTCCATACTTCTACAGAGTCTTCTAGTAATCATCAATGTTGTTGGATTAACTTTCCTATACATTCTACTAGTTAAATCAATTAAAAAGACAAGTTTTTACAGGAAACTACTTCAATTGAAAATACAAGTATCGAGTGTACCCGATAGAGTCAAAACAAAGGGAGATTTGAGGAGAGCGAAGAGACTTCAACCGTATACAAAAGAATTTCGTAGAAAAATACTTCTGTATACATTGATTAATACATCGATCTCCATGGCAATATATATGTTCATACTATACTCTACATTTCACTTTGTATTCTTTGTTGAATCCCCTGTAATAGTGCCATTATTCAGTTTTCTCGTGGAAAACAGAGTATATGCGTATTCACATCTATTATTCATACTATCTCTCGCTTTAATGTCATATCCTATATATAGGGAAACGAGATTAGACTAAGTTAAAAAAACTTTAAAGTCATCATTAATCTTAGATAGTAATAAATAATAGACATATTGGTGTTTAATATGCCGAGTCCAATGTATAGAGCGAGAAGCCTTAGAAGAATTCAAAGAGTATTACCAAGCGGTAAAACAACAGTACGCTATGAGAAAAAGAAACCTAGTAGAGCTAGATGTGCTATTTGTGGTAGAGAACTACACGGTGTTCCTGCACTTAGACCATCACGGTTAAGTAAATTAGCTAAGACAGAAAAGAGGCCTGAAAGACCTTATGGAGGTTATATTTGTTCAAAATGTCTTGCAAAGGAATTAAAAGAAGCTATTAGAGCAATGATCCACTGATCGACCTATACTATAGGAA
>OFGS01000150.1_pt1 | contig 18629 bp, 17 predicted proteins | sample 1521851 | NCBI WGS metagenome assembly OFGS01 (sample SAMEA3142070, study PRJEB24117) | hot springs metagenome
GTCCGCATCTGAGTGCCCCGTTAAACCTTTAGGATAGTCTATCGTTACCCCTCCTATGTGGAGCTCTTTGCCCTCCTCAAAGGCATGAGAATCAAAACCAAGACCCACCAAAAACATGTGCTAAAATTATAACGGATGGAAGAGCGCCTTTTTACACCTGGTCCCGTAGAAGTCCCGCAGCGCGTAAGGGAAGTCCTCTCTAGACCCATTATACACCACCGAACCGACGAGTTCAAAAGGTCCTTTCTAGAAGTCAGAGAACTCTTTAAAAGACTTTTAGACTCCTCCTCAGATAATTTTGTGTTTTTCGCCTCTTCTGGAACGGGCGCTATGGAGTCTGCGATTTTGAACTTTTTTAACGAAGGTGATAAGGTGGTTGTCATAAACGGGGGGAAATTTGGAGAAAGGTGGCTAAAGCTCTCCCAACACTGGGGACTAAAAGTTATAGAGTACAAACTTGAGTGGGGCAAATCCGCAGACCCAGAGAAGGTAAAGGACCTTTTAAAACAAAACCCAGATTGCAAGGGGGTCCTCTACCAGATATCGGAAACCTCCACAGGTGCCTACCACCCTTACAGGGAGATATCGCAAGTGTGTCATGAGATGGGAGCTTTGTCTGTTGCGGATGCTATAACAGCGCTGGGAGTTTACAACATAAGACCAGAAAAGGATCACGTGGATGTACTCATAGGAGGTTCTCAGAAGGCTCTACTTCTCCCTCCGGGCCTTTCAGTTCTTTGGTTTTCCGAAAGGGCAAAAGAAAGGCTTGTAGAAAGAGCCTTTTACTTTAGCATAAAGAAGGAGCTGCCAAAGCAGATGGAGGGACAAACCGCCTGGACACCCGCAATAAGCCTGATACTGGGGCTGAGAGAGTCCCTTTCCATGCTTTTAGAAGAGGGGATGGAAAGGGTAGAACACAGGCACGTATCTGTGGCGCTGGCCACCCGATCCGCTGTAAGAGCCCTTGGGCTTACTGTATTTCCAGAAAATCCTTCTGCATCCTTGACCGTTTTTAACCTTCAAGATGCGGAAAGGGTGAGGAAAGACCTTATAAAACTGGGTATAAGGACTGCAGGAGGGCAAGACCATCTGAAGGACAAGGTCATACGCATATCCCATATGGGCGTAAAACCGATGGATGGTCTGTTAGCCATAGGTATGTTGGAGGTAGCTCTCAAAAGGGCTGGCTTCCCGGTAGAGCTTGGAGCGGGTGTGTCTGCTTACTCTCAAAGTATGTTGGAAAGCAAAGTATGGTGAAACTTTACCTTATAAGGCATGCGGAAAGCGAGTGGAATCCCATGGGCAGATATCAAGGACTTTTGGACCCAGACCTTTCCGAAAGGGGAAAAAGGCAGGCACTCTTACTTTCTGAAGAGCTATCAAAGGTACATGTAGATGTTATCTACTCGTCCCCTCTCAAGAGGACGATGGAAACCGCCAAGGCGGTGGCTCACAAACATGGTTTGGAAGTTAAGGAAGAAAAGAGGATAATAGAGATAGACCATGGTGTGTGGTCTGGTATGCTCGTGGATGAGGTAAGGGAAAAGTACCCTCAGGATTTTAAGACGTGGCTGGAAGAGCCCCACAAGGTGAAGTTTCCCAACGGGGAAAGCCTTAAGGACGTGCACGCAAGGGTTAAGGATTTTTTAGATTTCTTAAAGAAAGAGCATTGGGGGAAAACGGTCTTTGCCTTTTCCCACACCGTCCCCATGAGGGTGATTTACTGTACTCTCTTAAACGTAGACCTTTCTAGGTTTTGGTCCTTTGGATGTGACAACGCCAGCTACTCACTCGTGCACATGGAAGAGGACAGGAACGTTATAATTAGGTTAAACGTTGTGTGTCACCTGGGGGAAGAGTATGTGGAAGCTCATAAAGCTCTTTAGTCCGATCCTTTTTCTTCTCCTTTTATCCACAGACATAAAGAAGGAGTTTGACATAAACGTAGAGCTTGTGGGAACGATAAAGGAAGAAAAGCCAAGGCTTGCGCCACCAGAAAGGTTAGCCTACGAGGAAGCAAAACCCTTTGATCTTAGCAATATACTGCTGGAGCCTCCAAAATCCTTCGAGTTTGCACAGGTAAAGCCCGTGCAGACCTCTGGAACGGTTATTAGCTGCGGAGAGCCCCCTGATGCTCTGTCTTACAGACTTGGAGTAGATTACTACCTAAAGGGTGACTTCAAAAGGGCAGAGGAGGAGTTAAAGAAGGTAGTTAGCATGCCCTCTTCTTTTAAGCCAATGGCTGAGTACATTCTTGGAGCAATCTACGTGAAACAGGGCAAAGAGCACGATGCTATAGAGCTGTTCGAATCTTCCTGCAAGTTTTCCCACATGTACTCTAAAGCATCCTGTGAATCCTATTACGCTCTAAAATTTATGACTAAAAAAACAGTTCTCAAAAACGAGGATCCTCTGTGGAGGTCTGTAAGGGCTTTAACTTTGGGACAGTACGTAGAACCAAACTGTGAAGGAGCGATATTTTCCAACTACTGCGCCTACGTTAGGGATTTTTATCATGGGAAGATCAACGGAGATTACAAAACAAGCACAGAGCTAAGAAGTGCTATAAAGCTCTTTCAGGATAAGAATCTAAGCGTTTCAGAGACCATCTTCAAAAGGTACGAACAACCAGGCAAGGAGTACAGAGAAGTAGCCCTTTACTACCTTGGACTTATAGAGATAGAAAAAGGAAACGTAGAGCGGGGTCTTTATTATGCAAGCCTGCTGGAAACGATAAATAGGGAACTGTCCAAAAATCTCTACAACTTCTTGTCCAGCAAGGGCGTTATTTACGCAAGGCTAGCTTACTCTGCAACGAAGGACCCAAGGTTTTTAGAAAAGGCTGGTGTAATAGCGTATAACAACGGAGACTACAGGATAGCTCTCTCTAACTTTCTAGAGGCGGGAAATTACCTGCACGCTACTTACTCTGCGGTTAAGATGGGAGACTACAAAACTGCCATCGAGCTTGCAAGGAGAATTTCCCCAAAAAATAAAGAGCAATATATTTGGCTTTTGGAGAGCGCCTACTGGTTGGGTTACGACCTAAAACCGTACCTTTTAGAAGTGCAAACGGTCCATCCAGACCTTTACAGAGAGTACTTGGGCTGGGACTACTTTAGAAAGGAAGAATGGAAAAAAGCTTTAGATTACTTAGAAGATCCTTACTACAGAGCTTTAGCCCTCTACAACAGTAAAGATTACCTTTCTGTGATAAAAACCTTGGAGGGTAGAACCGATAGTGCATCAAGGCTCTTAAAGGCTAGGGCTTTCCTCTTTATGGGAGAGCCCAAGAGGGCACGAAGCTTTTTAACGCAAAACACAGACGAGGAGCGTTATCTTTTAGGACTAAGCTACTTTATAGAGGGGGACTACGAAAGAGCCTACAGAAACTTTGAAAGCGTATCAGAAAGGAGCCCCTACAGACCTAAAGCTCTGCTCAAAATGGGCGATGCTCTCTACAACATGGGAAGGGTTGAAAAAGCCAAAGAGACCTACTATGCTATTTTAAAGATGTATCCAGAAACGGACTACGCCAAGAACGCTACCGCAGCTCTGATTGGTTTGGGAGAAAAGAATCTCTCGGAAGAGGAGCTTGAAAAACTCATAGTAGACTTTTTAAGCAAGGAACCGAACAATCCTTATGCGGAGGACCTAAAGTATCAGCTGGCTAACATATACCTAAATAGGGGGAAGGTTCAAGACGCTAGGAAGTTGCTTATAGAACTCTTGGGTACGCAATCGGAAAACAAAGCTATACTGAAGCTTGCTGAAACGGAAGAAGACCTGCACAAAAAGACGGTGATGCTCTATAAGGTTTACAAAGAGGGATCACAAGAAGAGGTAGAGAAGGCCAGGCAAGCTCTAGTGGAGATATTCTCAAAGGTGGGAGACAAAGAAAGCCTTGCGGAGCTTTTATATGAGGGAAGCGTAGACGAAAAAGCCAAAGCCATGGGCATATACTTGGACTTGGGCAATCTTCAAAGGGCTACAGAGATAGCCGATGAGCTGATGAAGCTGGGATACAGAAAAAAAGATTGGGAGTTTGACCTAACTAGGCTCGTGTATAAAACAAAAAACAGTGTCTACTTAGACTACTTGCTGAAAAGCCCAGATAGAGACGTGCGAGCGGAGGCGCTCTACATGTCAGCCCTTGATTACCTTGAGAAGGGAGATAAGAAAAAAGCCTTAGAGGATATCGTTGACATAGCTTCCAACTATAGAGGAACGAGCGTATACAACAGGGCTATAATGAAAGGGGCTGAGATTCTCATATCCATGAATGCAAAAAGGGATGCTAGCTGTCTTCTGGACAGGTGGGATAGGTCCCAAGCAACTCAGGAGGATAATCATAAAGTTCTGGAGATGAAAAAAAGCTTGCCTAGGTGTGAGGTAAGATGATGGAAGGGCTTTTTAGTCTTATTCAGAAGGGTGGCTTTGCCATGTATCCTTTGATCGTGCTTTCGTTAGTATCATGGGCGATAATATTAGAAAGGGCAGTAAATCTAAGACCTTCCCTTTATCTACTTAAGAACATGGATCAATTGAGGGGACTTTTGGCAAGCGGTGATTTAGAGTCTGCATTGAAGGTACTCCAACTGGACAGCTCTAGGGGAAGCAAGATACTGTCGCATCTCTTACAGCTATACAGAGATGGGAAAAGGGAAGATATTACAAAAGAGTTAGATCTGGAGCTTTCCCTCCTGGCAGTGCACCTTGAGAAAAATCTGGCTCTACTTTCTACCATAAGTAGTGTAGCACCATTACTTGGCTTGTTTGGAACTATAACGGGTTTGATAAAGGTTTTTTCCGCTTTCTCAATAACTGCCCTTGAAAAGGGCATGACTCTCTTGGCTAGCGGTATCAGTGAAGCTCTCATAGCCGCTGCAACGGGTCTTGCGGTGGCTATTCCTTCACTCCTTGCCTACTGGGTGTTTAAGATAATTGCTAATAGTATAATAAACAGGTTGGAAGAAAACTTAATACAAGCCTTGAGGTTTCTCAAGTGAGAAAGAGGCGCATAAGCTTCGAGGAGAGAGCTTACATAGACGTAGTTCCACTCGTAGATACCCTTTTGGCGGTGTTTTTGTTTCTTGCCATCCTTGCTTTTCAATCACCTATGACCTTTTTGGCTGTTAAATTGCCCTTTGCCAAGGAGGGGCAAAGACAAACCTTAGCAACTCTCAGGGTGCAGGTGCTGCAAGATGGTAAGTACGTAGTTGAAGGTAAGGAGGTAAGCTTAGACGATATTGATAGCCTGCTTCAAAGACACGGTGTTAAATCCCTTATAGTAGAAGCGGATGAAAACACAAAGCACAAATACGTGGTCAGCTTAATAGACATAGCCAAAAAGCACAAAGTGGAAAACCTTATCATAGCCACGAGAAACGTACCCTAATGGAGAGGATACCGCTTTACTTTATTTTCCCACCGGGTATTTTTATATTAGGGCTTTTCCTAATAGCCTTTTTATGCAGAAAAAGTAAAACCGTCTATATACTGTCTACAACGCTTGGCACCACTCTTTACCTTCTTTCCATAGAGCCTGTAAAAGATCTCCTTTATAACCCTTTGGAGAAGGCTTACCCGGTGCCTAAAAGGTGGGATGCGGACGCAATAGTTGTGCTCGGTGGAGGCTCCTACAACACAGGTGTATTAAAGGAAGACTCTCTGAAGAGAATCCTTGCTGGCTTTGTGCTACATAAGGAATCATCAAAGCCCATAATACTCTCAGGTGGTTCAGAAGTTAACAACCTACCCGATGCGGAAATAATGAAGTCTTTTCTAGAAAGTTTGGGAGTCGACAGAAAAAAAATACTGACAGAAACGCAGAGTACTAGCACAAGAGAAAATGCCAAGTTTATAAAAAGGGTCATGGACAAGCATGGGTATAAAAGTATCTTACTTGTTACATCAGCCTACCATATGAAAAGGGCGGTTAAAAGTTTCCAGAGGGAGAACATACAAGTCATCCCATACCCTACAGACTTTAAAAGAGATGGAAGGTACAACCTTTACAGTTTAATGCCCAAGATGTCCACGTTAAACGATTCCTACAAAGCTATTAGGGAGTATATAGCTTACATAGTCTATGATGTGATGGACTAACCAAACACTCTCTCGCAAAGCTCCACACCCTCCAGGTCTCTTAAGTTTTTCAGTATCCTTTCTAACGTACTGTAATTTTCTAGTTCAATGATGAACTCCATGATGGCGCTACCCGTTGAGATGCTTTTTGTCTTGGCTTCTGTTATGTTTCCTCCGGACCTGGCTATGATACTACTTACATCCGCTAACATTCCAACCCTGTCCCTTACCAAAAGCCTAATGTGCGATCTGTGCTTACCGTTGGAACGCTCCCATAGGACTTTGACAACCCTATCTGGTAGGTTTCTGAGCATGTACTTTAGGTTTGGGCATTCCCTTGAATGTATGGCTAGTCCCTTCCCTTTGGAGACTATTCCGTATACCTCTTCGCCGGGCAAGGGCATGCAACAATTGGAAAGATGGTACTGCACCTTTCCAATATCATCCAACTTTACAATATCTTCCCCTTTTTCCTCTTTCGTTGTTTTTTTCTCCTGAGGCTTGAATAGGGATAAAATCCGCTCCTTTGTAAGCTTTCCACTACCAAGAAGTAGCAGTATGTCCTCTTCTTCTTTGTTTAGAAAGTGCATGAGCCTTCTCAGAACATCCTCTTTCGACATCTCCAGTTTTTTGCACAGAGCTTCCAACTTCTCCCTACCCAATGCTAGCAGTTTTCTCCTTTCAAGCTCCTTTATGTAAGCTTTTATCTTGCTCTTGGCTTTTGACGTAACTACGAATTTTAGCCACTCTGGATTGGGTTTTTTGTTAGGATGCGTTATTATCTCCACCATATCACCACTTTGAAGCTTATAATTCAAGGGGACTATCCTCCCGTTAACCTTGGCACCCGCGCAGTGGTCTCCTATATCTGTATGAATATGGTATGCAAAGTCAACGGGTGTAGCGCCCGCAGGTAGCACCTTTAACTCTCCTTTTGGTGTAAACACAAACACCTCTTCAGAAAAGAGTTCCAATTTAATGTTTTCGAGGAGTTCTGATGGGTTTTTACTACCCTGAACACTTTCTAACAGGCTTTTGAGCCAAGAATAAACACCGTTGTCCCTTATTGTGAGTCCCTCTTTGTAAGCCCAGTGAGCGGCTATACCCCTTTCCGCACGTTCGTGCATATCCCAGGTACGTATCTGAACCTCTACAACTTTACCCTTGGGACCCACCACTGCAGTATGTAAAGACTGGTATAGGTTTGGCTTTGGAAGAGATATGTAATCATCAAACTTGCCCGGTATGGGCTTAAAGGAGCTGTGAACTATGCCAAGAACTAAATAACACTCCCTAACTGTATTTACTATAACCCTGACGCCAAGCACATCGTGAACATCCTCGAGCTTTATTCCTTTCCTGATGGTTTTTTGCCACACCCCGTACAGGTGTTTCGGTCTGTAGGATATGTGAGCCTCTATACCTGCATCCCTCAAGGATTCTCTTAGAGATGGTATAAAGTACTTTTTTAGGTAGTCTTCCAGGTCCTTTTTGGTGCTTCCCACGAACTCTTTAACATGCATGTACTCCTGGGGATAGAGGTATCTAAAGCATAGGTCTTCCAATTCAGTCTTTATCTTCCATATGCCCAACCTGTTGGCTATGGGCACAAATATCTCCAGCGTTTCCCTTGCTATCCTCACTTGTTTATCTCTTCTAAAACAATCTAAGGTTCTCATGTTATGAAGTCTGTCCGCAAGCTTGACTATTATCACCCTGATATCTTTAGCCATGGATAATAAGAGCTTTCTGTAGTTTTCAGCCATCTGTGTTTGTAGATCCTTAAAGTGAAACTTTCCTATCTTCGTCACTCCTTCCACTATATCCGCTACAACCTTACCAAACTTTTCCTTCAGCTCGTCATACGTAGTTTGCGTGTCCTCTAAAACGTCGTGGAGTAAACCTGCCACTATTGTATCCTTATCCTTTAATATCTCCGAGAGTATAAGGGCTACCTGAATAGGATGATTTATGTATGGTTCTCCAGACTGGCGCTTTTGGTCCCCGTGCTTTTCCCTTATAAATTCTATAGCTTTTTTTATCTCCTCGTTCCATATATCCCCGAATAACTTCCGAAGCTCATCGCTCTTAGCTACCATAGACATGCTTATAAATTTATTCCCTTCTACTTTTTTGCATAAATCAGTTACAAAACGAAGCCCGACAAAACCCTCACCTTCTGTTAAAATGAATTTTATGTTTGGTGATCTTCTAAGAATGTTTGGTTTTACACCCAGCGACATAGGCATAGACCTGGGGACTGCCAACACAGTGGTGTTTGTAAGGAACAGGGGAATAGTACTGTCCGAACCATCAATAGTAGCTATAGATACAAAAACTAAAAGGGTTATAGCGGTAGGGAAAGAAGCTAAGGAGATGCTTGGAAAAACACCAGAAAACATAAACGCTATAAGACCTTTAAGGGATGGTGTTATAACTGATTTTGAAGCTACTCAGGCAATGCTTTCCCATTTCATCGGTAGAGCTATAGGAGGGGGAATATTTAGATCGCGCCCGAGGGTTGTAGTCGGTGTGCCTTCCGGCGTTACTCAGGTGGAAAAAAGAGCGGTCATAGATGCTGCCAAGAATGCAGGCGCCAGAGAAGTTTATCTTATAGCGGAGCCTATGGCTGCGGCTATAGGTGCAGACTTACAAGTAGAAGAACCGGTCGGTAGCATGATAGTAGATATAGGAGGGGGTACATCAGAGATAGCGGTCATATCGCTGGCTGGTATAGTTGTATCAACTTCTATAAGGATTGCGGGGGATGAAATGACAGAAGCAGTGATTCAGTACATAAAGAAAAAGTATCACGTTCTAGTTGGAGAACAGACCGCAGAGAAGATAAAGATCGAACTGGGCAGTGCAATAAAGGAAAATGAAGAAAAAAGTATGGAAATTAAAGGGCGTGATATAACAGGATTACCTAAGACTATAAAAATAACAAACCATGATATGACAAACGCACTAGAAGACGTGGTAGTAAGTATAATAAACGCGATAAAGGCTACTTTGGAAAGAACACCACCAGAGTTGGCTTCCGATATAGCAGAGAGAGGTATAGTTTTAGCAGGGGGTGGTTCCTTGCTTAGAGGTTTTGATGTAAGACTAGAGATGGAGACAGGCATAAGGGCTTATTACTGTGAGGACCCAATAACAGCGGTAGCAAGGGGAGTAGGTAAGGTTCTGGACAAGATGGAGCTGATAAGGAAAGTGTCCATGGAATGAAGATAATAAAAAACTTACCCCTTTTTTTGCTCCTTATAACTTCTATCTTGGTCTACGTTATGGATGTACCTTCCAGCAGATATGTCAGACCCGTGGTTGATGTATTTTTTAAACTGCTGCTTCCTATTCATGAATTAAGAGCTTCCACAGTAAAGTACGTTGAGGATACTATCAGGACTTACCTTTTACTAGTAGAAGTTCAGAAAAAGAATATGGAACTTTCTAAGAAGGTAGAAGAGCTTTCCCTCTATAGGTCCATGTATGAATCATGCGACGTATCCTTAAAAAGGTTATCCGAAGACCTCGGAATCCCTTATCAAGTGGAAAAGTACGACATCGTTAACGCCCAGATAATAGGATACGATCAGACAGGAAGAGATAGTTTTATACTTATTAACAAGGGCAAAGTTAATGGGATAAAGGAAGGTTTCCTTGTCTTCTCTGGACAATCCCTGATAGGTGTAGTAGAAAGAGCTTTTTCCAACTCGTCGAGAGTAATCACGGTATACTCCGAAAGGTTTAGTATAGCCGCAACTTTGGAAGATTACAGAAAAAACTACGTTTATCAAGGCGGATGGAAAGAGGGTAAACTCTTGTACGCGGGAAAAGAAGATCCGTTGACCACAGACTCTGTAGTCGTGGTCAGAGACGCAAAGGATAAATTACCCGCCTTTCTTATAGGTAAAGTATACTCTGTTGCTGAACCAAGCGGAGAATTCTTTAAAGACGTCTCCGTCAGACCCATGGTGGACATAAGAAAGCTAGAGTATGTATCTATACTCAGGGTACAGCCATGATCTTCTATCTAGTTTCTTTAGTTCTTACCTTTATTCAATCTTTTCTACTTATTCCTGCCTTCTCTGGATACTTGTACGTGCCAGACTTGGTCTTATGTGCCATTTTCTACAGACTCTTGACTTTGCAGAAACCTAAACTACTGGAGGTGATATTACCATCTTTTCTGTTAGATTTATTGTACGATTCGCTCGGTCTAAATATTACAAGCAAGTTGTTGTTTTATATGTTAATTGACTTTATGAAAAGTAGGTTTATAGTAGCATCCAAAGGAGCGTTTTTAGCAACCTTTCTGATCTCATTTCTCATAGAACATGCTGCAAAGTATGCTTTATTCAGGTTAAAGTACTACTACCCTTTCGAACCTCTTAAAATATCATTAGTCCTGCTGTTAGAATTTCTTATAGTTCTGGCTTTTAGCAAATTTATAATAACGAAGAATGCACAGACGTAGGTTCATCTTTTTTTTATTTATCGCCGTGTTTCTGTACATACTCCTTTTAGCGAGACTCATATACATGCAGATCTTTAAAAGGGAATACTTTACAGAGCTCTCAAAGAAAAACTACGTAAGAAGTAAAGTACTATATCCACAAAGAGGGGAGATACTAGACAGGCGTGGAGAAAAAATAGCCCACGACATACCCAAGTACATGATATTCATGGACCCTCAGAAAGTAGAAGACAAAGAAAGCTTAAGAGAAATCATTCTGGTACTGAAAGAGCTCTACGGTATCGATTTGGATGAAAACAGACTAAAAGAAAGGTTAAAAGGCTATGAACCCATTCTTATTAAGATTGTAGAGTCTCAAGAAGAGCTTGACAAATTCTATAACAACGCCTTTAGATTACCGGGCTTGTACGTAAACATAGTACCCCAAAGGTTCTACCCATACGGGGAGATATGCTCCCATGTTGTGGGCTATGTGGGCTTACCAACCGATCACGAACTGAGTAAGTACAAAGGAAGGATCGCTCAGCAGAGCCTCTTGGGAAGGGCAGGCATAGAGAAAACCTTTGAGGATGAGCTTTTGGGTCATGTAGGTATGGAAAATATCATGGTGAACGCCCTAGGTAAGCCTGTCAAAAATATGGGATTGAAGGAGTATAAGAGGGGAAACGATGTAATTCTTACGATAGATGTTAGGATTCAGAAGATAGCGTACGAGGTGTTTAAGGAATCTGGCTACCCTGCGGGTGGTGTGATAGTGCTTAGTGCCAAGACAGGTGAGGTTTTAGCTCTCTTGAGTTATCCATGCTTTGACCCAAACAAAATAAGAGATATGTGGAGTATTTACAACCAAGACAAGTATAAGCCACTCTTTAACAGAGCCTTGATGGGAAGGTATCCACCCGCCTCTGTAATAAAGCCTGCGCTCGCCATAGGACTCTTGGAAAGAAACGTATCAAGCGGTGAAGGTGTGGTTTGTAAAGGTAAATACGAGATTGGAAACAGACCTTTCTTTTGTTGGGTAAGAAGTGGACACGGATGGATGAACATGAAAAGGGCTATAGTCCATTCGTGTGATACTTACTTTTACCACTTTGGATACTACAAACTTGGTCAGAGAGGCATAGAAGAAATTCTTAGAGCTTTTTCGTACGCAGAAGAGATCCCCTTTGAATTGCCACTGAAAAAGGGCTTTATACCAACTCCCGATTGGAAAAGGAAGGTAAAAAAAGAGATGTGGTACGGGGGTGATACAGTAAACATGTCAATAGGTCAAGGCTACATAAAATCTACACTTATGGAACAGGTCTTGATGATGATGGGAATAGCCAACAACGGTGTTATATACAAGCCTACAATACTCAAGGAGATAAGGTCTCCTGATGGAAGGGTTATCTTTAAAAACACAAAAAAAGTCTATAAGGTGGTCAAAGCCTCACCAGAACACTTTGCGATAGTAAAGGAAGCCCTAAGGGACGTTGTAAGAAAAGGAACGGGGATATCTGCCAACTCAAGTATAGTGGAGCTCGCTGGAAAGACGGGAACCGCTCAAGTTTCGTCGCTGAGCACCCGCCAAAAAAGATTGCCTTACCACCTTAGGGACCATGCTTGGTTTGTGGGGTTTGCACCTTACAGGGACCCCATCTTTATTGTAGGAGTGTTGGTAGAGCACGGTGGGTCTGGAGGTGCCGCCGCTGCTCCCATAGCTAGGCGTATACTGGAACGCATATATATAGAGGGTATCAATAAAGAGTTAGTCTAATAGGAAAGACTACATAGCTAAACAAGGTCAGTTCTTATCTTATCGCTTTATGGTAGTAGTTTTAGTTAACCAAGGTTCGAGCTTTCCCTTTGGTACTAGAACCGCTATATTCCTTTCACTTTAACTGAGTGTATTTTATAACAAAGTCGTTCTCTTGACAAACATATGGCTTTGTTGTACAAATCAAAGGAACGACTACATAGCTAAACAAGGTTAGTTCCTATCTTAATGCTATTTGGTAGCAACTTTAGTTAACCACAGTTAGAGATTCTCCCTCAGCACCAGAGCTGCTATATTCCTTCACTTTAACATGGTGTGTTTATTTATGCAACAAAGTCCAAACATACTATAAGGTGGTAAATTAAAGAGACTCTCTGATTATGCAAAAAGCACGGGATAAGCTACAAGATAGTTATAGAAAACCTTAAAAACGTAAAGAAAAACAAATGGGGAAAGTTTCCTCGTAACCTCAACAGTCTCCTATCTTTCTGACACTTTCGTGGCAAGATTGATAGGAAAAACTGTAATTTTGAGAGATCTGTGCGCACGGGCTACGGTTTTACACAACGGGTGGACACAGTTGGTGCTACAAACCTCAATGGTGCTTTTTAGCCCAAGAAACAGAACCAAAATGGATATCCATGGCGGACTGCACTAACGACTCGGAAAGGGAAGGATGAGAAAACACAGACCTAGCCAAGTGTTCAACGCCCAAGTTCCACTTCATCAAATGTAAAACTTGATGTAAAAGCTCACCGGCGTGCGGACCTACAATATGACAACCTAAAATACGTCCAGAGGATCTATCGGAAACTATACGTACAAATCCTTCGTTTTCCCCATCATCCATAGCCTTTGGGTTTGGTATAAAGGAAGCTACACCGACATCTACGTCGTATCCTTTCTCTTCCGCCTCATCTTCTGTTAAACCCACGGAAGCCACCTCGTAGGCAGAATAAACAATCTTTGGTATTAGAATATCGTTTCTGGTATCCTCTTTATCGCCAAGCATATGATTTACCGCTATCTTCCCCTCGTACATAGACTTATGAGCAAGCATAAGGGGAGAGGTTATATCACCACACGCGTATATGTTCTTCACAGAAGTCTGAGAAAACTCGTTTACCTTTACAAAACCTCTATGGTCCTTTTCTACACCTACCTCCTCTAAGTTTATCCCATCCGTGTTAGGCTTTCTTCCTACACCCAAAAGTATGAAGTCTACGTCCATCCTTGTGCCGTCTGAAAGCTCTACATTAACACCCTCTTCTGTTTTTCTCCACGATTTTATGGTCGTCTTTAGTCTTATGTCCACTCCTAACTTTTTAAGTTTTCTTGAAAGAAACCTGCTTGACTCTTCGGGAATTCCTTGAGTAGGTAAAAGGCGGTCCTTTATCTCCACCAGAGTCACATCAGAACCATACATCCTAAATATGTATGCAAACTCAGTACCAACTGCACCACCACCTACTATTAACACTCTCTTTGGAAATTCCTCTATGCTCCAGATAGTGTCAGTGTCGTGCACTCTTTTACCATCCGGTACTATATCACCGAGAGGTGCCGTAGAAGAACCCGTTGCTATCAGTATGTATCTCGCCTTTATCTCTTTGTTAAGCCCTTCAACAAATACAGTGTTTCTATCTTTTAAAATCCCCCTACCGTAAAAAAAAGGTATACGTAACTGTTGAGCAAACTTCTTAAAGTTTTCCCTTATCGTGATAACTACCCTATCCCTTCCCTTTGAAAGCTCCTTCATGTCTAAATCGTATCCTTTTGGTTTTATACCATACTGGTGCATCACGTTAAACTTTTCCAAGAGATACGCTCCATGGCGCATGTACTTGGACGGTATACATCCTTTGTTTAAACAGCAACCACCTACAGTATCAGGAGACAACTCTACAAAGGCAACCTTTAACCCTCTTCTGTGAGCGTACATACCCGCTTCGTATCCTCCACTTCCCGCGCCGACTATAACCAAATCGAATTCATCCATTTCTCTTTCTCCTCTCCTTGTAAACTTCTTTTCTGCAGTCTCTTATTATTATTTTGTACTTGTAGTAAACAGATGGTATGTTTATAGGTAAATTGTAGTATTTTTCGAGCATGAGCATTATATCTTCTGTGGTCATATACTTGTGGTTTCTTATTATAGATTTTATGTACTTTACTATACGTGTTTCTTTCAAAGGGGAGAACCCCCAAAGTTCATTTTATAAAGTCTTTGAGGGTCTCGTAAGCTTTCACTGCTTTTTCAAAACGCTCGTTAATAACATCCCAGTTTAAGTTCTTTAGGAAAGCATCTATGTATGGTGCTCTTTTGTTCTTTTGGTCTACGTAGTAAGCGTGTTCGTATGTATCCAGCACTATCAAGGGTATAAGACCCGTGTAGTTGTACACGTTATGAGCATCAAGACCGTTTACTACAAGCCTTCCTGAGAAAATGTCAAGCCCGAGAATTGCCCAACCCCTAAAGGCCATACCGGCAGCCTTTAATTCGTTGACACAAGCATCAAAAGAGCCAAAGTCTTCTTCGATTTTTTTCATCAAGGCCTCGGAAGGTTCTCCCTTTGCACCCAAGTGTCCAAAGTAAAGCTCATGCAAAACAACACCCATGTAATTAAAGGTTTCCTCTACCTTTAACTCTCTGTACTCGGAATAATTTTGGTTGGCTCTGCTTCTATCGGAGAAATTCTGATCCGCAAGTTTTTCTTGTATCTCGTTGTACTTAGCAACATAGCCTTTGTAGTGTGCTTCGAAGTGAGGTTCTATCTGTTCGTTGGATATTCCATCGAGGTTGGACGGCTTTAAGTGATCCTTTGGTGCGATTTTATGAACCTTTTGCATCTTAATACCTCCTATCAATTTATTTTTCTAAATTATAATTTACTCAAAGTAAGCTTACTTATGACACATCTCACATCAACCAAACCTACCTGTTATGTAATCTTCAGTTAGTTTGTTAGCGGGTTTGGTAAACATCTTTTCCGTAGGGTTGTACTCTATGAGTTCTCCAAGGTACATAAAGGCGGTGTAGTCGGATATACGCGCTGCTTGTTGCATGTTGTGGGTAACTATAACTATCGTCAGCCTCTTTTTAAGCTCTACAATGAGCTCCTCTATCTTTGCCGTGGATATTGGGTCTAGAGCTGACGTTGGTTCATCAAACAGTAAAACCTCCGGTTCCACCGCGATAGCCCTTGCTATGCATAACCTCTGTTGCTGTCCACCTGACAGTGAATATGCATTTTCCTTGAGTCTATCTTTTACCTCGTCCCACAGAGCCGCTGCCTTTAGAGCCCACTCTACTCTATCCTGAAGCTCTGTTTTACTCTTTATGCCTAGTATCCTGAGCCCATAGGCTACGTTCTCAAATATGGATTTGGGAAAAGGGTTTGGTTTTTGGAAAACCATCCCCACTCTCATCCTGAGCTTTAGGAGATCCACATTTTTGTCCACTATGTTTATGTTGTCTGGTTTTAATATTATTTCGCCCACGTAGCGTGAACCTGGGTATAGATCGTGCATTCTGTTAAAGCATCTCAGCAAGGTAGTCTTACCACAACCAGATGGACCGATCAGAGCGTTGACCTTTTTGGCGAATATGGGAAGGTTGACATTCTTAAGAGCCTGCTTATCACCGTAGTAAAAGCTCAGAGATTTTACGTCTATTTTCACATCACCCTCTTGTACATCGATAGCGGATACACTCGCATTCCTTGTGGTCTCTGCTTTAAGACTGAAGAGATTTTTCAGAGCTTGGATCACCATTGATATCTCCTCCTGACTTTATACCTTAAGTAGTAAGCCAGAGCGTTCATCAGCACAGTCATCACTAGGAGCACGAAACCAGCAGCAGCGGCATTTACGTGAAACTCTTCCTGCGGCCTTGAAACCCAGTTGAAGGTTTGTATGGGCATCACAGTGAAAGGAGACATAAAAAAATCCTTTAAACTCTGAAGTGGGTTTGGGGGTAGAAAGGCTATAAAGGTCAGAGCTCCTATCGTAATCAGTGGTGCGGTCTCTCCTATCGCCCTAGACGCAGAGACTATTAGACCTGTCAGGATACCACCTAAGGAGTAAGGTATTATATGATCCCTTAGGGTTTCCCACTTGGTAGCACCCACCGCATACGCTGCCTCTCTGATGTCCTTTGGTATCCTCCTTATGGCTTCGCGCGTGCTAGTCACTATGACTGGTAGCATCAAAAGACCCAGTGTCAGGCCAGCAGTTAGAATACTTTCCCCGAACTTAAACATGTAAACGAAGATCCCAAGCGCCAAAAGCCCGTATATTATGGAGGGAACCGCCGCCAGATTGGCTATGTTTATCTCTATGATGGTCTCTATCTTGCCTATTATCCCCTTTCTTATGGCATATTCCTCCAGGTAAACACCCGCGGGTACCCCTATGATAACAGACCAGAAGATAGCACCAGCCATTACGTAAACAGTTCCTACCCAGGCAGAAAGTATACCCGCTTTTTCTGGAAAACGCGATGGGAAAGAGGTATAGAAAGAAGGATCAACTATTCTGACCCAACCGTCCACCAAAAGGTCAACTATTATAGCCATCAGAAAAGATAAAACGAGGAAGTTCGCCACTAATCCAAAAATAACAAATACATCGTCCTTTTTCATCAGTACGCCTCTCTAATCCGCATCTTCAACCAAATTGCCACGGAATTAAAGAACAGAGATATTATAAAAAGCGCTAAGCCTACCGCAAATACAGACTGATACTCCAAAGAGCCATGTGGGAGATCGCCCAAAGCGACCTGAACTATATAGCTGGTCATCGTTTGGACTGGCTCACGCGGGTCAAGGGTCAGGTTGGGATACATCCCAGCCGCTATAGCCACTACAACTGTCTCTCCTATAGCTCTAGATGCGCCCAGTATAAAACCAGCCATCACTCCAGAAAAGGATGCGGGTAGAACTACTCTAACCGCAGTGGTGAAATTTGTAGCCCCCAATGCAAATGAGGCTTCCCTTATCCTCTGAGGTACACCCCTCATAGAATCTTCCGCCATGGAAGCGGTATAAGGAAGGATCATTATACCTAAAACTACACCGGGCACTAAAGCGTTAAAAGGTTCCAAATCTGGTATAAGGACTTGAAATATGGGCGTAAGTGTTAAGAGAGCAAAGTAGCCATACACCACCGTGGGCACAGCTTCTAAAAACTCTATTATCGGCTTTATGGTTTCTCTCACTTTTACCGGAGCAAACTCACTGAGATATATGGATATGATTAGTCCCAGAGGAACCGATACAAGCATGGCTACGCCTGCTATTAAGAATGTACCAGAAACCAACGGCCAAATACCAAATTTTTTATCGTAAAAAGTGGGAGTCCACTCTGTTCCCGTCAAAAACTCCTTCAGCGTAACCTCAGGAAAGCTAAAAAACTTTAAACCTTCAGAAACAAGGACGTAAACTATACCTAAGGTTACAAAAATGGTTATAAAGCCGGCGGCGAAGAACACCACCAGCACCAAGTTATTTACAAACCTCTTTACCCTCAGGGATGCCTTAACTTCCATAAAACACCGCTCTATTACTCTTTAGCTTCTCTCTTTAACAGCTCTTCCACAGTTAGACCCACTTCTATTTCGCCACCGAATACCGTACCTGTCTTCATGCTCTTGAACCTTTCCATTGCCATTGAGTAAGCCCTGCTGGGAAGTGGCACATAGCCTACTTGCTTGGATAGCTTTTCACCGTTCTGTAGGTAAAACTCCACAAACTGCTTAACCTCAGGCTTTTCTTGAGCAGCCTTCGCATTTACGTATATAAAGAGAGGTCTTGAGAGGGGCTGGTATGTACCGTTCCTAACCGTTTCTACGCTTGGTGCGACGCACTGACCCGTCTTTGGATTCTTAACCTTCAACGCTTTAACCTTGCCTTTGTTCTCTTCGACGTAAGCAAGTCCCACATAACCCAAGGCATTCACATCTCTTATAACTGCGTTCATGATAACGTTGTCGTCTTCTGATGCTACGTAATCACCCCTGCTGGCTTTTGCTTTGCCCATAATTGCTTCAGTAAAGTAGTCAAAAGTTCCAGAGTCTGTACCAGGACCTGCCAGCTTTAGAGGTCTGTCAGGCCACTCGGGGTTTACTTGATTCCACTTGGTTATAACGCCTTGTGCAGCAGGTTCCCACATCTTTTTGAGTTCTTCCACGGTTATACAGTCGTTCTTTATCCAGTTGTTTCTGCGGTTAACAAAAACAGCCAGAGCGTCGTAGGCTACTGGAAGCTCAATGTACTTTATACCGTTTTTGGCACACTCTTCCATCTC
>OFGS01000151.1_pt1 | contig 18577 bp, 15 predicted proteins | sample 1521851 | NCBI WGS metagenome assembly OFGS01 (sample SAMEA3142070, study PRJEB24117) | hot springs metagenome
ACACCATTCGTTCTTCTTTTTTCTTTCCTTGTTCATGATGTGAAATCGTTGTACGCGGAGGAACAATATGCGATTCTTTCACAATATGTTCAAACGAAAACGTTTGTTGCTCTGTTTTCGGCTTTTCCGCTCGCGGTGCCGTTACCTCAGGAATTAACGTCTTTTTTTGAAATGCTTGACGAATCGTTTGTTGAACGAGTTCGTTTAATTCCCCTTCTTTACTAAAACGCACTTCCAACTTCGCTGGATGAACGTTCACATCCACAAGAAGCGGATCCATGACGATATTTAAAAATGCAATCGGATGCCGTCCAATCGGAAGAAGCGTATGGTATCCTTCTTCAATCGCTTTATATAACGGATAGTTTTTAATATATCGTCCATTTACAATCGTTGTCATATAGTTACGGGAAGCACGCGTCACTTCAGGTAAAGCAACGTAGCCGTCAATCGTAAAATCAAGCGTTTCTGCACGAATCGCAACCATTTTTTTTGCAACATCAAATCCGTAAATAGCTGCTAATACTTGCCGCACATCCCCATTTCCGTTCGTATAAAACAGTTGTTTTCCATTATGTGTTAACCGAAACGAAATATGTGGATGAGCAAGCGCTAAACGATTCATCACATCCACAACATGTCCAAGTTCCGTATGAATCGTTTTCATATATTTTAAGCGAGCGGGCGTATTGAAAAATAAGTGCGAAACAGTAATATCCGTTCCTTTTCGACTGCTCGTCCGGCCATTTTGTACAAGCTCTCCCCCTTTTAAAACGAGCAACGTTCCCGGACCTTCCCCTGTGCTCGTCTTCAGTTCCAAATGCGAGACAGAGGCAATACTAGGTAACGCTTCCCCTCTAAAACCGAGCGTACGAATGCGGAATAAATCCGCTTCATCTTTAATTTTGCTTGTTGCGTGCCGTTCAAACGCTAAAAAACAATCTTCCTCCTCTAATCCATCACCATTATCAACGACTCGAATTTTCGCTAATCCCGCTTCTTCTAACTCTACTTCAATGATCGTGCTATGGGCATCAATCGCGTTCTCAACAAGCTCTTTCACGACAGAAGCTGGTCGTTCAACGACTTCACCTGCCGCAATTTTATTCGCTAACGCATCGTCCAACTTGCGAATTTTCCCCACAATTCCCCTCCTTTCATTTTAATAGCTTCTGAATTTCATATAGTTTATTCATCGCTTCAAGCGGCGTCATATCAAGCAACTGAAGAGACTGAATACGCTTGATCACTTCTTTCTCTTTTTTCGATACGCTCGAACGCTCTTCATGGTGTTGCTCCGCAAACATACTTAACTGCTCAAACGTTTCTTTATTTTCTTTCACCACACCCGTTGAATTTGTTTCAAATTCACGTAAAATTTGTTCCGCCCTTTGAATTAAATCTAACGGTAACTTCGCTAACTGGGCTACATGAATACCATAACTTTTATCTGCTGGACCTTCTTTAATTTTATGCAAAAAGATGACGGTCCCATTTTCTTCAATTGCGCTAACATGAACATTTTTTAAACGCGGCAATCGTCGTTCAAGCGCTGTTAATTCATGATAATGCGTACTAAATAACGTTTTGGCACCAATGCGATCATGAATGTATTCGATCATGGCTTGAGCAAGCGCCATACCATCATATGTGGATGTTCCGCGACCAATTTCATCAAATAAAATAAGGCTGTTTTGTGTCGCATGGACGATCGCATGACGCGCTTCCAACATTTCCACCATAAATGTACTTTGACCTGCAACTAAATCGTCAGCCGCTCCAATACGCGTAAACACTTGATCAAAAATCGGTAATATCGCTTCTTGTGCTGGAACAAAACATCCAATTTGCGCCATAATGGCTGTTAATGCAATTTGACGCATATATGTGCTTTTCCCAGACATATTTGGCCCTGTAATGAGAAGCATTTCTCGTTCGGCATCCATATAACAGTCGTTTGGAACGTAGACGTTCGATCCTAGCACTTTCTCCACAACAGGATGTCGCCCTTGTTGAATGACAAGACGGCGATCATCAGAAAACTGAGGTTTACAGTAGTTATATTTTTCACTAACAGTTGCAAAACATTGTAAAACATCTAGTTGACTTATATATTTCGCTAATTTTTGTAAACGAACAATATATTGCTTTACCTGTTCACGGATAGAAACAAACAGTTCGTATTCTAATTCCATACTTTTTTCTTCTGCTTCTAAAATGAGCGCTTCTTTTTCTTTCAACTCTTTCGTCACAAATCGTTCCGCATTAGCTAACGTTTGTTTACGCTCATATCGCCCTTCTGGCAACAAATGTAAATTTGCTTTTGTTACTTCGATATAATATCCAAACACTCGGTTGTAACCAATCTTTAACGACTTAATTCCTGTTAACTCCCGCTCTTTCGCTTCTAACTGCGCAATCCATGTTTTTCCGTTTCGACTAGCATCCCGAAATCGATCTAACGTTTCGCTATAACCATCTTTAATGATTCCACCGTCTTTCACAGAAAGCGGCGGATTTTCTTCAATCGCCTCTTCTAACAATTGAACAAGGTCCTCGCATGCATCTAAATGTTGCGCAAATGATTGAATATGCTCATCATGCATGTTCATAAGAAGGGTAGAAATGAACGGAACTTGCTTTAACGATTTTTTCAATTGAATGAGATCGCGCGCATTCACATTTCCAAATGCCACACGCCCAGCTAGTCTCTCTAAATCATATACACCACGCAAATATTCGCGCAGTTCTTGTCGCTCGAAATAGTGCATGAGCAGTTGTTCAACCATGTGTAATCGCTGTTCAATTTTTTCACGATCTAATAATGGGCGGTCGATCCATTGTTTAAGCAAACGCCCCCCCATAGCTGTCATCGTTTCATCAAGAAGCCAAAAAAGGGAGCCCGCTTTCCCTTTCGTTCGAATCGTTTCTGTTAACTCTAAATTTCGTTTGGAATACACATCGATTTTCATATGTGCATCAACTTCATACAACTCTACAGGCTGTAAATGGGCTAAATTCCGTCTTTGCGTTTTAATTAAATAATTTAATAACCTTCCAAACGTCACAAGTAATTTTTCTTGTTTCAAATGAGAAACAATCGATTCACAAGAAGGTGGAATCATCGTTTCATCTTCACACGAAATGGTAAGAGCATATCGCTCCTTCAGAGATTGACATTGCTCTTTGTCCTCCGTCGCGACAACGATTTCTTTTGTGCCAATCGAGTAAATTTCATTGAGTACATCTTCAAATGAATGAAGCATCGTCATACGACTTTCACCGGTTGTTAAATCCGTATATGCAAATCCGTACGTACCATCTTCAAATGACGTTAATGAAGCTAAATAGTTGTTTGCTTTCTCTTCTAGTTGCTTTCCTTCCATCACTGTTCCGGGGGTAATCAGTTGCACAACTTCTCGACGCACAACCCCTTTGGCCGTTTTTGGATCTTCGACTTGTTCACAAATCGCAACTTTATATCCTTTCTCAATTAAACGCTCGATGTACATAGCAGCCGAATGATAAGGCACACCGCACATCGGCACTCGTTCTTCCCCGCCACCATCGCGGCTTGTCAAAGTAATTTCTAACTCTTGTGACGCTTTAATGGCATCTTCAAAAAACATTTCATAAAAATCACCGAGACGAAAAAACAAAAATGCATCTTTATATTGTGACTTAATTGTTAAATATTGCTTAATCATTGGTGTATAAGCCATGATTTTTCCTCCAACGCCCAAAATATTGACTTCAATTATTATATCAAAAATAAAAACTAGGAAGAATAAACTTCCTAGTTTTTATTGCTTTCTTCTTGAAGAAGCTCTTCATCTAACTGTTCTAATTCTGCATCAATATCTTCCTCTACCTCGTCTGATGATGTATCTACGACGGCGATGCGTACTTTCGTTTCTCCAATGACTTCTGCAACAAACTCGCGCTCTACTTCCACAGTGACTTTATTTCCATTTGGAGCAATCGTGCATTCTAAACAATTCGGCTGTTGAACAACGCGCGCAATCACTTCTTGTTCTTCACTAATAAGCTCTTCATTACGATACTTTAACGGAATGACATCTGTGTACGATACAGTTTCTGTCAGCACTTCCGTTTTCGTATTATCGTTGTACGAATACCAAACGTTCACATCATACTTTCCATGAATTTCAACACTACGATCCACTTTTTTCGCTTCGTATCGATGATTAATAATCCAGCAACCGAGCACGCTTGTCGGACGATGTTGCGCGGAAACAGTATGCGTCGATTGCGTAAACTTTCGTCCTTTTCCCACGACTGCCTTTGTAATAATTTCTCTGTATTGGGACATGAAACAAACCCTCCTCAAAAATGCATTGTTCATTTTATCCTATGCACAGGAAGCATAAAAGTGTACATAAAAAAAACAATCATTCCGTATAGTTCATTGTATGCAACTCCTTCGAAATATGTGCGAAAAATAAAAAAAGAGCCCATATGAAATGGACTCATTCATGACAATGACCGCAATGGCTATGTTTCACTTGAGCACCTGTTTCGCCACGCAACACATCGCCACCTGTCGATGTAATAATTTCGTCTGTCACTGTTTTTGAAATGGTGGATGCAACAAGCTGCAATAAATCGTTAATTTCTACTTGTGATTGTTTAAATTGTTCTACAATTGGAATGTCTGATAGCTGTTCGTAAATCTCGTCAATTTCTGCTTCCACTTTTTTCAGCGCTTCAATTTTTCCATAATGTTGTAAGTTGACAGCTTGTTTTTGTAACGATTTAATTTTAGCAATCATCGTGCGCACTTTTTCATTTTCATGAATTTTTGCTTCTGCTTGTTTAAAAATTTCCACTTCTTCTGTTTCAGCAATCATTTTAGCCAATTCCTTTGCTTTCTGTACGATGTCATCTTTCGTATATTTCGCCACGTTATTTCACCTCAATCGCTTCTTCTACCATTTCTCCGTTTAACGTCCACGTTTTCGCTTCTGTAATTCGCACGTTCACAAGTTGACCGATCGCAGACTTTGGTCCAACGAAATTAACAAGCTTGTTTTTGCGTGTGTATCCAGCAAGAACATCTGGATTGTTTTTACTTTCCCCTTCTACTAATACTTCGACAACTTGTCCCTCATATTCCTTCATTTTTTTCGCAGAAATTTCGTTTACTAATGCATTTAATCGTTGTAAACGCTCTTTTTTCACTTCCATCGGCACGTTGTCAACCATTTTTGCTGCCGGCGTTCCTTCACGTGGCGAGTAAATGAACGTAAATGCTGAATCAAATTCGACTTCGCGATAAAGCGACAACGTTTCTTCAAATTGCTCATCTGTTTCATTTGGGAACCCGACAATGATGTCCGTTGTAAGCGCGACACCTGGAATGGCTTCTTTAATTTTACGAACAAGCTCCAAATATTGTTCACGCGTATATTTACGCGCCATCATTTTTAACACTTCACTACTTCCAGACTGTACAGGCAAGTGAATGTGCTCAACTAAATTTCCGCCTTTCGCCAACACTTCGATTAAACGGTCATCAAAATCACGCGGATGACTTGTAGTGAAACGAATGCGTGGAATATCAATTTTGCGTAATTCATCCATTAAATCACCGAGACCATATTTCATATCGGTAAAGTCTTTTCCATACGCATTCACGTTTTGTCCTAGAAGAGTAATTTCTTTATATCCTTGTGCGGCTAAGTGACGTACTTCTTGGATAATATCTTCTGGACGGCGGCTGCGCTCTTTGCCACGTGTATATGGAACAATACAGTACGTACAAAACTTATCGCAACCGTACATAATATTAACCCACGCTTTAATATTTCCTTTCCGTACTTTCGGTAAATTCTCAATGACATCGCCTTCTTTTGACCATACTTCAACAACCATTTCTTTTGACATGTACGCTTCTTTCAAAATATACGGAAGACGATGAATATTGTGCGTACCAAAAATCATATCAACGTATTGGAATTGTTTTAAAATTTTATTAACAACTGACTCTTCTTGCGACATACAGCCACATACCCCAAGCAATAAATCAGGGTTGTTTTGTTTCAATGGCTTTAAGTGGCCAATTTCTCCGAATACTTTGTTTTCCGCGTTTTCACGAATCGCACATGTATTTAACAAAATGACGTTTGCATCTTCTGGACGATCCGTCGGTTCATAACCAAGCGCCATAAAAATACCAGCCATCACTTCTGTGTCGTGCTCATTCATTTGGCAACCATACGTACGAATGTAAAATTTGCGACCATTCCCCATACCACGAAATTCTTCAGGAATAGAAAAATCTTTATGATATTTCACTTCCTCTTTTCCGCGTTTTTTTGCTTCTTTCAAAGACGGGGGAACAAATACAGTTGAAAAATATTTTTCATAATCTTGACTCGTTTTTTGCTTTAGACGCTGTAAATTTTCATCCAAAGCGGATTTTTTGTCCGTTGGATGATCTGTTTCAATTTGTGCTGTGTACTGTAAACGTTGTTTTTCGTTCATCGTTATTCTCCTTTCTTTTGTTCATAGATGCGCACTAACATAGTATATTATTTTCCGGACTTTTAAACAATGTTTTTTCCATGAAAAAGAGGATGGCCGCTACCACCCTCTTTTCTATCTTACATAAACTCTGCAACGAGTTGATCAAATTTTTCTTTACTCATTGTTAAATCCGCTTCAGTTAGTGGTTTTTCGCTATAACCAGGCACAAGATCTTGATATGATTTGCGCTCTTTATTTTGATAAATAAGCCCTGTCACAAGCCCTTTATGTTTCATTAACGTTTGCATGGCCATTTCGCGATTAGACGGATCGTATCCTTCAATTGAACTTAAGCTCGTTAAATTGTCTTTAAACCAATCATATGTGTTCACTTTATTGTATGTGACGCATGGGCTAAATACGTTAATGAGTGAGAACCCTTTATGCTTCATACCCTCTTCAATTAATTGCGTCAACTCTTTTAAGTCGCTAGAAAAGCTTTGAGCGACGAATGTTGCCCCTGCTGTTAATGCCATTTCCATAATCGACAACGCTGGCTCAACTGACCCTTGTGGCGTACTCTTCGTTTTAAATCCAACTTCACTGCGCGGTGATGTTTGACCTTTTGTTAATCCGTAAATTTGGTTATCCATGACGATGTACGTAATGTCGATGTTACGTCGAATAGCATGAATTGTATGCCCCATTCCGATCGCAAATCCGTCGCCGTCGCCACCAGCAGCAATAACAGTCAAATCGCGATTTGCCATTTTTACCCCTTGAGCAATTGGAAGCGCTCGACCGTGAACACCATGGAAGCCATATGAGTTAATGTAACCAGAAATACGACCTGAACAACCAATTCCAGAGACAACAACAAGTTCATGTGGTTCAAGTCCAACGTTGGCAGCTGCGCGCTGAATGGCTGCTTGCACAGAAAAGTCGCCGCAACCTGGACACCAGTTCGGTTTAATATTATTACGGAAATCTTTAAATGTCGCCATGTTTAAAACAACTCCTTGCATTTTGTATAAACTTCGTGCGGTAAGAACGGGTTGCCATCATACTTCAACACGTTAAATACTTTCTCAGCATGTCCAACGTTCATTTTTAAGATGTTGGCAAGTTGTCCTGTTGCGTTATTTTCAACAACAACAACTTTTTTCGCTGATTGCACAAGCGGCAACATTTCTTCCGTCGGGAACGGATGAATGAGACGAACGTGAGCATGGTTCACTTTTATACCATCGCGTTCTAATCGTTCCATCGCCTCTTCAATAGCCCCGCGCGTCGAGTTAAATCCGACAATTAATATATCTGCTTCTTCATGCTTCACATGTTTATGAACTGGTGTCGGGAATTGAATATGTTTTAACTTGCGTAAACGCTTATCCATTTGTGCAATACGGTTCGCTGCGACTTCAGAAGGACGACCTGTTTCATCGTGCTCAACACCTGTCACATGGTGAATACCGTTTTTCATTCCCGGCAATACGCGTGGTGACACACCGTCTTCAGTCACTTCATATCGTTTGAAGCAACCTTTGTCTGGAATTTCAGGAAGTTCTCCTGTGACAAGCTTGCCACGACGAATTTCAATTTTGTCATACTCTAGCGGCTCAACAGTTTGCTTTCCTAATGAAAGTTGTAAGTCTGTTAAAACGATGACTGGACATTGATATTCTTCCGCAATGTTAAACGCTTCGACCATATCGTAAAACGCTTCTTGTACAGTACTCGGAGCGATGACTACTTTCGGAATCTCGCCATGCGTACCGTAAATCATGGCCATTAAATCTGACTGCTCTTGTTTCGTCGGAAGACCTGTACTTGGGCCACCACGTTGCGTATCAACAATGACAATCGGCGTTTCTGTAATTCCAGCTAATCCGATCGCTTCCATCATGAGCGAAAGACCTGGTCCAGCCGAAGCTGTCAACGTACGCACACCCGCATAGTTTGCACCAATAGCCATTGTACAAGCAGCAATTTCATCTTCTGTTTGAATGACCGTGCCACCAAACTGCGGAAGCTTTTTAATTAAATATTCCATAATCTCAGATGCCGGTGTAATTGGATAAGCGGCCATAAAACGTGCACCGCCAGCAAGCGCACCAAGCGCAATCGCGTCATTTCCAATCATAAACATTCTCTTTTTGCCATCTGCTTTTTCAAGCTGCATTAATTGAATGTTGTCACCAAGCTGTTCGCGCATAAACTGAGCGCCCGCTCTGATCGCTTCCATATTTTTCGCAACAACTTGTTCACCTTTGCGACCGAAAATCTCCTGAACGACCCCTTCATATACGCTAATATCGAGACCGAGTACTGCGCTAGAAGCTCCGACTGCAACCATGTTTTTCATTAATGCTGTTCCTAATTCTGTTGCAATATCTGTAAATGGAACCGCATACAACGTAGCTCTTGACTCGTCCGGAATCGTCGGATTAAACTTCGCGTCTGCGATGACGATCCCGCCTTGACGTAACTCATGGAAGTTGAAATCAATTGTCTCTTGGTCAAAAGCTACTAATATATCAAGATCATCGGCAATCGAACGAACTTGTGTCGTGCTAACACGAATTTTATTGTTCGTGTGACCACCTTTAATGCGAGATGAAAAGTGGCGATAACCGTATAAGTAGTAGCCTAGTCGGTTGAGCGCAATGGAGAATATCTCTCCCGTACTTTCAATACCTTCCCCTTGTTGTCCTCCAACTTTCCACGAAAGTTGACTAATCATGTCTTACACCCCTTTAAAGTTCCATCAATTGTAACGTAACGTTTTACGATTATAAGTGTAGCACTTTTCCAAAAAAAGCTCTACCATTTCGCTTAATAAATTTTTTGAAAAATTTCATATACTAAACGCTTTCATTCTAGCCCTATTGAAAAAAAATTGCAACATATTTGTTACAAAAATGTGAATTTTTCTTCCGATTTTATTGGGGAATTCGCTCGTAAAAATTGCAAAACAAAAATTTTTTTACCTGTTCCTCTTTAAAATGCTTTAACAATTCATCAATGAAATGCGGATAATAAGAAACATTTTCTAATTGTTTAACCGTTTCAAAAATGCCGTCAAAATCAGATCCAAAACCGATGTGATTTTCTCCACCTAACGAACAAATATGATCGACGTGACGTAATACATCTGTCACCGTTGTCGTATGGGCATCGTGACGTAAAAATTGCGGAACAAACGTCACACCGATGACTCCATTTTTCTTAATAAGTGCTTGAATTTGATCATCACGCAAATTGCGAGGATGCGGACAAAGCGTATATGCATTCGAATGTGAAGCAATCGGATATTGAGCTAATTCCATAACATCCCAAAACGCTCGTTCACTTAAATGAGATACATCCGTCCAACACTGTTGTTCATTTAATAGTTGAACGACTTCTTTTCCGAATTTCGTCAACCCTCCCCCACGTTGCTCTAGAGCGCCGTCTGCTACCATATTTGCATCATTCCAAGTTAAACCAACAGAGCGAACACCGAGACGAAGAAGTGTGCGTAATTGCGTTAAACTTTCTCCTATGGCTTCACATCCTTCTAATGTGAGCATCGCTCCAATTTCATTCGGTTGTAGTTGATCGATTTCTTTTTTTGAGCGAACCACTTTCATATTCGGTTGCGACACAATTTTCTCGTAAAAATCATCAATCATCTCTAACGCGACAAAAAAGCGTGACTCTGGTCTGACATGTTTCGGAATATAAATCGCAAATCCTTGTACAGTTACACCGGCCTGCTTCAATCCATCGTATGTGACATGTAGCGATGAACTCCGCTCAAACGATACATCTTGGTCACAAAATAGTTGATATAAAACATCACAATGAGCGTCAAATATACGCACAACGACCCCTCCATACGAAAATTCGCTCTTTCGCATATGATAAAAATAACCTGTTTGCTATGCAAGCAAACAGGTTTATGTGTATTAACGCGGCTCAACAATAAGCTTAATTGCTGTCCGCTCTTCCCCATCAATTTGAATGTCCGTAAACGCAGGAATACAAATGAGATCAACTCCGCTCGGTGCTACGAATCCTCGCGCGATCGCTACTGCCTTAACGGCCTGATTTAATGCACCTGCGCCAATGGCTTGAATTTCAGCTGCACCGCGTTCTCTTAACACGCCTGCAAGTGCACCAGCTACGGAATTAGGATTAGATTTTGCTGAAACTTTTAATATTTCCATTTCTAGCTCCTCCTCGTTTCTAACAATTGCTTATGAAAAGTTGTACTGTTCATTATATATTCGTCCCTGTTTGCTCGTATTCCTGCTACGATATGTATTTTTTTCAGAAAAATCTTAAAAGAGGAATTAGTCAAAATACGGATGATCGTCATTGATAATAATTCGTTGGATAGACCTCGTTTTTCCGGTTTTTTCGTCTATTTCAATGAGCACAGCATTCAATTGTGTTCGACCTGTCGTCACTTCAAATCGAACTGGAAGTCCTGTTAAAAATTTACGCAATACTGCTTCGCGATCCACCCCTAAAATACCGTCATAAGGACCCGTCATACCGACATCAGTAATGTATCCTGTTCCATTTGGCAAAATGCGTGAGTCAGCGGTTTGAACGTGTGTATGCGTACCAACTACTGCGCTTACTCGGCCATCTAAGTACCATCCCATCGCTTGTTTCTCACTCGTTGCTTCTGCATGAAAATCAACGAGAATCACAGGAGTCCGCGCAAGCGCCATCTCGACTAATTCATCTGCTTTTTTAAACGGGCAATCGATCGCTGGTAAAAATGTTCTTCCTTGTAAGCTAATAATCGCTACCTCATATCCTTCCACATGAACAAATACGATCCCTTTTCCAGGTGTGCCTATTGGAAAATTGGCTGGACGAACGAGCACTTTCGCTTGGTCAATAAACTCGAAAACTTCACGATTATCCCACGCATGATTGCCAAGCGTTACTACATGAACTCCTATTTCTACAAAACGACGATATATTTTTTCAGTAATTCCTTTTCCACCCGCTGCATTTTCACCGTTTACAACAATAACATGGGGCTTATATTTTGCTTTCAGTTTCGGCACATATTCATCAATCATTTTTCGTCCCGGTTGTCCTACGACATCACCGATAAATAATATTTTCATTGTACTACCCTTTCTATACTCATGATCTCTATTTTTCAGTTTCGCACAAAATAAAGCATTTATCAATACGAAAAAGCTACCCCAAATAAGGAGTAGCTTTTACTTTGCGTATTCAACAGCTCGTGTTTCGCGAATCACTGTAACTTTAATATGCCCTGGGTAATCAAGCTCTTCTTCGATACGCTTGCGAATGTCACGCGCTAAACGATGCGCTTCCAAGTCATCAATCATATCTGGCTTAACCATGATACGAATTTCACGTCCAGCTTGGATAGCATATGATTTTTCAACACCTTCATACGACTCAGCAATTTCTTCAAGCTTCTCAAGTCGACGAATGTAGTTTTCCAACGTTTCGCTACGAGCACCTGGTCGAGCAGCAGATAAAGCGTCTGCCGCAGCAACAAGAACAGCGATAATCGACGTCGGTTCCGTATCACCATGATGGGACGCAATGCTGTTAATGACAACCGGATGCTCTTTATATTTCGTTGCGAGCTCTACCCCGATTTCGACATGGCTTCCTTCTACTTCATGGTCAACAGCTTTTCCGATGTCATGAAGGAGACCTGCTCGTCTTGCAAGCATTTCATCTTCCCCTAGCTCAGCTGCCATTAAACCAGCTAAATATGCAACTTCCATCGAATGTTTAAGCACATTTTGTCCATAGCTTGTACGGAACTTTAAACGCCCTAAAATTTTAATTAAATCTGGATGCAATCCGTGGACACCAACTTCAAACGTTGTTTGTTCTCCCACTTCACGAATATGCTCATCCACTTCTCTTCTCGCCTTCTCGACCATCTCTTCAATTCGTGCTGGATGGATACGCCCGTCTTGAACGAGTTTATCTAGCGCAATACGCGCTGTTTCACGACGGATCGGATCAAAACCAGATAAAATGACCGCTTCCGGCGTATCATCAATGATAAGGTCAATACCTGTTAACGTTTCTAATGTACGAATGTTACGCCCTTCACGTCCGATGATTCGGCCTTTCATTTCGTCATTCGGCAAGTTCACAACAGATACAGTTGTTTCTGCTACATGATCAGCAGCACAACGTTGAATGGCAAGCGATAAAATTTCTTTTGCTTTTTTATCCGCTTCTTCTTTCGCTTTCGTTTCTGCTTCTTTAACCATGAGCGCAATTTCATGCGAAAGTTCTTTTTCTACACGCTCTAAAATGATTTGGCGTGCATCATCACGCGTCAAACTAGAAATGCGCTCTAGTTCGGCTTGTTCTTTTCGAACGAGTTCTTCCACTTTGCTTTCCATCTCTTCAATATGCTGTTGTCTTTCATTCAGAGAATTCTCTTTCTTTTCAAGCAATGCTTCTCGCTTGTTTAACGCTTCATCCTTTCGATCGAGATTCTCTTCCTTTTGCAACAAACGGTTTTCCTGTTTTTGTAACTCACTTCTTCGTTCGCGAATTTCTCGTTCTGCTTCAACGCGAAGTTTGTGAATCTCATCCTTTGCTTCAAGAAGCGCCTCTTTTTTCAATGCGTCTGCTTCTCGTTTCGCTTCTTCGATCATTTGTTTGGCAGCTGCTTGTGCACCACCAATTTTTGCCTCGGCAATGGATTTACGAACAAAAAAGCCAACAACTGCACCGACGACTAGGGCAAGCAAAGCGGAGATGATCGTTTCACCCATTGTCCTCACCTCCTCTTGCTATAAATTCGTTACTTCATCAATGTCGGCATGTACATTGCAACCATTCAACATACACTTCAAAATTGTCAAATATACATGTACATTTTAAAGGTGACCTTCCATATTGTCAAGGCTTGTCATTGTGGGAAAGCGTTTCATATCATTTTATTTTCCAAAAAAAGAGGGTGTTCCAAAAATAACGGAGCACCCTTTCCATAATTATATATGCACATAATCACTTTTTTATTGAAGCAAGGCGACCTTTTTAATCAATTTTTTTACTCTAAAAAATCTAGATCATCTTCGCGCACAGATGTCGTCGATGCCCCTGCTGTAATGCCATAATGTTGGCGAATTTCACGCGCAATTTCTTCCATAATGTGTGGATTTTCCTTTAAAAATTGTTTTGCATTTTCTCGCCCTTGTCCTAATCGCTCATCTTTATATGAATACCAAGCGCCACTTTTTTGAATAATGTCGAGTTCTGCACCCATATCAATAATTTCGCCTTCTTTTGAAATTCCTTCGCCATACATAATATCTACATCCGCTGTTTTAAACGGAGGCGCCACTTTGTTTTTCACGACTTTAATTTTCGTCTTATTTCCAACCATGTCGTTGCCTTGTTTAATTTGTTCTGCACGACGCACTTCTAAACGAACAGACGCATAAAACTTCAATGCACGACCTCCAGGAGTTGTCTCTGGGTTCCCAAACATAACTCCCACTTTTTCCCTTATTTGGTTAATGAAGATAGCGATCGTTTTAGATTTGTTGATGGCGCCTGATAGTTTACGTAGCGCTTGGGACATGAGTCGCGCCTGCAATCCAACGTGAGCATCCCCCATTTCCCCTTCAATTTCTGCCTTCGGAACAAGAGCTGCGACTGAGTCAATGACGATAATGTCAACTGCCCCACTTCGCACAAGTGCTTCGGCGATTTCTAACGCTTGCTCTCCTGTATCTGGCTGTGAAAGCAACAATTCATCGATATTGACCCCTAATTTTTCAGCATAAATAGGGTCTAGCGCATGTTCTGCATCAATAAATGCAGCTTGACCTCCTTGCTTTTGCACTTCTGCAATGGCGTGAAGAGCAACCGTTGTTTTCCCCGAAGACTCCGGACCGTAAATTTCAATAATCCGTCCGCGCGGATATCCTCCTACGCCTAGCGCAATATCAAGAGCAAGGGAACCGCTCGATACCGTCGAAATTTGACGATCTGTTTGCTCCCCTAGCTTCATAATTGAACCTTTTCCAAACTGCTTCTCAATTTGCTTTAACGCTTGTTCTAATGCTGCTTGACGATCGTTCAAAGAAACTCCTCCTTTTGCTTGTGAAAAATAAAGCAGTAACTGCTACTTATTACTATACAGCTTTTCTATTTATTTGCCAAGAAAAATCGAATAAGTGTTCGTAAATTAATGTAGCAATTGCAGCAAATAATAACAACCGTATTTTGCTGTACGCATCCGAATGGCTCGGCGTCCGCCTGATAATGTAAGGGCAAATGTCTTTGTCCCTTGTTCTGTCGCAATCCCTATCCATACCGTTCCTACTGGCTTTCCTTCCAACTCGTTCGGTCCTGCAACACCTGTAAAACTAATACCGATATCGCTTCCACAAAGTTTTCGAACATTTTCTGCCATCAACTGCGCACATCGTTCACTAACTGCCCCCTCCGTTTGTAATATTTCTTTCGGCACATGGAGCACATTTTCCTTTATTTCATTCGTATAACAAACAACTCCCCCCGCGATAACTGTAGAAGCCGTTGGGAGTGCTGTCATTTCTTCTAAAAATAAACCTCCCGTTAAACTTTCAGCAACAGCGAGCGTCTGATTGTTTTCTTTCAATGTAGCTAACAATTTGCTAAACAACGTGTCATCATTATAACCGTAAAAGTAAGGACGAACGCGGGCTAAAATGTTTTGCTCCAACTCATCAATGAGCCGCTTTGCTTCTTCTTCACGCTCATGCTTCGCTGTTAAGCGAAGAGTTACTTCGCCATCAGACGCCAGTGGAGCAATTGTCGGATTTGTTTGAGCATCGATGAAATCCTCAATTTCTGCTTCTAACTGTGATTCACCGATATGAAAAAAGCGAAGAACACGTGAAACAATTTTCTCGCGAACATGACGTTTTTGCAATAAAAAAGGACGTCCATATTTGATGAACATCGGTTGCATTTCTTTTGGCGGTCCCGGGAGGAGCATGTACGTGATGTGATCAACAGTTATTGCCATTCCCGGGGCCATCCCATGTTCATTTTTTAATACATAACTTCCTTCCAATACGAGCGCTTGTTTTCGATTGTTCGGAGACATTGGGCGCTTCGTTTTCGAAAAATAATCACAAATAGAACGCCATGCTTCTTCATCTAAAACGAGCGATTTATTTAACATGTTTGCAATTGTTTCTTTCGTTAAATCGTCTTTTGTCGGACCAAGTCCCCCTGTGAAAATGATTAAGTTCGAGCGTTGCTTCGCTACTTCAATCGCATGTGTAAGCCTTTGAGGGTTATCGCCAACAACCGTATGGTAATACACATCTATTCCTATTTCAGCTAATTGTTGCGATAAAAACTGAGCGTTCGTATTTGCAATTTGACCAAGTAAAAGTTCTGAACCGACCGCAATGAGTTCTGCTTTCATCTTTCTCCCATCCCTTTTTATTTACTTTGAATGACGAAATGCGTGTTTATTTTTCGCAAAGTAATCCCATCCTGACCAAATCGTGAAAACAAGTGCAACCCACAACGAAATGTCCGCAAACGGAAACGACAAAAGCGAAAAAGGAAGATTATGCAAAAGAAGCGCAGCAATCGCTACAATTTGTGTCCACGTTTTAATTTTTCCAAGCATATTTGCTGCTACCACTTCACCTTCTCCCGCTAAAACAAGCCGTAATCCGGTTACAGCAAATTCACGGCTAATAATGACAATCACGATCCATGCAGGAGCTAAACCTAATTGGACAAGCGCAATGAGCGCAGCAGATACAAGTAATTTATCTGCGAGAGGGTCAAGAAACTTCCCTAAATTCGTTACTAATCCATATTTTCGTGCATAGTATCCATCAACCCAATCGGTTGTTGATGCGATGATAAAAATAAGCGCAGCTATGGCGTGTGTTACCGGCAGCTGTTCTGTTCCGATTTGAATCACACCGAAATCAATCGGTGCCAACAAAAAAATAAGAAAGAAAGGAATAAGCAACATTCGCGCAATCGTAATTTGATTCGGTATATTCACAACACTGACCTCCAACACTTCATCCAACATTATTGTTTTTTATAGATAATAGTAATATCTTGGCGCACATGATCGTTTGGATTGACAGGGTATTGTAGCGTCTGCCCGTTTATTTTTACTTCTGCATTCAATGTTTGTCCGATGACTAGCAATACTTCTGTTTCATTTGTTAAATCAAATGTTTCAGATTGATTCGCATACATCATTTTCCGTGCAAACGCCTTTCCTTTTCCGTTTTTCACTTCAATCCAAGCATCTCCTTTTGTTGCAATGTCAATGATCAATTGCTCTCCTGTCACTTCAAGTGTCGATCTTCTTCCATTCGTTTCAATCACTTTAACCGTCGCTTCTAATGGTTGTTCCTGCTGTTCATTTTCTCCTTCGTTTTCAGACTGTTGTTCACTTTGTTTTTCCGGTTGTTGCTCGTTTGCTTGCTCGGACTGTTCAAATTCTGTCTTTTCGTTAATCACTTGCTCTTGTGGTTTTTCGTTCACCGTCCGATTTTGGAAAAAAAACCAAAGAACAACAGCCACTCCAATCACTAATGTACCAATTAAAATTTTCGGAAGAACATCGAGCACTTTTGCGCCTTGTTCTGATAATTGTCGCGATTTTACACGCGATAGTTCGCCAGGAAGTTCTTCTTGTTGGGCATTTGGAATTTCGTTTGCATATTGCTCAAACAGTTCGTCAGCATCAAGGCCGACTGCCTCAGCATATTGCCGAATAAATGCTCGAACATAAAATTTTCCTGGCATAATTACATAATTTCCTTGTTCAATTGCGATTAAATATCGTTTTTGAATTTTAGTGATTTCTTGCAAATCATCTAAACTCATATGACGTTGTTCTCTCGCTTCTTTCAAACGCTTCCCTAACTCTGTCAACGGAAACACCTTCCATCTTTAAAAATCGATATTTGAAAATCCGTCATTTCCAAAAAATGAAGACTGATCAACGAGATCATACGTAATTTCCTCATCTGCATCGTGACGCAATTCAATGATATAGTCAAAGTCATCGAGCTTATATTCTGTATGCCTTACAAAAATATCAGGATGTTCAATCACTTTCGTCGCCGGTAGACGCATGAGCTCACGAATGAGTTGCCAATGTCGCTCGTTTGACCGACGCGTCGAAACAATCCCGTCAATAATAAAAACATTATTTTCGCTATATTCATCTTCGATTAATTGACTACGAATCGTCTGTTTAATTAATGTAGAAGAAACAAACAACCAACGCTTGTTTGCACATACGCTTGCAGCTACGATCGATTCCGTTTTCCCCACGCGTGGCATGCCACGAATTCCAATTAACTTATGCCCCTCTTGTTTAAATAGCTCTGCCATAAAATCAACGAGCAAACCTAGCTCGTCTCTAACAAAGCGAAACGTCTTTTTGTCGTCAGCATCGCGCTGAATATAACGCCCGTGCCGAACAGCAAGACGGTCCCGAAGCTTCGGTTCACGTAATTTCGTTACCGTAATATCTTCCATCGTCGCTAAAATGGATTGTAAGCGCTCAATTTGTTCATGACTTTTACATAACAAAAGCATACCTCGCCGCGAATCATCCACACCGTTGATCGTGACGATATTAATGGAAAGCATGCCAAGGAGCGATGCGATATCCCCTAACAATCCCGGGCGATTCATATGTATTTCATACTCTAAATACCATTCTTTTTTCTCCATATACCCCTTCTCCCCTTTACGTTACACGATGCGATCATTTAAGCAACGCTTTGTCGAAACACGCATGTATGTTTATTTTACCATTTGAATGCGAGAATGAAAAGAATGGACGACCGTTTTTTGTGAACAGATAAACATAGTAAAACAAGCTGGTGGATATCACCAGCTTGCGCCTACATGACTTATTTATTTTGGACAAGTTTAATCATCATGTTTGCAATGGCATGTTGCTCTTGCTCATTTGCCACATGCCACAAATCAGCAAGTACACGTTCTTCTGGGTTTTTCGGATCCACTTGTTTCGCCAAGTAATCCCCAATTTGATAAGCAATATCCGAAATGACTTGCT
>OFGS01000152.1_pt1 | contig 18546 bp, 10 predicted proteins | sample 1521851 | NCBI WGS metagenome assembly OFGS01 (sample SAMEA3142070, study PRJEB24117) | hot springs metagenome
TCTTTAATCTCTGCAAGTTTGTTCTTCAAAATATCAATCTTTTTCACAGGAGTTGGGTCATTTTGGTAAAGTGTTGCGAGATAAAGTGATACATAGTCGCCTAAGTAGATTAGAGAAAACATTCTTGCAAGTCTTGAATTTCCGATTGAGTATATATCATTTACACCAGACACAACACCCTTTATAAGGTCTTTTGTAATATCCATTCTGATTGCATTTCTCTTGTGGTCTTCTGTGTCATGGAGCATTACAATTTCAAAAAGTCCAAGAATATGTTTTGGCGACTCAGTTCCAACTATCTCGTTGTGGTTGAGTTCTGAAAACACATTGAAATATGCTGGTGACTTTGAATTTTCACAAATCTGCCCCTTCCATCTCTCTGCAATGACCTCTGTGGTTCCACTAATGCCATATATGATTGGGAGCTTGTTCCAAAGTTTTAGTGTAAGTCTCTTTGCAAGGTTTTTCTCTTCCGGCACCTCTGGTTTATATCTTTCTCTCAGGTCACTCAAAACCTTTACTGTCTCTTCTATCTGGTCATCAACAGGTTCAATCAGGCCAAGTTTGACAAATAGCATCAAGAGTGGAATGAATGAGTATCCAAGTGCAGCTCTTGGCTGAAGCCCGCTTGGAATTGTGATTACATCAAATCCATCTTTTTCGGCAAGCTCTTTTAACTTTCCGCCTGTTGTGATTGCAATGATTTTTGCTCCTTTTGCCTTTGCATCTTGGTATGCAGAAAGTGTCTCTTCGGTGTTACCTGAGTAGCTGGACGCTATGACAAGAGTTTTAGAGTCAACATACGCAGGAAGTACATAGTCTCTGTTAACAATCACAGGGATTTTGCACTTGTCAAGGACAAATACTCTCAAAAGGTTCCCACCTATTGCTGAACCGCCAAGACCTGTAATCACAACCTTATCTATATCTTCTGCTTTTACATTCACACTAATATTTTTGCCTATCTCGTACGCTTTTTGAATTTGCTCAGGAAGATTATACACTGCTTCAAACATACCACTTGGGTCATTCTGTGCAATTGCTTCTAAGTTATCAAGCATTTTCCCAGACTCCTTTCTTTAAAATTTTCTATTTCATAATATAACAATTTTTCAGTTTTTTCAACTTCAAAACCACACAAAAAATAGGAAAGCACCACTTCTAAAGAACTTTAAAACCTTCTTGTGGTGCTTTCCCATTCTATCTGCTTTTTATTCCTCTGGCACAACTGATGGGTCTATTAAGCTCCAGAAAGCAAATTTGGGCTGATAGTCCTTGTCAAACAAAAGTGGAAAATCACCTTTCAGCCATGAATAGTCATCTTTAAGCCCCCAGAAAGAAACACTTGTCACCACATTTTTGTATTTTTTGAAAACTTCAAAAAGGTCTTTTAATTTTCTTGCCTGCTGAATCAAAAGATATCTCTTTGTTTCTTCATCTATATCTTCGCCAAATTCTTTTGCCACACTTATATCAATTTCTGTGACATGTATCTTAATACCAGGAATGCTGCTAAAAAGTTTTATGGTTCTTTCAACCTCTTCAACGCTTGGCCAGCTCACAGAAATATGGCACTGAAGACCAACACCATGAATGGGTACTCCTTTTTCTTTTAAGCCTTTTATAAGCTTGTAAATGTATTCCCTCTTTATCGGATTTTCTGTGCTGTAGTCATTGTAAAAAAGCTGAGCATTAGGGTCTGCCTGATGAGCGTATATGAACGCTTTTTCGATATACTCTGGACCTAATATATTGAACCAGTCGCTTCTTCTAAAGCCGTCCGGCTGATTTTCGTCAATAGCCTCATTGACAACATCCCAGGCATAAATTCTGCCCTTGTATCTTGAAACAACTGTCTGAATATATTTTCTCAACCTCTCTAAAAGTATCTTCTTGTCTTTTTCACTGTTTGTCAGCTTCTCCCCTGTCTGAGGGTTTTTGAAAAACCAGCTTGGTGTTTGCTGATGCCACACAAGAGTGTGTCCACGAATAGCTATATTATTTTTCTTGCAAAAATTCAAATACTCATCAGCAATTGAAAAGTTAAAAGTCCCTTCATACGGCTCAAGTGCTTCTGGCTTCATCTCATTTTCTGCTGTAATACTGTTAAAATGTCTCTTTATGAGTGCAATATCAACAGGATTTGTCAAAGCCTTGTAGGGTACAGCAACACCAACTTTAAAGTAGTCTTTATATTTCTCGCTTAAAGAAGGCAAATCTAAATCAGGCAAAGCTGAATACCACCCATCATCTGAAATTGTAAAGTTGTCAAGGTAATAGTAAGAAATATCTGAGAGAGGCTTTATGAAAATCACAAAGTCTTTTACTTTTGAATCCAAAGAAGGTGTATAGCTTGCAATTGTTTCTATCCATTTATTTTTTGGAACAGTTACTTTTCCAAGCACAATCTCTTTCGTGTTCTTTCCATTTTCCAAAAACCTAACACCAATTTCCAAGTTTAAACTCTTTAAAATGGGCTGATATACATAAAAAGATATTGAATAGCTCTTACCTTTTTCAAATGTGCCTTTCACCGGCAAAATAACAGTTGTATTCTGCTTTTTGGCAGTCTGCTGAAGCTTTATGCTATATGTACCTTGATATGCTTTTTCTTTTGAAACTGATAATTTACATTTTTTATCCTGAGGAATAAATCCTGCCATACTCTTGTCTTCAAAGCTTTCAAATTTTATGAGATGAGAGCTGTCGAAAACTTTGAGTGTAAAAAGGTCAATGTAAAAATTCGTGGTTGAGGTTGGCACATATATCTTTAGCCAAACTTTTTTAATTCCTTTTAGCCCAGTCAAATTTAAACTTGCATCAAGTTTTTTCCAGTTATTTGGAATAACAACTTTTTCACACAGCAGTTTATTTTCCTTTCCGCTTTTTGTCTCAATTTCGCTACTCACAACAAAACGCTGCAGCTTGCTGGATTTGTGATAAACATATAGAGTAATTGTATATTCATTTGAATAATCTATGATATTGGTTACATCAAGCAAAACTCCATCATCTATTTGCTTCCTGCCACCTACAAGAAGCGAAAAGCTTCCTTCTGCTGCCGTTGTGCTATCAATCTTTAAAACCATAGACTTGCCTGATGCTTTAAACGGAGTTGCCAATTTATTTTCAAAATTAAACTCCATAAAACTCTTTTTTGTTGCTCCGCTAACTTTACTAACCTTAGCACTTCCTATGCCAATTAAGGTTGAAACCAAAAATAAAATTGCTAAAATCAATGCCGAAAACCTTTTCAATTTTCCATAAACACAACCTTTCATCTAACACTTCCTCCTCATGCATACTCTGGAAAAGAAAGCATATCAGAGATTACCATTGCTATGCACCCCAAAACCACAGCTCTGTCCTTTAGTTTTGAAACTTCAATTTTAAGATTATAAAACTGGGTGATAAAGGATCTTTGGTTAATCACTTCCCTTAATTTTTCTAAAAACAAATCACCAAAAAATGACGCTTTGTTCCCTATAATTACTATTTCAGGATTAAAAATGTTCACAAGGTTTGCCACACCTATCCCCATTTTCTCAGCAACCTCGAGTACAGCCATCCTGCAAACTCTGCTTCCATCCTTTGCTGCTTGTATTATCTGAGAAGGAGTGATTTCATCTACATTTTCACAGCATATATACCTATCCTCTGATCCTTCTTTTACAATTTTTTTGATAACACTCAAAAGTGCCCTCTCAGATGCAAAGTTCTCAAGACAGCCGATGTTACCACAGCTGCAAACATCGTCCTGAAAATTGATAGTGGTGTGTCCAACCTCACCTGCAAATCCTGCAGTACCTCTGAAAAGTTTGTTGTCGATAATAATTCCTGCACCAAGCCCAATTCCAACACTCAAATAAATCAAATCAGTAACTTTTCCCCACTCTCCAAACCACTTTTCGCCCAGCGCTCCTGCATTTGCTTCATTGTCAATATAAACAGGGAGGTTGAATCTTTGCTTAACAATTGACCTCAAAGGGACATTTTGCCATTTCAAATTGGGAGCAAGAAGGACAGTTCCAGACTCTTTTTCCACAATACCTGGAACACCAATTCCAATACCTAAAATCCCCTTTGGAGTTTGTGGTGCTTTTTTAATTGCTTTTTCAATTAGGTTAAAAAGAAGACCAAAAAGCTTTTCTTTATCCTCACCCATTTTCATGTTGGCATATTCTTCAAAAATAACTTCTCCCACAAAGTTTGAGAGAATAATATGAATATAGTCAACACCTAAGTCAATTCCGATGATTGAACCTACATCTTTGTTTACCTGTAAAAGGACAGGTCTTCTTCCGCCTTTGGACTTGCCGTATCCTTTTTCTACTACATACCCTTCTTTTATGAGCTCATCGGTGAGGTTTGAGACTGTTGCTTTATTTAAATCTACAAGCCTTGATATCTTTGCACGAGATATTATCTTGTTGTCCAAAATTGTTTTCAAAACCAAAAGCTTGTTTATTTGCTTTAGCAGTGTGTGGTTGCCCATCTTGTCATTTTCCTTTGCTAATTAAGCTTTGCAAATTATTATACAACAAAAATAATCTGTGGGAAAATGGTTTTTGACGTTAAAACATCTTTTTATCCTTTCACAGCACCTGCCATCATGCCTTTTATGATTTTATCCTGACCCAAAATATATGCAATCAACATTGGCAAAAGCGACAATGTCAAGAATGCCATGATGGCTGGAATGTCCGAACCATATCTTGCCTGGAAGTCCCAAATGCCAAGAGGTAACGTTCTCTTTTCAGGTGAGCTTGTCAATACTAAAGCAAAAACAAATTCATTCCAGAGGTATGTTCCATTGTATATGCCAACTGTAATCAAAGCAGGTTTTGAAAGAGGAAGAAGTATGTCAGAATATAACCTAAACATTGAACAGCCATCTATTTTAGCTGCTTCTTCAAGTTCAACAGGAATTTCTCGCATAAATTCTGTCAAAATGAATATTGACATTGGTAAACTTAAAGCAACATAAGGCCCTATCAGCGCAAAAATTGTGTCATATAGCTTTATCTTGTTTGTAAGTATATAAATTGGTATGAGGGTAACATGTATAGGTATCGCCATCCCAGCAATTATTAGAGAGTACAGTACATTGTTTAAGATAAACTTCATTCTAGAAAATACATATGCCGCCATAGAAGAAACTATCAATATTAATACAACAGATATAGAAACAGCAATAATACTATTTTTCAGATAGTTAAAAAAACTACCATGAATTACTGTCGAATAATTCCCAATTGTAGGTTGTTTTGGTATTTGCCATGTATTACCCATAAGTAGCTCTGTTTGTGTTTTAATTGAGGTAAAAAACATAAACAAAAAAGGTATATCAGCAATTAATGTCCATGCAGCCAAAAATATAAAATACCATTTTTTGGTTTCCTTTGTTGAACCCATTGTGTTACCTTACCTCCTTAAGCAGTCAAATTAGAAAAATTAACCTTCCTTTTTCTTGGTTGCAAAATATGCCAAAATACCTGCTGTTGTAATTATCATAAACATTGCTGAAGCAATTGTGCTTCCGTATCCCATCTTAAATGAGGCAAAAGCATTTTTATACATATAAGTTGCCATGAGTTCTGTTGCATTTGACGGTCCACCTTCTGTCATAACATAAATCAAATCAAAGTATTTAAGAGAACCAATCAAAGATAAAATGCAAGCTGTTTTGATAGAAGGCGACAAAAGAGGAAGCTCTATTTTCCAAAAATACTGCCCTTGTGTTGCTCCGTCTATCCTTGCTGCTTCATAAAGTTCATGAGGAATATTTGACAGAGCAGCTATAAAGAATATCATATAAAATGGTATGTATTGCCAACATATAACAGCTACAACAGAATAGAAAGCTATTTTAGGGTCGCCCAACCAATCCTGATTTAAGAAGTCAAGATGTAGAAAGCTCAATATACCACTTAAAAGTCCAAACGATGGGTCGTATATATATTTGAACAATACACCTATCGCAACAGATGACATTAACATTGGAAGATAAAATAATGACTTGAACACATCAAACTTTTTACCACCTCTATCAAGCAAAACAGCAAGTAATATAGCAATTGGCATTTCAATAATTATTGATAAGAATATAAACTTTATGTTATTTCCAAAAGCATGCCAAAATATAGAATCTTGTATAAGGTCTTTCCAATTCTTCAAACCAACATATAACTTTTGTGGTGAAATGCCGTCCCATTCAAACATGCTAAGTTCAAACGACATAATAATTGGCCAAATAATGTAAATACCTATCAGAATCAAAGCTGGAGCTAAAAATAGTAGTATTCCAATATTTTGCATTAATTTAGCCGATTTATTTCTCTGCAATTTTTTCTTTCCTCCCCTGACATCTCAAATTTAAAAGTCTATTATTATATAGAAAAGTGAATTGGTATTAGCCGCGAGATACCCCACAGCTAATACCAATTCCAATAAAAGGCACATTATTTTTTAATTACTTTTTGAAATAATCTTTTGCTGCCTTTTCCATTTTTTCTGCAGCAGATTTTGGTGTAAGAGTTAAACCAAAGAGAGACTGAACAATATCTTTATGAGTCTCTGCAAGTTGTGGTGGTAAGTATTGATCCCACCAAAGCTGAATACTCTTTGCTTTTGCAACTATGTTGTAAACCTTTTGAAGCATCGGGTCTGAAAATTTCAAGCCTTTCACTGGTGGTATTTGCCCATAATTAATTCTTTCTTTTACAGCCTGATCATCAATCAAGTATTGAATCATATTGAATGCTTCTTTCGGATATTTACATGTAGTTGTCACAGCATAATAGTTTGAAGATGCCATTCCAACTAAACTTGTTGGATCTCCTTTCCCACCCTTAATCGACGGGAATGGGAAGAAATCAAGGTTGTTTTCATAGAATTTCTTATTTTCTGCTTTAACAATAGGAATCTGCCATGTTCCCATCAATTCCATTGCAGCTTTACCAGAGTACAAAAGCATCCTTGATTGCCCTGTATCCCAATCAAGTCCGTTAAATCCCTTTGGAAATGCACCAATTTTAACTAATTCCTGAAGCATCTCGCCAGCTTTTATAAATGGTTGATCAGCAAAACTTCCGCCCGTTCTTTCTGCTGCTCTTTCAAATGCACTTGGTCCACCTAATTTGTTAACAAAGTTCCAATACCAGAAACATCCTGGCCACTTTGTTTTATTTGCAAGTGTTATAGGAATTATACCTTTTGATTTTAATGTTTTTACAATATTCAAAAATTCATCATATGTTGCTGGAACTTTTAAATTATACTTCTTAAATATTTCTTTATTGTACCATACAAGTGCAACACCAGCACCTTCAACCGGAACTGCCCAAATCTTATTGTTATAAGTAATTGGACCAAACGCTGCATCAACAAATCTGCTCTTGTAGTTCTTCTCATTCATGTATGCAGTGATATCTTTTACCTTACCAGCTCTTACATATTCGAAGAACGGTCCTCCACCCCATGTAACAAACACATCTGGTGCCTGGTTAGAACCCATAACAATTTTTAATTTTGTCTTGAATGAATCATTCTGAAGCGGGACAACTTCAACCTTAAAGTCTGGATGCGCTTTCATAAATCTGTTTACTTGGTTTTGAATCATTTGTTTCCCGACTGCATCAGTTGTGATGTGCCAAAATACAATCTTCTTCGTGCTACCTGCTGAGCTGAAAGCCTTTTCAGATGGTGAAAAAACTAAAACTAAGCTTAACACGAAAACAACCAAAGTCACCGCTGCCACAATTCTTCCAAACCTCTTCACATTACACCACTCCTTTTTGTTTATTTATTAAACAAACTATTTATATATTTCGCTGCAAATTTTAAAATTCCTTCTTTGATTTCATAATCTTTTGCTAAATATATCAAAATAATAGAGCGCATGTACATACATTTTTAATATAATATTTATTAGACTTTATGCTGAAATTGATTTCTTTATTTTGTTAGATATTAATAATTTAAGATAAGCCTTTTGAAGCTGATTTTTTAGTTGAAATGCTTTATAATCTAATTAGATTCTTTACTATATATTTTTATTGAGGAGGCTATAAAGCTATGAATAAAACAATAGTAAAACTCTTTACCATTCTTGCTTTTTTGCTTGTACCCATGTATATCATCACTACTATTGTTAACAACGTCAAGCTGAAAAATGAGGTTCAGCCTTCTGCTAAGCGGCAATATTATATAACAGCTCCAAACAAAACTTTTGATAAAAGTTCGCAACTTCCGACTGCTGTGTACTCAAAGCCATACAAAAATCAGCAAGTAAATGAAAGTTTTACCATTTCGGATGCCGTTTACACTCAAAAGGTTTCAGACTCAATATACATTGTAAGCAGTAAAAACTCAAATGGAACCACAACTCAGAAGATTTATTATAAAAACAAGGTTTCTACATCTGAAATGAAATATTACAATCCTGTTATAAGCTTTATCAAGTCTCAAATATTGATGTCGAATGTCTTTGAAAGAGGAATTTACGACGTGTACATCGAAAAAATCGATGTTTCATCAAAGTACATAAACGCTGCCGTGATGTTTTATCCTTTAGAAAAGATTGAAAGTAGCAAAAATTCCCTAATTGATGGTGAAATAATTGTCCTTACAGTCTTTGTCGATAGAAGTAAAAAACCAGAAGAATATTCGCTCTTATCTGTGATAAAAGACCACAGCCCAAATGACTTTTTTAATGTGTTTTTAAAGTCGGTTTATAAATTTACTGTGATAAAGAAAGGAGAAGAGGAATAGAAAAACGCTATGAAACAAGAAGATATTAAAAAATTACCTCTTCCTACTGAGATTTCGCAATTTCTTTACAATATTTATAACAAGCTTTATGAATTTTGGGGACCACAGCACTGGTGGCCTGCTGAAACCAAATTTGAGATGGTAATAGGCGCAATCTTAGCTCAAAATATCTCTTGGAACTCCGTGGAAAAGGCTATTTGTAATCTAAAAAGAGCAAATATCCTGTCAATTGAAGGAATTTTGCAAACTTCTGATGAGAAGCTGGCTGAATTAATCAAACCTGCAGGGTATTATAACCAAAAAACCAAAAGGCTGAAGGAATTTTGTAACTTTTTAAAAAGAGAATTTAACTCTGACTTAGAAAAATTGTTTGCTCTTGATATCTCAAGTTTGAGACAGGTTTTACTTTCTCAAAAAGGTATAGGATTTGAAACAGCTGATAGCATAATTTTGTACGGTGCTGAAAAACCCATCTTTGTGGTAGACAATTATACAAAAAGACTTTTTTATAGGCTGGGTTTAATAGAAAGTGAAAAAATATCATATAATGAATTACAAACAATTATTATGGCCAATCTGACTCCTCAAACCAAGTTTTTTAATGAGTTTCATGCACTTATTGTAAAGCATTGCAAAGAAATTTGTAAAAGCAAAAAGCCAATTTGTAACAAATGCTGTTTAAGATTAATTTGTAATTATTTTAATGAATAGTAATTAAATAGAAGGCTGTCCAATAATGAGTTGGGCAGCCTTCTTTCCTCTTTAAAGCTTATAAGCAGATACATATTCTTTTATTTCTTTTGCAAGTTGTTCAACCTTTGCAATTTCATTCACCATGTGTTCTATATTTTCTTTTATCGAAAAGCAATCAGTCAACACTTGCTGAACATTATTTTTGGTATTATTTAGTTTTGCAATGTCAATAGCAATCTCATTGTTTACTTCTTTAATCTTTGATTTCAATATATCAATTTCATTAACTACATCATTAATTTTTTGGTACACTCCCAAAATGTTGTTTTCCATTTTGTTTAGTACTGACAAAAATTGTGCTTGTAAATCTTCGTCTCTTTTTAAATCACTGTGTAGATTCCAAATTTCCTTTATAACATCTTGATTTATATCATCAATATTTTTTAGCACATCATAAAATCTTGTAATTAGTTGTTCTATACCGCTTATTAGTTTTTCAAGTTCTGAAATATCTATAAAATTTGCAATGTTGTTATTCATCAACTCTATTTTAACTGAAATTTGCACTATTTTTAATCCTCTTGCTAATCTTCCAGAATTGTCGGCCAACTTTATTAATTCTTTTATCTTATTGCTTAAATCGCTAACAATATTATTATAGTGAAATAATATTTCTTCGATCTCATCAGTATAATTTTCTACTTTTCCTACCTCTAATTTAAATGAACTGCATAAACTATCTAATGTCTTTAATCTATTACCTTGATTCAGTAAATATACTTTGATATCTTCCAGGTTATGCATATACATGTCCATGCTTTCACTTAAAACCTTCAAACAATCTCTCTGCCTTTCCAATGAATTTAAAAATTTTATTGATTTTTCATTAATCTCTTTGTTTATATCTTCACTCTGTTGAATCACATTTTCAAATTTACTTTTGGATATATTTGGATTATATGCTATTTCATTAAAATACATTATTGGCTTTTTTAAGGATTGTAGAATTATAAAGAAGGAATCATAAATCTTGTCTATTTCATCATTTATTTGACTTATCTTCTTCTCAACACTCAAATCTTTCTGCTTTATTTTTTTGAATAATTGTTCCAACCCTTTTAAAGGATTAACTACAACATTGGAAATAAACAATGATAGTACAATAATAAAGATCATTGATATAAAAGTTAGTATCAAAAATAGCCAACGAACAAAGCTTATTTGTCTGTATATATAGTCTTTAGCACCACCTACAGACAAGTTAAAATTGCCACCAACTACATTTTGCGAATATACAAATTGTTCTCTGCTTGCTTTTCCCTTGCTTATTAACACTTCCCCGTTTTTTGTTTTTACAACAAACTGATAGTGTTCATAGGTTTTGAGTATATTTTGCAATATACTTGCTTTATTCACTACAAGATATATTTCTCCAATCTTACTAAAAGTCATAAAATTCAAGACTGGCATTTCAAACACTAATTTATCCTTGTCAGAATATACAGTAAGCGGAATATCTGCTTCTATAGAAGCAACTTTTTCTAACTTAGCAAGTTCTTCATACTTAGCATTCCCAATTTCTCCTTTAAGATTTGCGAACAAATAAGTATCTTTAACATGAAGATATAAATCACCACCCAATCGCTGAGCTGCATCTTTTAAGCTTAAAAGTATTATTTCATACGACGCTATATTATCTTTACTTTTAGCATCTTCTTGAGGCAAAGTAAGAATTCTTGAAACCTCTCTATTTAATGAAAACGATAAAAGCATGTCATTCACAAACTTAAAATAACTTTCAAATTGCTCAGCTATTGCTTTAGCATCACCTTCAAAGCTTTTTTTAAGCTCTTTTTCCAAAGTCTTTTTGGGAACAGCATAATTTGTTAATATCGAAACAATCAACAAAATTGTATACAAAAAAACAAAAATCCTGCTACTTGTATCCTTAAAAATCTTGACGTGCCTACCATTCTTATTCACTCCAATGCTTTTTTAACTTTGTTATTATCTCCATTATTTCTTCCAGTTGGTTTTTCAGACCATCTACAGATGTTCTATATGCTCTTAAACTACTTGTAAGCTCATAAAAATAATCTTTCATGTTTGTAATCTCATCAAACGCTATGTTATAGTTGTCTATCATCTTTCTTAAAACATCTTTCTGTTGTTTAGTCTTATCGTTAACTTCTATAACATTTTCTGACATTTCATGTAATACTCTTTTTATTTCATCAAAATGCATGTCATAATTTGTGTATGAATCTATGTTATTCATAATGTTGTTATATTTTGATATAGAAGGCGTACTTTTTATTATATTTTGAATTATTTTCGTAATGTTTACTAAATCCGACTTTAATAATTTCGTTTGATAAATCAACTGCTGACTAATCATATTTAATGTCCTGTTTGATTCCTCTTTTGCTGTTTTTATTATAGAATTTAGCGATATTATGTCCAGTTGCTCAACCGAATTTATGTTCTGTCTATTGAAATTCTCTAATTCCTTTAGCTTTTCAAGTTGCGTGGAAATTCGATCTATCTTAGTCGATGCCACCTTTTTCTTATTTATTATATCCTCTATCTTATGTTTATAATTACTAATAATGTCTCTCAATTTCTGAGCTTCTTCTTGAATTTTTTGATTATCTTCAATAAAACGTTTGGAAAATTTATCTTCTGTTGCCATTATTTTATTTATATTGTCTGAGATGCTCAAAAATAATTCTTTCATTTTATACCATATTCCTTCTATACCTCCTAGATTGTCCTCAATACCACGAATTTCTTCAATCATTATATTAACACTTTTTAATGCATTCTCCAAATATACGCTAAACTTTTTGGTTATGTCAACATTCATCCTTGAAATTTCTTCTTTAGTTTCAATCAATTCTTGAGCAGAATTGTAAAACTCATTTAATAACTTTATTTCGTTCGTCAGTTGCAATGTATTCATATATGTTTCAATTGCTGTTAGTTCCTTCTTTATGTTTTTCATTATCATAGAAAGAATTCCCCATGCCAACAATGTCATAAATAAAAATATTATAAAAGGAATATATGTTAAACCTTTTAAATCAACTTGTTTTGCCACATATATCTCCAACGGAAGATTTGCTACTCTATAGTGATAAATTAACTTCTTGTCTTTTACAATAAATTCATCTAATCCAATATGCTTTACCGCATTCAAGCTTATTTTTGTCTTGCTATAAACAACTTTTCCATTAGAAACAAGCATAAATTCATCAGCACTGTTACCATAAGCTTCATCCAGCAATTCGTTAAGCAATTCAAAGCTAACTCCAAATATTACTATTCCCTCTTTTTTGTTTTTATCTCCAATCCACTTAAAATAACAAATGGATTGATTTACTGTATCTTTATCAGCTCCAAATTTAATCTCTAAATCAAACGGGAGAATTTCCCATCTTTCCTCTTTTAATTGACTTATTAAATTCCTATTTTGCCCTATATCATTCACATTGTAAGGACTTTGCCCTCTCAATTGGGGAGTTATATTAGGATTCTTTGGAATATATAAAATAAATGAAATAACTTTTGCAGTATCTGAAATAGCATTAAGATACTGCTGAATTGCATTATCAATTACGTATTTTTCATAATCATCAAGACTGTCATATTGTGTCACTAATTTTACCACCTGCGGATTGTTAGCAAATGAATCAGCCTGAACTTCAACTAAGTTAAGTTTGTACTCCAAATACTTGTTAACAGATGCTACAATGTTTTTTGTTGATTTTAATTCCGCTGAAATAGCTATGTTTTTAGCCACAGAATATGTAGAAAATAATATTAAAGATGCTAACAAAATAATAAGTAAGAAACTTATTACTTTTGCAAAATTTAATTTGTTCTTCATGTACTCTTTTAATTTCTCAGATATATTTTTGAAAAACTTCATATGGCATTCACACCTTCACTTTTTTATATTGTAGAAGTTCATAAAAATTTGTTTAATCACCTTTTTAAATAGCAAGATAGGATTGAGAGGTACCTCTCAATCCTATCCCTCAAAATCACAAAATATTGCTCTATTTATCTGCCCACTTGGCAACAGTATCTTCAATGAGCATTTTGTTGTCTGCTCCTTTTTTGATTGTTACACTTCTATTTGATAATTCTTCGCCATTTGGTCCTTTTTCTACCTTGCTCCACTCGCCTCTGACATATTTGTACTCAATGGTTGTTCCTTCAGGAATATACATTGTGATTGAATAAGTACCATCTGCATTCTTTGTAAGCTTCAAATTGTTATCAGAAGGATTCCAATCACTATAACCTACTGCACTAAATGTTCCAGCAATATGAATGTTATCATCCGGTGTATTTTGTGGAACTTTAACTTTGAATGTTACCTCGACACCATATGGTTTTAAATCAGCAGTTATATAATCCTTTAGATTTTTGTTTTTCACCACTATTAGATTATAGAGCGTGCTAAATACCTCTTCTCTTGTAACATAGTCCTGTGGTCTGAAATTTCCCTGATCATCTACACTCATGATTCCATATGCCAATGCTTTTTGGACATATTCCTTTGCCCATAAAGAAACTTTATCAAAATCTGCAATTGTTTTTGGCTGTTGTACTTTGCTTATATATCGCTCAGCTATATTAACAGCAATTTTAGCTAATTGTTCTCTTGTTACAAGACCTTTAGGATTGAACTTGTTGTTATATCCATCTAGGATACCGTTCTCCTTGAGGACTTCTGCATATGGAGCATACCAGTCATATTTTGATATGTCTGCAAAGTAATTTCTGTAATATCTCTGATACAAGTCAAAAGCCTTTCCAATAAGTGCTGCTAACTCAGCTCGAGAAATCGGTCTGTCCAGATTAATCCTGTTTGTATTGTCCCCTGTAACAAGACCAAGGCTCACTAGTGTAGCAACCTCGTGGCTAAGTGAGTCACTATCATCAAACTTTTTCTCTACCTTTGCAAAAGCAATTTTTTGACTACCTTTAACTTTAACAACTAAGTAGTTATCTTCTGTGTAATAATCTTTCACTGGTGTAATATTATCATTATTTATTATGCATGGTACAACTCCATCTTCCACAGGAGAATTGAACTTAAATACATAGATAGTATTTGATGAAGTATCAAGCTCTTCTCCTCTTATTATTTTAAACTCTTTCATAGCTATGATTTTTACAGTTGTATAATCATCAACATTCTTCAAAAGCTGTGATTCAGTTGTTTTAAATTCTTCTTTGGAAGACTGAAATGCTTGAACTTGAATGTCACTCGCCACTGACTTATATATATCAACAAAAACTGATGTGTCAGGATATTTTACTTCTATTCTTTTTACTCCCTTTTCTTTTAAAGTTTCCACTGCTTGTCTTTCAATATTTACTACTGGATAAGCTTGTTGGGAATTTTTAACGGCTATAGAATAATTTTCGCCTTTTATAATAGCATTTAAAACACTACGATTGTCTATCAAAACAGCATTTTTACTATTTGCAACTGAAATAGCGCCACCTTCCGCTTTTATTACCTTTCCACCATCACCTGTATCAATTACAGTCTGTTGAGGAACATTAATAACTAAACCAATTGTAGGAAGTCCTCCTTGCTTTGTCGGTCCAAGGTCAGCAAATGCTTCAACTACATCACTTTTTGTCATACTTGGCCCTGTGACAATCAACACCCTGTTCGGAATTTCTTGCCCATAAGCATTTTTTTCAACCTTCGACCAATTTCCTCGTGTATATTTATACTCAATTACAGCACCCTGGGGAAGATACAACGTCACACTGTATGTTTTATCTCCAATTTTTGTAAGCTTAATTCCTGCCGGGTCCCAGTACGGTAGTTTATTTGTTTTGAAATCTCCTGCAATGTATAGGTTATCTCCAGCCGGAGTATAATCAGGTACGGTCACATTGAATGTTACAGGTACACCACCGTCTACTCCTAATAAAAATTTCTTTACCGTAAGAGTAAAGGTTTTCTGCCCATCTGCTACAACAGAACCAAATCTTGCTTTTGCCTTCAAATCAACCTGAAGGTCACCCAGTGTGGGCCTTGTAACTGTGACCGTAGTTCCATTAATTGCTAATATAGCTGAATTGCTGCTTTCCCAATCAATAGCAAACGTCAAGGGATAGCTATTTCCTTCATACACAACCTCATAAACGTATGATGTAACAACTGAGAAATTTGAAGTTATACTCTGGAAATTATCACCTTCTGCCAATTTTAAAAAGGTTTCATCGATGCAGTTATAAGTGATATAATTTGCTGCTGCAACTATCTGCTCTTGTGGTAGATCCACAACATTCAAAGTAAATTCAACATTAGGCCCTGTTATCTCACCTATCTTGGCAATTGCAAGAATTTTAATTGTCTTCCCTATCCACTCTCTTGGAATATCTATCCTGTTTCTTGTGCTGTAATCAGTCAGGCCAATTAACTCACTATTATTGTTCACATCAACTATTTTATAATAAATCTTTGCTGAAAGCACATTTGCATTTGGTGTATACGGTGTCCATGCAAGATGAATGGAACTCCCACCTATTACTGAGCTGTTATTTGCAAAGTCAAGAGGTTGAATATTTGTCAAGTCTTTCTCTGTAAATAGCCAACCATTTAAGATGTCAAGATAAAACTTTGTTTTGAGTAAATTACCATTTGATTCTTTCAATTGGTTTAAATCAATATCTTCTCCACCATCTTTAAATTTAATATTTGAACCTTCTTTAGCCACATTCCAAGCCCAAGAAAGGTTGCCAAATCCACCAATTATAATTTTAAACTTATTTGTTGAAAAATCATTTGATGTGTTGTCGTAAAAGTAGGTGTATACAGCATCAGGTACTCTCACAAATTGATATTTATTGTCATTTGGATCCCACTCATTGTTCACACCAACAAATTTAAAAGAATATTGCCCTGCTACATCCTGTAAACCATTGGGAAAATGAATACTATCAATCACAAGTTGAGAATTTCTGAAAAACCAGAATTTTACCGTCTGATTATTAGAAACAGTAATAGAAATATTTGAGTTTTGGTCAGAGGTTTTAGGAACTCCTGTGCACCAAATGCTGCCGTTTATAACTGCTTTAAACTCATAAGTGCCACCTGTCTGAAATGTATATTCTCCATAATAAAGTCCCGGATTTGATGTCTCATTCAGAACAATTGTGGATGCATCAAAATTCCAATTACCTGCATCTGGCCAGTTACCTACAATCTTTATGGTATCTGCTGCACTTGCCTGTTGAGGTAGAATATTTAAAACTAATGAAAAGACAAACGCAAAACTTACCAACAGAGCAAGAAACCTTTTTAAATTCTTTTTCATATTTTCTCCACCTTCATTTTATTTAGATTTATGTAACCCCCACCTTGCACAAATTTTGTTCTGATTAATAGTGCAAGGTGGGGAAAAGGATGAATTCTTATTTATCAGCCCAATTTAGAACAGTATCATTTATAGTCATCTTTCCACTACCATCATCTTTGACTGTAAGTTTCCTGTTTTCAATTTCTTCTTTGTTTGCACCTTTTTCAACAGTTGACCAGCTACCTCTTGTGTACTTGTATTCAAAAGTCTCACCACTATTGAGTTTTAGAGTGACAGTGTATATTCCATCTTGTGTTTTCACAAGTTCAATTGCACCATCTTTATCGCCTGGATTCCAATCAGAAAGTCCAGCTTTTCCAAACGAACCTGCCAAGTAGATAACATCATCATCTGTGCCAGCTGGAACTTTTACGTTGAATGTAACAGCCACATTGCCCGTTCCATAGACTTTTGGTGTTAAAACAGCCTGCGCTGTTTCAAGTGAAACTGGGTCTTTGCCAACAACCTTCACAAAGCCCTTTGGGAATTCATCGCTCTTGTATGCAACAAACATGGAAATTGGTGCAACCAATGCCTTGCCAGCAACAAAGTTTGTCAGATTCTTAATTGGTGTTGTGCCTACTTCATCACCATTTGCAACAACAACCCAGTTTCCTTCTGGCAGTGTCACCTCTTGAACCTTCTTTGTTGAGTTATAAACAACAATGATGTCATTCCATGTATCTTTTGGATATGTGAGCCTAAATCCTAATGTTCCTTTCGGTGTTTGAATAAATGTTAAATATTTCTGAATATCTTCTGCAGTTGTCATCCTGAAGGCTGGATGAGCTTTTCTTAGTGCAATTAAACCTTGATAGTACTTGAAAGTGTTGTACCATTTTACTTTTAGATTCCAGTTGTATTTATTAATTTTATCGCCTGCATTGTATGAATTATGATTCATATATTTTGTTCTGTTAAATTCAACTCCACCATGTAAGAATGGTACACCCTGTGCTGTCAAAACGATTGCATTCGCAAGTCTTCCCATTTTATCCTTGATATAATCTGGCTCGTTTGGCACACTCTTTTGAAGTTTATCCCAAAGAGTTAGGTTGTCATGTGCTGAAACATAGTTTATGCATTCATCCGGGTCTGTAGCAAAATCACCCAGTCCACCCTGAATTCCTCTCTTGAGATCATCTAACCTATATGAATAGTTACCTTGCATAAATCCTTTAGATTCATTGTCAAGATTGCCTCTGATTGCCTCTCTAATTCTGTCATTAAATAGCCCTATGTGAAGTCCTGCTTGGTTAAATGAACCTATCTCCATCCTCAAGGACGGATCAAGCGGAGATCCACCTGCCATCCAACCTTCGCCATAGATTACTGCTGATGGATTTATCTTCCTTATTTCTTCTTGTGCTTTTGCCATAGTAACCCTGTCTATTGCTGCCATTAAGTCAAATCTAAAACCGTCTATGTGATACTCTTTTGTAAGGTATGTCAAGGTATCAATGATAAACTTTCTTACCATTGGCTTTTCTGTTGCAATTTCGTTACCACAGCCTGATGCATTGGAGTAGTTTCCATCTTTGTCTTTTCTGTAGAAGTATCCTGGTACTATCTTGTCAAATATTGAAAATTTCGCATCGCCAATCTGGAATGTGTGATTAAAAACAACGTCCTGAATAATTCCTATGCCTGCCTTGTGCAGTGCCATGACCATTTGTTTGTACTCTTT
>OFGS01000153.1_pt1 | contig 18339 bp, 19 predicted proteins | sample 1521851 | NCBI WGS metagenome assembly OFGS01 (sample SAMEA3142070, study PRJEB24117) | hot springs metagenome
ATGTTGGGTTAGTTGGATCGAAGATCTGAGTAGATGGAGGATTGGCAGAGGCGTTGAGGTTAGTAGGTTGGAGGAACCTTATAACCCCAGTAGCCTTTGGGTCCAATTGCTGTACAACTCGTATATCTTCTAAGCCTGTACCTATAGTCCTTCCTCTTTCGTCTACTTTGAAACCCTGAAGCTTGAGCCCACCAGAGTTTACCATAAAGCCATCCCTACTCAGTCTAAATTGACCATCCCTCGTATAGTAATGTGCTGTGCTTATCGGATCTTTCACTATAAACAAACCTCTACCTTGAATTGCCAAGTCTGTATTTATCCCTGTCTGTTTGAAGTTGCCTATGGTCCACATCTTCTGCGTGCTGTCCACCAGTATACCTGCACCGTAGGTGGTAGATTTCATCGTGTTAGTCACCGTGTTGAGACCTATACTAACCAAGGACAAGACGTCTTGGAATATGGGTCTGCTACCCTTAAAACCTATCGTGTTTACGTTGGCTAGGTTGTCGGAGGTAACGTCCATCCACGTTCTGTAGGCGTTCAAGCCTGTGACTGCGTTAAAGAAACTCCTCATCATGGCACTATCCTCCCACGTGTACTATTTTTGATGAGTCTAAAAGAAGACCATTTTCAAGTTCAAACATCAAGCTCTGCCCGATGACACTGGCGGACTTTATAACACCCTTAACACCAAGTATTAAACCACTCAATTCCAAACCGTCCTTGTAAAACTTCAGCGTGTACTGTCCCGGAGGCAGTCCAGGGATGTCTAAGGTGTTTAGTCCTTTACCGAGGTTTACCTTCATCTCCTTGACAACCTCTTCTCCATCCATCACTTTTACCGTGACGTTGTTGTAATTTCCATTCGACAGAAGAAAGTACTCACCGCTCCTTAAGGTATCCAGTGTTTCTGTTGCAAAAACGGCCTCTTTTCCAATTAGTGTAAGACCGGACATAAAAGTCATTTGGTTAAACCATCCTTTTAGACCCTCTAGGAAAGTTCTGATATCGTTGAAGTGCCTAACCTGATTTAGCTTGACCATATCATCTAGCATCTTAGAGAGGTCCTGTTGTTGGAAAGGATCTTGGTACTTCAGAGTCTCAATGTAGATCTTCAAAAAGTCGTCTGGTGTCATGTTATCTATGCCCTGGGTATAACCTGGCGGTAAAATCTTCGGTTCCTTAGGCTTTACTTCGTACGTCTTTTCTAACATTCTTACCCTCCACTCTTTTTCTTGAGTTCTTCTGCAAAGATATCTGCAAAGCTTGTGCTCTTTTGGGGACCTCCAGCTATAGATCCCTTCAGGTCGTATATCCTCTTTTCCTTTCTTATCACTATGGCATCGTCCTTAACCTCAACCTTTACAAGGTCTCCTTCCTTTAAACCTACTTTTTTCCTCACACTGCTTGGTAGAGTTATCAATCCTCTAGCCATAACCTTTGCTATTTCGTCCATAGATTTGATTTTATGCAAGTATTTGAAAATGTCAAGATGTTTAAAACTTATACAATGTCAAACACGTATAATCTATCAAACATGAGTGGGTACTACCCAGCTTTAGGGTTTGTTCTTCTGACTTAAGCTTCTTGCTAACTGGAGAGGCTACCCTTGCTTGTTTCATACGAAGCTAGGGTATTGAGAAAGAGTCCTTCCTTTTGGATATAAGAGAAGCTTAGTCTCTGTCCTCAATGTCTTTAATTGTTGAAATAAACACGTCCCACCAAAGTGAAAGAATGTAGCAGTTCTAGCATTAGGAGAAATTTGGAACTAGAGTTAACTAACACCGCTACCAAAGAGCATTCAGATAAGAACTGACCTTGTTTAGCGATGTAGTTGTTCCTTTCCTCTGGCAACGATCTCAGTGAAGTTTTTAAACTCGGAAGACATGCCTTTTAGTTTTAACTCCTCAAACCATTACCCTTTTTATCCTCTTTGAAAGGTTGCACATAAGCTCGTACGGTATAGTGTCGGCAAGCTTAGCGAGTTGTGTAAAGCTTTGGTGCTTTCCTATAATTTCTACGTAATCACCTACTTTTGCATCCACTTGGTCAAAGTCCAACATCGTCATATCCATGGTTATGTTTCCAAGGATCCTAACGGGCGTGTCTTTGTAGTAAAGGTGGCCAATGTTTGAAAGGCTCTTCATAAGCCCGTCTGCATACCCAAAGGCTACAACACCCACTCTCTTCTTCTCCTTTGTTACGTAAGTCCTTGAATAGGATACAGGATGGTTGGGGGGAAGCTCCTTTATGGATATTATTTGAGCTTTTAGTGTGTATACTCTCTCGAGGGGAATTTGGTAGTTGCTACTTGGTGGCTCTCCGTGAAGTGCTAAGCCAACCCTTATATGGGTGGTAAAGGGCACTCTGTATACGACGCCTGCGGAGCTTTCCAAGTGCACGTATGGTAGCTTAGGATAGTGCTTTAAGATCTGTTTAAATCTTTCTATCTGGTACCTGGAAAAGTCTTCATCCAGAGGGCTAGAAAGGTGGCTCATGACACCCTCTATCCTTTCGTCCTGGATTATACCGTCTAAAAAGCCTAGCCTCCCCATACCCGTGTCGTACTTTACGTGAAACTTTACGCCAACGCCAGAGAGAGCCTTTAGGTGCTCCTCATGGGAAACTACAGGTGTAAGGTTGTACTCAAGTAAGTGCTTGGCTTCTCCGTTTAGAACACCTCCCAGCACTAAGATCTTCTTCTTAAAGCCAGCCTTCCTTAGCTCTACACCTTCCTCTAAGCAAGCCACGGCGTACGTATCCACCTCTGGTATCTCTTCCATAGCTTTGCAAAGATGGAGTGCGGATATACCATAACCGTCCGCCTTGACCACCGCTATGATCTTCTTTTGAGAGTAGTTAAAAAGAGCCTTTACGTTGTTCCTTATGGCACTAGTGTTTATCTCGAGTATGCTTCTTGACATTGATAGAGTTATTTTATCAGAAGACAACCAGGTAATCCCTGTGTATCACTTCCTCTTTGTTAGTCTTTAGGATTTTCTTTACGTCTTCTCCACGCATCCCTATGATCTTTTTGATGTCCTCGGAGGAAAAATATACCCTACCTTTACCTACTAAGAAACCATCCCATCTTAGGATGCTTACCGTGTCGCCTGCCTCAAAGTGTCCTTCTACCTTTACCACGCCTGCTGGCAAAAGGCTTTTGCCCATCTTCAAAGCCCTGTAAGCTCCGTCGTCTACGTAGAGAACACCTTTGGTCTCTTCCATCATGGCTATCACCTTTTTTCTTTGCTTTAGTGGTTTCTCTTGAGCTTTTACTATGGTCCCTTTGGTCTTTAGGTGTACCACCTGCGTAAGGTCTTCGTCCTTGCCCGTTATTATGACGTTTATCCCAAGGCTACTTGCTATCTTCGAAGCCAACAGCTTGCTGTACATGCCACCTGTTCCAAAGAGCGAGCTTTCCTTCTGAACAAGTTCAAAAGCTTCATCTACCTTCTCCACAACGGGCACTACGTTCCCATCTTTGTCTTTTAGCCCCCCAGCCGTAGACAGCATGACTATCAGGTCTACATCCATCATAAAGGAGGTGTAGACCGCTAAAAAGTCGTTGTCTCCAAAGACTAATTCAGATATCGCTACCGCATCGTTTTCGTTGATGATGGGAACAATGCCCATGTTCAGCATGGTCTCCATCGTAGTCTTTGCAGTCTGGAACTTGGTCTTTTCTTTAAAAATGTCTGAGGTCAAAAGTACCTGAGCGGGAATAAGCCCGTAGTTTGAAAGTATTGAGTCATAAAGGTGCATAAGGTAAGCTTGTCCAACACCCGCTAGGGCTTGCTTTTGTGAGAGGTCTCTTGGTCTTTCTCTTAGACCTAACCTTTTCACACCGCAGAGCACAGCGCCTGAGGATACCACTAAGACACTGTGCCCCTGATTTTTAAGAAGTTTTATGCTCCTTGCCAGATGGGACAGAAAGCCAAGGTCTATATCCCCTTCTGAGGTTTGGATGAGGTTAGAGCCCACCTTTATAAGGATTCTCATATTACGTAGTTTGCACAAGCCCCTTACTTACAAAGTTTCTAACAAACGGGTTTTCAGACTCCATGATCTCCTTCGGCGTTCCTACTTGAACTATCCTTCCGCTGTCTATTACCGCTACCCTGTCGGATATGGTAAAGGCGGTTATCAGGTCATGGGTTACCACTATGGAGGCGGTCTTGGTGCTTTCCCTTAGCTTTAGGATAAGCTCGTCTATCATCCTACTGCTTATAGGGTCAAGTCCGGAGGTTGGCTCGTCGTATATGATGAGTTTGGGGTCTGTCGCTATGGCCCTTGCTGTGGCTACACGCTTTTTCATACCGCCGGAGAGCTCTGAAGGGTACAGGTCTAAAACATTTTCATCTAATCCCACAAGCTTTAGTTTTTCAAGGGCTAAGGCTCTGAGTTCTTTCTCGCTCTTGTTGGTGTGTTCCAGATAATAAAAGGCTACGTTTTCCCAGACAGTAAAACTGTCAAAAAGGGCAGACTCCTGAAACACATACCCTATACTTTTTCTTACCTCGTCAAGCTCCTTAAAGCTGAGCTTAGATATATCTTTGCCAAAGACTTCTACGGTTCCGCTGGTAGGTTTCCAAAGCCCAACGATACACTTGGTTATAGAGGTTTTCCCGCTTCCACTGCTACCTACTATGCTAAATATCTCACCCTCGTAGACCTCAAGGTTTATGTCTTGAAGTATTTGCCTTGAGCCTATCTCCTTGTAGAGATTTTTTATTCTTAATATAGGGTTCATCAGCCTTTGAGAGCTTCCAAAACAGCCAGGTCTAGTTCTACAGCCTTCTTTAGGTCTCCTGTGTGGACGAAGGGAATAGGGCCCGTTATGGTAGCACCTGGGAATAAGTTGTTTTCTACACGCTCTATGCTCATTTCAAACACAGACACGGGAAACTTCACCGCTTCAATCCTTTCTTTTACAAGTTTAGCACTTCCGTAGCAAGAAAGGGCCTTGTCGGGTGCGAATATCATCAGGCTTGCCTTGTTTGTTTCAAGGATATTCTTGGCGCTTGCGGCGTTAGAGCTAAGAGCCAACCTTACGGTTTTTTCATCTATAGGGTAAACCCATGTGATAAAGGTAAGGTGTATATCGCCCTCTTTGTTAAATGTTCCCAAAACCACGGGAAAAACGCACATATCCCTCATAAGGTCCAAAAGCTCTCTTGGTAGCATCCTTACCTCCTTTTTGTTAGTTTGCTAAAAGTATAAACCCTTTGAAGGGTTGTGATAAAGGAACCAATCAGGACTACGATGACGCCTAGCTCAGGATAGCCTAAAAGTATACTTGTAAGGAGCACCATTAGCCTCTCCGGTCTTTCAAAAAGTCCTACCCTTAAATCAAAACCTAAACCTTCAGCTCTAGCTCTTGTGTAGCTAACGCCGTAGGAGAAGATTATGGCAAGTATGGACAGAAGGGAAAGCACTCCGTCCCATCTCATAGAAAGGGCTACAAAGGGCATGGCGTCGGAAAACCTGTCCACTACGGAGTCTAAAAAGGCACCAAATGGGGTGGTGTTGTTTGACCTGCGTGCCAAAGCACCATCCAAAGCGTCCGTGATGGCTCCTATTAGGATAAAAAGAAAGGCCGATAGATGATAGCTCAGGTAGAGAAAGTAGGAACCAACGAGGGTAAAAATCAGACCTAAAAGGGTTAATACGTTTGGATGAACCTTTAGCTCACTGAGCTTTATAACTATAGGCTCTGCGGTTTTTTCAAAGTAAGGTTTGAGCCCTTTTACTATCTCACTCATGGCACAGTACGGCGAGGGAGGGATTTGAACCCCCGGTGGGCCCTAAAGACCCACAGCGATTTTCGAGACCGCCCCGTTCGACCACTCCGGCACCTCGCCTTTTAATTATATTATTCCTTCCAGAACTATTGAGTCTCCTTCTACTTTAGCGATCTCTGGATAGCCCGGAGACTTTCTTTCTTCGTCGCTTGCTATGGCAAACTTCCTACCTATCCTTATCTGTTGAGGTTCCATCTCAAGGGAAACTACCACGGCGCTCTCATCCCCAAGCGCACCGGCAAAGGCTATGCCTCTTAGCTTACCCATAACGATGATGTTTCCGCTAGCTATGACCTGTGCGTCCTTGTTTACATCTCCTAACACCAAAACATCACCATTGTGTTCAACGCGCTGACCAGACCTTAGGTGTTTTTTTAGGATAAGTAGTCTTTCCCTTGATTTAACGTGTTTTTCTACTTCCAACTTTTTGAGACTGTTGACTTTCTTTTTGGATAGCAGGTCTTCTATCATACCTATCTCTTCTTGTGTTAAAACGCCGTCGGCATCTATAAGAAAGTAACTACCTTCAAAAAGCTTTGAGGATAGCTTCTCTTCTATGGAGCTCAGTATAGACTGTAGATCTCCCCTTTCCTTTACCTTGATGACCAATACGGGTAGATTTATTCCCTTTATCTCTATCATTTCTTCCCTTTGGCTCCGGGGGAGGGACTCGAACCCCCAACCTGGTGGTTAACAGCCACCCGCTCTGCCTGTTGAGCTACCCCGGATGTAAGATATATTATAAGACAGAAAACATGAAAAAGGTTAATTTGCTGTTCCTTGCGTTCCTCTTTATCTTCTCTTGCAATGAAAAAACAGCTAAGACTCAAGAGGATATAGCTAGTAAACTTGGAAAGAAGGTTCAGGTGGTAAAGCTAGAGTGGGAGGACTGTTACAGGGTGGACATAAACGTAGAGAAAAAAAGGGAGGGTTACGTGCAGAACATTAGGACTCTCTACGAGGAAATATACCACATAGCCCAAAGGGCTTTCTTAGTGGATGGTGTTTGCAAAGTTCTCTACAAGGCTTTTGATCAGAGGGGAATGTGGTTTATGGCTTTATTGCACAAGGGTGATTTTGCAAAGGCTTCACCCCAAAACTTACCAAAGTATATAAATGAGGTTTCCTTCAGTGAGGACATCATAAAACACGCATGCGATTTTTACAAAAAAGAGTCAACGGAAAAAGCCTTTTTGGTCTGCACAAAGCACACGGAGCTCAAAAAGCTCTACAACAGCGAGTAGTACAAGTCATACAGGGAATTGCTTTTCAGCCTTGTCAAGTTATTTGATTGGACTGCTCTCGTTCGAAATTACCTCCATCACCAGAACATATGCAACAAAGCCTGTGATAATGACTATAAAAACCCTTATTCATGTCTGGCTTCTGCTTTGTTGTATAAATCATAGGAAAGGCTACGTGGCTAAAAAGGTCTGTTCTTATACTAATGCTCTTTGGTAGCAATTTTAGTTAACCATAGTTCAAAATCTCCCCTAGCACCGAAAGCGCTACATTCCTTCTCTTTAGCGAGGTGTGTTTACTTATGCAACGAAGTCTTTAGCTTCCTTTACTTGACAGCCAGAATAATTAGATTATAATTGTCACAACCTACAAAAAAGTAAAACGAGGGTAGCCAAAGGGGAAAAAGGTGAAGCAAAATAATGAGAGTTGGGTAAACTCACTAAAAGATTTAAAAGATTTACTTATTTCCATTCTGGGGCTCTTTCGGGCTACACTAAGGCTAGTATACGTTTTAATTCGTTTTGCTATCCGTTTGATAGCCGCAATTATAGTATATATAGGCATGATAATCCTAGGCTTTGCCCTTGTGAACGAGTTGCTAAGTAATGAAAAGGATTGACGCTAAGGATTACTCCCACTCTATGGTCGCCGGTGGCTTTGAAGATATATCGTAGACTACTCTATTGACACCCTCTACCTCGTTTATTATCCTGCGCATCACGTGGTCTAAAAACTCATAAGGAAGCCTTGACCAGTCTGCGGTCATCCCATCCACGCTGTCCACAGCCCTAAGACCCACAACCCTTTCGTAGGTTCTCACATCGCCCATAACACCTACACTCTTTACGGGAAGAAGAACAGCGAAGGCTTGCCATACCTTATCGTAAAGCCCCCAAGACTTAAGCTCCTGTATAAATATAGCATCCGCTTCCCTGAGGATTTCCAAGTCTTCTTCCTTCACCTCTCCCAAAATTCTTATAGCTAAACCAGGTCCCGGGAAGGGATGGCGTTTTAGTATATCTTCTGGTACACCCAATATCCTTCCTATCTCTCTAACCTCGTCTTTAAAAAGCTCCCTTAGGGGCTCCAAAAGCTTTAGGTTCATCCTCTGTGGAAGCCCACCTACGTTGTGATGGGTCTTTATAACGTTGGCTCCTTCTATGCCCGCACTTTCCACCACGTCAGGGTAAAGGGTGCCTTGAAGTAGAAACTCAGCGTCTAACTTTTTGGCTTCCCTTTCAAAGACTTCCACGAATGTATTTCCTATTATCTTTCTCTTTTCTTCAGGATCTTCCACATGCCTTAGCTTTTCCAAAAAGAGCTTGCTTGCGTCTATCCTTTTGAAGTTTAGACCCATGTCCTTGAAGTAGGATTCTACCTCTTGAGCCTCGCCCTTTCTTAAAAGACCGTGGTCTACAAACAGGCAATACAGCCTATCACCTATAGCTTTGCTCGTCAAAACAGCCGCAACCGTTGAGTCTACACCACCAGATAGAGCGCAAACAACTTTTGAATCTTTTACAATTTCTTTTATCTCTTGCACTTTTTCCTCTACGAAGTTACCCATCTGCCAGTTGCTTTGAGCTTTACACACCCTATAAACGAAGTTTTTAATGATCTCCTTTCCGTAGGACGTGTGAGAAACCTCTGGATGAAACTGAACGCCGTATATGGGAAGGCTTTTATGCTTTATGACCGCATAGGGTGAGTTGGGAGACTGGGCTATGGCTTCAAAGTCCGGGGGTAAACTTACCACCTTGTCCGCATGGCTCATCCAAACATCAAACTCCTCAGGAAGCCCTTCAAAGATAGGATCCTTTTTCAAGACCCTTAGCCTTGCCCTTCCGTACTCTTGCTTTTGAGACCTTTCTACCTTACCACCAAGCATATGGGTTATAGCCTGCAATCCGTAGCATATACCAAGTATGGGAACATTGAGTTTTAACACTTCAGGATCTGGAAGCGGTGCTTTTGGTAAGTAAACGGATGCAGGACCACCAGAGAGTATAAGACCAAAAGGATCTCTCTTTGATACATCTTCAGCTCCTATGTTGAACCTGACGATCTCGCTGTATACCTTTACTTCTCTTACTCTCCTTGCTATCAGCTGTACGTATTGAGATCCAAAGTTTAATATTAAAACTGGTTTTTTGTGCATCCTTAAACAATTATAATTTAGTCTTATGAGAGATATACTTCAAAAGCTTGCGGAAGGACAAAACCTAAGCAAGGAAGAGATGAAGAGGGCATTGGAAGAGATGGTAAAGGGTAATGCAACCGATGCTCAAATAGGCGCCTTCATCATGGGAACAAGGGTGAAGGGAGAAACATCCACGGAGATATTGGGAGCGGCGGAGTTTTTCAGAGAGCATGCGACACGTATAGATGTATCTGATCCTGAAAACTTGGTAGATACGTGTGGAACTGGTGGAGACAGGTCTGGAACCTTTAACGTGTCTACCACTACCGCCTTTGTCTTAGCAGGGGCAGGCATAAGGGTTGCAAAGCATGGTAACAGATCGGTCTCTTCAAAAAGTGGCAGTGCGGATCTGCTAGAACATCTTGGTGCAAAGATAGATTTGGGACCTTATCAGGTAAAGAGGATGATAGAAGAGGTAGGTATCGGTTTCATGTTTGCGCCCGTATTCCATCCTGCTATGAAGCGCGTAGTAGGTCCGAGGAAGGAGGTAGGCATACGCTCCATCTTTAACCTCATAGGACCTTTGTCCAACCCGGCGGGTGCCAAAAGGCAACTTTTGGGTGTTTTTTCTGACGCTTACGTGGACAAGGTAGCCCACGCCCTTAAAGGTTTAGGGGTAATAGAGGCGGTTGTAGTTCACGGCAAGGATGGTATAGATGAGGTTTCTATTGGAGCGCCTACGCTGGTGGCTCATGTAAATAGGGAAGAGGTTCTCATATACGAGTTTTTCCCAGAAGACTTAGGTTTTAAAAGGTATCCTATAGACTACATCTGTGTTAAGGACGTAGAGGAGAGTGCTAAGATGGTTCTTTCCGTCCTGCAGGGTGAGCAGTCCCCAGCTCTTGATATGGTACTGCTCAATTCTATTTTTGGCATAATGGTAAGCGGAAAAGCGGACGATATGAAAACCGCCCTCGAGATGGCAAGGGAGTCAATACTCAGCAAGAGAGCTTACAACAAGCTACAGGAATTTATAAAGGTATCCAATATGCTTTAAAAGCGGATTGTCACCATGAAGTTTGAATAACATTTCTTGACACAGACGCTTAAATACGTTAGGACTCATTTAAGATCAGTTCTTATCTTAATGCTCTCTGGTAGTAGTTTTGGCTAACAACAGCTCGAAATTTCCCCTCGTCATAGGAACCGCTATATTCCTTGACTTTATCGTGCAACGAAGTCTTTTGGCGCTATGCCAGTGTTTGTGGCAAGGTAGACAGAGGAAATTGTAATGCTCATGTAAAGGCATTACGATTGGGCGGGAGCATGTATTGTTAGTTCACTATAAAGGGGGTTTTAGTGGAATAAATGTCCACGAAACTCTAAACTACTAATCTGAGAGTTGTAGAACTTCCCTTACAATCAGACCCTCCTTTAGCCCCCAATCGCTGACAAGTATCTCCTTCTTCCCAAAGAGAACCATAGCCCTGTAGAAGATGAGTATACCAGGGATTATCACCTTTGCCCTCTTTTCCTCTATGTGGGGAAATGTCCTTATTCTGTCTTTTTCTTTCATGCTACTTAGAGTCTCAAGCCAGTACATGAGTTGATCCAACGTCAAGGTAGTCCCGTGCACTTTGCTGGGGTCGTAAGGGTATACACCGTTCTGTATGGCGGATATAGTGGTTATTGTTCCACCAAGCCCTACCATCACATCCACAGGTCTTACCACCTTACTTATCTCCTCGTCCAAAAAGTTCTTGAGAGACTCAAGCTCGTAGTGTCTCGGTGGATCGCTCTTTATAAACTCCTCTGTGAGGTTGACAATACCAAAGGGGAAGGATCTTATCTCATCTATATTCAATCCTTCTCCAAAGACGAACTCTGTAGAGCCACCGCCTTGGTCTATAACGCATACCCTACCCTTTGGTTTTAAAGAGTAAGCAACGGATAGATATGCAAGCCTACCCTCTTCTTCTGGTGCTATGACCTTCATGTCTACATTGAGGCTTTCTTTTAGCTTTTCCTTAAACTCCTGCGTGTTTTTTGCTCTTCTGAAGACCTCCGTTCCAACCACCAGGAACTTGTCCACACCCATTTCCTTAGACCTTTCCCAAAAGGACCTGATGACCTTTATGGTTTCCTCCATTCTATCCTCACTGATAAGGCCGCTGTCTTTGACACCCGAGTAAAGAGATGTTATCCTCCCTTCTTCGTAAAGGGGCTCTATCTTTCCATCCCTTACTTGTGCTATTATCAACCTGCAAGAGTAGGAACCAACGTCTACGGTCGCTATCTTCATAACAGCTCCCTAAGGTAAGGGTTAAACCTTCTTTCCTGTCCTATGGTGGTAAGCTCGTAGTGTCCCGTTATAACCAAAACGTCATCGTCAAAGGTTTCAAAAATACGCTTCAAGGAGACTCTTAGACTGTTTAAGTCGCCCCCGCGAAGGTCCCACCGTCCAACGCCACCCTTAAAGAGCAGGTCCCCCGCTATCAGCACCTTCTGCCTTTCTTCGTAAAGACAACAAAGCCCCGGTGTGTGTCCCGGTGTGTGAAAAACACGCAGAGAAAGCGTCCCTACCTGTATCGTGTCTCCATCCTCTATAAACACATCGGGCTCTGGACACGGAAGGTCTGCCCCTATTTGTTTTTCAAAACCTGGCCATATAGGGTCGTTAAGCAGAAACACGTCCCTTCTGTTCATGTAAAAGGGCACTTGAAACTTGCCCTTTATGGTCCTTACAACGCCAACGTGATCTACGTGTCCATGGGTTGCCACTACACCCACAAGCTCCAAACCATCCAGATATTTTTCTATCTTTTCCGCCTGAGCTCCCGGATCTACCACTAAAGCTTTATTTGTCTCCTCATCTACAACGACAGAACAGTTAACGGAGAGCAAGCCAACAGGCAGTGTCTTTACCATCTTATGAAGTTGAGAATCACCTGTGGAAGGATACCCATCGTGCCTACCGCTATAATGCTTGCTGCTATGCTTATACTTTCACCGAAGGAAACCCTAGTGGGGTTGAACTTTTTCTCTCCATCTTTTAAAAACATGTAAACAACCACCTTTAGATAGTATCCTGCGGATAGGATGCTTGCCAACACGAAAGCAAGTGCCAGAGGCAAAAGGTTAGAATTTACCAAACCCATGAATATACCAAGCTTTCCTACAAACAGAGCCATAGGCGGTATGCCGATAAAGGCAAAGAGTAGAAAAGCCAAGGATGAAGCTATTATGGGATGATCCTTAGCTAAACCCCTGTAGTCCAAGATGTGGTGGGTAAAGCCCTCTCTCTTCTCCAAGACCGCAAGAAGGATGAAGGCTCCTACTGTAGCAAAGGAGTAAACGATTACGTAAAAGAGTAAGGCGTTCAGGAGCTCTTTTTGGGCGCTTGTTATACCCAGTAAAAAGTACCCTGCGTGGGCTATGGACGAGTAAGCCAACAACCTCTTTACAGAAATTTGAGCGTATGCGGAGAAGTTAGCGTAGAACATGGAAAGTAGTGCAAGGAAGCTGGTAAACACCAACCACACCTTTATATGGCTAAAGATGAGGGCAAACTTTACAAGTAGGAAGTACAGGGCTACTTTGGGAACTGTTGAGATGTAAGCGGTTATAGGTGTAGGTGAGGACTCGTAGGCGTCAGGTGTCCACATATGGAAAGGAACCGCAGATATCTTCAGGGCTATCGCAGAAAGCAGGAAGAACATGGAAAGAGTAAAAAGTGTGTTGGGCTCTGTGTAGGGTTTTATGGAAAAAGAGCCTGTGGAAGCGTAGTAAAAGGCGGACCCCATACCAAACATGGCGGTAGCCAAAGAGCCCATCACCAGGTACTTAAAAGCTCCCTCTTTAGCCATGTAATCTTTTCGGAGCAACCCAACAAGCACGTAAACGGTTATGGAAGAAAGCTCTAAAGACATGAAAACGCTTGCCAAATTGTTGGAAGAAAGCAGAAAGGAAAGCCCTAAGGTAGAGGAAAGTATTAGGTAGGGAATTTCTCCGTACACGGAATCTTTTTTCTCAAGGTAGCTGTAAACACCAAATATGACCATGGAACTAAGGATGTAGATAACGCCTTTACCGAAAAGGTTTAAGGCGTCGGTGTATATGGTATCAAAGAGCGTTAAAGCGGGATACTCAACGAAAAAGAGAGCCAAAAGTGCAAAAAGGGGAGTAATACCTGCAATGAAGATATTAAACCTGAAGGCTTTTTTACCAAGGAACATATCCAGCAGGAAGGTTATCAGTATACCTAGAGAAAGAAGGATCTCTGGAAGTATCAGGTTAAAGTTCATACCCTTAGCCTCCAAACACGTACTTAGCGGTTTGTTCCATCACCTTTACGAATGGGTAAGGATAGAGCCCAAGGATCAAGGAAGCTACGGTTATAAGAACGAAGGAGATCCAGTGGTGGGCTTCCAGATCTTTAAGCTTCTTCCACTTTTCCCTTCTGTATTCGGATATGGTCTCCTCTTCAAACATTACCCTCTTGTACATGTAAAGAAAGTAGGCAGCGCTTAGTATCATACCAGTACCCGCTATAAAGGCCCAAATGGGGAATCCTTTAAAGGTGCCCAGGAGTATCAGAAACTCACCAACAAAGCCCGCAAGTCCAGGAAAGCCTATGCTTGTCAATCCCGCTATCATGAAAAAGATGGCAAGGTTTGGAATGTACTTGGCAAGTCCGCCAAGGTCATCCATGTTGTAGGAGTGTATCCTATCGTAGATAAAACCCGCTGCCATAAAGAGGGCGGCTGAGGATATACCGTGCCCTACCATCATGTATATGGCACCGTTTAAGGCATTGGTGTCCATGGCAAAGGTTCCCAAAGTGACCAAGCCCATGTGACTTATGGATGAGTAAGCTATAAGCCTCTTTATGTGGGTTTGCGCTATCGCCATCATGGCGGTGTATACGATAGCTATCAGGCTGAGGATGAATATAAGGGTTATGTACTTTTTGCTGGCTTCTGGAAAGAGGGGAAGCGAATACCTAACAAAGCCGTAGGTACCCATCTTTAGTAGGACTGCCGCTAGTATCACGGAGCCTGCGGTTGGGGCCTCCACGTGTGCGTCAGGAAGCCACGTATGCACGGGCCACATGGGTATCTTTACAGCAAAGCCTATCCCAAAGAGGAAAAAAGCTAAGGTCTGTAGCCAAAGAGGGTAGGCTAAGTTCTTGTGGAACATGTAATCAAAGGATATCTGTCCTGATGTGAAGTAGCCGTAGACTACGATGGACGCAAGCCCGAGTAGGAGAAAGAGGCTACCAAAGAAGGTGTATACGAAAAACTTGTTGGCGGCGTAGACCTTCCTGTCGTGTCCCCAAAGCCCTATGATGAAGTACATGGGTATGAGCATGCCTTCCCAGAAGAGGTAAAAGAGGAAAAAGTCAAGCGCGGAAAAAACGCCCATACATGCGGTGAAAAGACCCAAAAAGAGAGCATGATAAAGGTTGGGTCTGTTCTCCACTTTCACCGACCATATGAAAGCTATCAGAAACATAAAGGAGGTCATGAGAAGCAAGGATACAGCCATACCGTCAACGCCCACGTGGTAGGATATACCTAGCTGCGGTATCCACGTGTATTTAGAGACAAATTGGAAGTTAGGGTTGTTCCAGTCAAAGTTTAGAAAGAGGTACAGGCTTATGAAGAAAACTACCGCAGAGGTCGCTATAGATACTATCTTGGTGAGCTTTTCAAGTCTAAACACACCTACGACTACAGCCGAAAGCAAAGGTAGGAATATGGCTACGTTGAGCAAGTGTTCCATCATCAACCTCCAAATACAAGTGTAAGGAGCATAAGGCTAAAGCCCAAAAGTGCTAACCAAAGGTAGTGGTTAACCTTGCCCGTATGCAAGGACCTTACCAGATTACCAACGCCGTTAGCGATTGTATACGTAGCGTTTACTATACCGTCCACCAACTGCCTTTCCGTGGTGGAGTAGAGAACCTTCGAGTAAAACAGGTATCCACCAGCGAGCACTTTGTGGTAAAGTTTTTCGGTGAAGAACTGCTCTTTAAAGGTAGTGTGCAAGGGCTTTAAAGCCTCGTAGGCTTTTTCTGGACTTAAAACACCCTTCACATAAACCAAATAAGCAACACCTATACCCACCAACGCTATCACAACAGATAAGACCGCCACATCCAAATGCAACCCCTTGTGAGCCCCAAACAGCCCCGTATACCACCCCTCAAAAAACCCAGCTACCACAGACATCACACCTAACACCACCATGGGCACAAGCATCACCCCAGGACTCTCATGTGCCCTCTCATGTTGCCTCTCCTTCCCATGAAACATAACAAACCCTTCCCTGAAGATGTAATACGCAGTCAGAAAACTCACAACGCTCGCCAACAGTCCAAGAGAAAAACTTGCCTCGTACACGCTTGAGACCAACCTATCCTTGCTCCAAAACCCAGAAAAGGGAAACACACCCGCAAGTGCCAACGCAGACACCATGAACATACCATACGTCACTGGCATCTGGGATCTTAAGTTCCCCACCTGAAATATGTCATGAACATGATGGTGAAAAGCGTGTATCACAGAACCCGCAGACAAAAACAAAAGAGCCTTGAAAAAGGCGTGTGTGGTAAGGTGAAACATGGCACCTGCTTTATCACCAACACCCAAAGCCAAGTACATAAGCCCAAGCTGGGACATGGTGGAAAAGGCTATGATCTTCTTTATATCACTTTGTGAAGTGGCACACAAAGCAGCAAACAGTGCGGTAAGCCCTCCAACCACCGCAACTACTTTTAGACTCTCTGGAGCGTTCTCAAACACGGGGTAAACCCTTGCCACAAGGTACACACCAGCTGCAACCATCGTAGCAGCGTGCAAGAGTGCGGAAACGGGCGTAGGACCTGCCATAGCGTTAGGAAGCCACGTATGAAGAGGCACTTGGCCAGACTTACCAACAGCACCACCAAAGAGAAGCAAAGCACAAAGACCTAAGAGGTTCTTGTCGACAACGGAGGATTTTTCAAATATATCCACCAAAGACAGGGAACCAAACAAGTAAAAGCTTGAGATGATACCGAAGATAAAAAGCCAGTCACCTACTCTGTTTAAGACAAAGGCTTCAAGAGACGCGTTGGAAGCCTTTTTAGTTTCGTGGAAGTATCCAATAAGAAGGTAAGAGGCAAGACCCACACCTTCCCATCCGAAGAATATACTCAGCAAGTTGTCGGATAGGACGATAAGGAGCATGGCAAAGAGGAACAAAGACAGGTAAGCGTAGAACTTGTAAGTCCACTGACCGAAGAGGTTGTGCATGTATCCGATGGAGTAGATAAAGATCAAGGTAGCGACAAAAGTGACCACCGATGCGGTAAGAGAGGAGAGCGTGTCAAAGTAGAGACCAAAGGACAGGGAGTAATCGCTCAAGGGCAGGAAGTTGTAGAGTTTTATATGGATTGGGTTGTAGATGGCTTTAGCTGTGATGTAGAGGGACAAGGTGAAGGATAGGGCACCTGCGATACAGGTGATGAGAGCGGAGGCCATATCGCCTATCTTTCTACCAAAGAGCCCGATCAAAACAAAAGCTAAAAGCGGAGAAAAAACTAACAAAATCCCTTCCATCATCAGCCCCTCATGTCTGTTATCTCGTCCGTGGAGTCTACCTTTCTTAGCCTAAAGATTGCTATTATTATACCTAAACCTACCGCAGCCTCAACCGCCGCTAAGGCTATGATAAAAAGGGTAAAGATCTGACCGTCTACTAAGTTAAGTTGAGAGTCCGCTCCCACAAGAAGGACGTTCACGGCGTTTAGAGCCAGCTCCATACTCATAAGCACAGTTACCAAATTCCTTCTGACGATCATACCAAAAAGACCAAGCCCAAAAAGGAGTATGCTTACCACTAAGTACGCTTCAAGACCTATCATACACCTGGTCCTCCTTCCTTCCTATTAAGACTGCACCGATCATACCTACAAGAAGCACCAAGGATACAAGTTCAAAGGCTAAAAAGTACTTACTAAAGAGAACAGAGCCTACAACTTCCGCATTACCAAACTTAGCTACAAGTTCCCTTATCTGCCCCTTTGGCGATACGCTGACACCCACCAAGAACACCAAAAACATCTCCACGTAAAGGGCTACAAGAAAGGGCAGGGAGAGTATACCTTCGACCCTGTAGTGGGGATCCTTTTTTAATGCCTTTTCCCATGGAACCGCAGTAAGAACGAACACGTAAAAGACTGTTATGGCAACTGCGTATATGATAAGCTGTAGTGCTCCAACGAGCTCTGCACCAGCCACGAAGAATATGCCCGCTATAGAAACGAGGGCGGAAAGCAGAGCTATTATAACGTATATGGGATTGGGCAGGAGAACAACACCCAAGCCAGAGAGTAGAGCCATACCAGAAAAGAGCAGGAAGGCAAGCCACTGTATCATCTATTTTCCTCCAAAAAGCTCACATAGTTTTCGTACCACAGACGTGCCCTTTGTCTATCGTCTATCCATATCCTGTCTGGTTCCTTTTCCCTCCTTGCTTGCCAATCCCTGCCTATCCGCTCCAGCGTTTCAAGGTCTAGTATGGCATCCTTTCTCGTGTAGCATGCGGTCTCGTGTATGTCGCTCATAAAAAGACAGTCTACGGGGCATGCGTCTACGCAGAGTCCGCAGAAGGTGCACAGCATCATGTTCATGTTGAAGACGCTTACAACCCTCTTTCCGTTTGGCAACTTTTCTCCTTCTATCTGAAAAAGCTCGGGCACGGGGCAAGCCCTTTTGCAAAGTTGGCAAACAACGCACCTACTCCTTCCAGGCACGACCTCTATCTTAAAACGCTCTACCCACTCATCAAAGGCGGGTTGTGGTTCAGATCCATCGACCACCTTATGACCATGATAACCTCTAAAGCGCTTAGGCGGTGTAAGTTTTTCATAGGGGTAGTGGGTGGTTATGGTCCTTCTAAAGGCGTGCCTTATGGTTATGGATAGTCCCTTTATAAAATCCAAAAAGAGTATACGCTCAAGCCAGGATATGGGCTTTTCAAAAACCCTCTTGATCATCCCATCACCTCCAAACTAAGGGTGCAAAGACCGCCGTTAAGACCAAGTTTACGAAGGTCAAGGGCAACATGACCTTCCATGCAGTTTCCGTAATCTGGTCTATTCTATAC
>OFGS01000154.1_pt1 | contig 18168 bp, 17 predicted proteins | sample 1521851 | NCBI WGS metagenome assembly OFGS01 (sample SAMEA3142070, study PRJEB24117) | hot springs metagenome
TTCTAGTACAGGGAGAATTTCAAGCTAAGAACCGACTTCGTTTAGTGGGAGAGCGTAAATCGACTTTGTTGCGTAAATAAACACACTCTGCTAAAGGGAAGGAATATAGCGATTCTGGTGCTATTAGTTAACTAAAACTACTACCAGAGAACGATAAGATAAGAACGGAGCTTGCTTAGCGATGTAACCGTTTTTACGCAACAAAGCTCCTTTGGTGCATGGCTTTTAAACGTGTTGTCAAGAAAATGAAGAAAGGTTGATAATACTCTTTAGTTTTCTCGTTTGAGCTTCTATATCCTCGTAAGAAAATAAACCAGAGCCGACTACAAGAATGTCTGCCCCAAGCCTTGCCAACTCCGCTATGTTACTCTCTTTAACCCCTCCATCTATCTCTATAAGGATGTTTGGGTTTATCTCATCCACCATACGTCTTAGTTTTATAAGCCTTTCCTTGGAACGCTCTATAAAGGTTTGACCACCAAAACCTGGGTTTACCGACATAAGCAAGACAAAGTCCACGTAGTGCAGGATCTCTTCAATAGCCCTTAGCGAAGTGCCAGGGTTTATAGCTATGCCAGCCTTACACCCAAGACTCTTTATTAGATCTATGCTTCTGTGTACGTGGTAGTTGTTCTCTATGTGTATGCTTATCATATCCGCACCCGCTTTGGCAAACTCAGGGATGTACCTGTCAACGTTCTCTATCATAAGGTGAGCATCCAACGGCAGATCACAGTGTTTTTTTATGCTTTCTAAGAGCACGGGACCGAAGGTTATGTTGGGCACGAAGTGTCCATCCATCACGTCAAAGTGTATTATGTCCGCACCTCCCCTTATACAGGCTTGGATGTCCTCACCAAGACGCCAAAAGTTTGCAGAGAGTATCGAAGGAGCCAAGTACTTCATTCTGTCTCTTCTTCGACCCTTACGAGCGTTGCACTTCCTTCAACGACAGGAAGCCTTTCGATCTCGCCTATAGCTTTTTTCATGTCCATCTCGTAAGCCTTATGGGTCAGTATGACGAGGGGTATTATAGGCTCTCCCTTCTTCCCTGCCATCTTGCACACCATCTCCTTCTGTAAAACGCTGGCTATACTTATGTTGTAGTCCGCTAGGACTCTGGCTATGCTTGCAAGCACCCCAGGACGATCTGGCACATCAAAGCGCAGGTAGTACCTACTGTAGAAGTTATGGTCTACGCTAAGCTCGTCACTCCAGTCAAAAAAGGCGTGTTTTTCAGGACAGGATATGTACCTGGCACAGTCCAAAATGTCCGCAACGACCGCGGATGCGGTTGGATGGGATCCTGCACCCCTACCGTAGAGCATAACCTTGCCTACAAAGTCTCCCTCCACCATCACCGCGTTGTAAACGTCCGATACCTTAGCCAGAGGGTCATCAGACCTTAAGAAGGTAGGATGTACCCTAACCTCCACCTTACCATCCCTCCTTTTTGCTATAGCCAAGAGCTTTAGCGTATACCCTAGCTCTTTTCCAAGCTCCACATCCAGAAGCTGCACATTTCTTATGCCTTCTACGTAAACCTCCGAAAAGGGAAGATACTTTCCGAAAGCTATCATGGAAAGTATGGCTATCTTGTGGGCGGAGTCCCAACCGTCTATGTCTAAAGAAGGGTCTGCTTCTGCGTATCCCAACCTTCTGGCTTCCTCTAGAGCTTCATCAAACTCCTCATCTTCTTCCAGCATCTTGGTAAGGATGAAGTTGGTGGTTCCGTTGAGAATACCGCTTATGCTTTGTATGTTGTTGCCAACTAACCCTTCTCTCAAGGATTTCACAATTGGTATACCACCTCCCACTGATGCCTCAAACCCAAGGAACAGTCCCTTTTCTTTAGCTAGTTGAAAGATTCCCCTTCCATCCTCCGCAAGTAGGTGCTTGTTGGCGGTGACTACATGCTTTCCACTTGATAGAGACTCAAGGATGAGCTCCTTGGCAAAACCCTTACCACCAACAAGTTCTACTACGACGTCCGAAGCTTCCAAAACCTCTTTGTAATTTTTAGTCCTTAGGTGATTAGGGACTTCTATCTCCCTTTTTCTTTCCCAGTCTTTGTCCGCTACCTTTGTAAGTGTAACCTTTACGCCCGTTTTCTGATATATCAGTTTCGAGTTTTTAAGAAGGAGGGCGACAACGCCCGTCCCTACAACACCGCATCCAACGATGCCTACCCTCAGTTCCATCAAGAGTATTTTAAAGGATTTCCTTTACCTTGTTTAAAACCTCCTCGTAGTTGGGTTCTGAGGTTATCTCAGGCACCAGCTGTTTATAGACCACTTTACCCTCTTTGTTTACTATAAACACCGCCCTAGCAAGCAGTCCCTTTAGCACGCCCTCTCCTATAAGTACACCGTACTTTTCCATGTCTCTGTACCTAAAGTCTGAAGCTACTGTCACGTTGGATATGTTGAAGCTTTCGCAGAACCTCTTTTCCGCAAAGGGCAGATCCATGGATACCACGGTCACATCCACACCCTGTAGTCCATTCATAAGCTCGTTGAACTTCTTGGTTTCCGTTTCACACACGGGAGTGTCCAAGGATGGTACAGTTACTATGACCTGCACTACACCCTTTGCACCGCCTATCCTCTTTTCTTGAAGGTCTTTAGTGACCACGACCGCCTCGGGCGCATCATCACCTACGTTTATAGGGTTACCAGTAAGAGTTACTGTATTTCCCTTAAGTGTTACAGTCTCAGCCATGTTTTACCTCCTTCTTAGTTTTATGGGAATTTTAAAGGCTGTGCAAGAAAAACACAAGGTGATGAAACTCATCCCCTTAGAAAATCCATTAGGATTTTAGCATGATCAAAAACGAGTCTATCAAAGGGTATCTCCTCACAGGGAAACACAAAAGCTCTTTTTGCATCGCTCCCTGCACTTGGCGTTTTGTCTGTATCCAAAAGGTAGACGACGGAAACCACGTGAAAGCGGGGATCCCTGTTTGGATCCGAGTAAACACCCAACAACCTCCTTATCTGGCAGGATACACCAATCTCCTCCTTCAGTTCTCTAAGAATGGCTGACTCGGTACTTTCGCCCACCTCCACAAACCCTCCCGGAAGTGCAAGCCCCAAGGGTGGGTTTTTCCTTTCTATAAGAACTACACCTTTGAACCTTCTTCCCTCCCAGACTCTAACTATCCCATCTACCGCCAGATAGGGAGTTTTTATCATGCCTTATCACCTCTTGGGCTATACCTATCATGATAACAGACATAAAGATGTTGGAAGAGCCATAGCTTATAAAAGGTAAAGCTATGCCCTTTGGAGGAAGCAAGTTTGTAGCCATACCTACGTTCCAAAGGAAAGCTATGGTAAAGTTCATCCCTATCCCGAACAAAACCAACTTTCCAAAGATGTCTTTGACCCTTAGAGCCCAGTAGAAAAGCCTGAATACAAGCATAGCATAGATTAAGAAAACGAACATGAGCCCCCAAAATCCCAACTCTTCCCCCATCACCGCTATCACAAAGTCCGTATCCGCTTGAGGAAGGTAGCCCATCTTCTGTATACCCTTACCTATGCCTTTTCCAAGAAGACCACCATCCGCCAATGCGTAAAGGGACTGTATTATCTGATAGCCTGCGTCTTCTGGATCTTTAAAAGGGTCTATCCAAGCATCTATACGCTCATGCACATAACTCTTTTTACCAAAGAGCATAAAAAAGCTAACGATCGCAAAGCTACCTATCAAAGGCAGTATAACTTTAAAAGGCAAACCACCTACAAAGAAAATGGTGCTTGACAAGATCAATATAAACAACGCAGAACCTCTATCGGGCTGTAAAAAGAGAAGTATAGAGTTTAAAAGCACCAAAAAGCTAGACCAAAGGATGTACTTGTACTCCTTTAAGCTACCCTTTGCCCAGACGTAGTAGGAGATAAAAAGGATGACCGCCAGTTTTGTAAACTCCATAGGCTGAACACTGGAACCGAGGAGCCACCTGTCTACACTTTTACCGGTGATTACCTTCTTAAAAAGAACAAGCATCAAGAGTATGGTTGACAAAATTATAGCTCCGTATGCAAACCTTTTGGTTTTTAGCCTTTTATGACCTATCTTGGGAATAACGTAGAAGGCAATAAACAAACCGGCAAAAAAACTAACAGCCTGTAAAATTGGCTTTTTGTACATTCCCAAGGACAGTGGAGTTTCCCATAGGTTTTGCAACGTATTTACACTGAGTATTGTTGTCTCTCCTATAAGGAACAACAGAAATATCAGCAAGTACAAGCTTCTATCCATCTCCAAAAGTAAAGTTTAAAAAAAGTTTAAAAATAATGAATAAAAATCATTAATATGGAGCTGAGACTAGCTGTATGTCCACACTACACTGAAAAGGGACTTAACAAGTGGCAAGCACTTGCCAGAGACTTAGAAAAACTCTTAGGAAAGTCTGTTAAATTTGAACCCTTCAAAGACTTCGGTGACGAAAAGGAAAAACTCCAAACTCAAACCTATGACGTGTATTACGCCAACATATTTACCGCGAAGGAACTTCACAAGAAGGGTTACAGAGCTGTTGGAGTTTACACAGATGAAAGGGAAGAGGGCATCTTTATAAAGAGGAAAGGAGAGGAGATAGGAAAACCTATCGTTTTAGCAGCTGTAAACGTTCCTGCATTCATCTTATCGTTGTTTAGGGCGGGTCTAAACGTACAGGATATAGAGATCCTTTCGTGTAATAGCTTCAATATGGTTTTGGATGAACTAAAATTAGGTAGGGCCAACGTTGGCTTTGTATTCGGTGAATTTTACGAGCATGCGGAAGATACGGGAAATTTTGAAGAGTTCGCAAAGATAAACCTACCTAAAACACACTTTTTCATGGTACACCCTGATGCAGGAGAAGAGGTAGTTAAAGCCTTATTGTCTTTGCCTTACGTCCGAGGAGTAGGTCCTGACGAGTTTGAGTATGCTACATACTTTGGTGAAATTGGGGAGCTCTTCCTTAGTTTAAAGGAAAAGGCCCATTTGGAAACAGTCCTGGGTGAATCTCCGCATATGGGATTAGTTATATACAAAGATAAAATCCTGTACGCAAATCGCTTCTTCATAAAATTGCTAGGTTATACAAAGAAGGAGCTCTCCAGAATGTCTGTATTGGACTTGCTGGCTACAGAAGATATGAAGAGTAAATGCAAAGTTGCAATAGATAAACAGCTTAACGGGAAGCGTCTTAACGTTTTTTACCCAGAGCTTAAGGTGATTACAAAAAATAAAGACTTTAAATACATCATGAACTACACCACTACCATCTTATACGAGGGTTCTTACGCAGGTTTGTCTCTTTTTATAGACATAACCAGACAAAAAAAGAGCGAAAAGCTAAAGGATCTACTACATAAGGTTAACAGGGCTATTTTCGGGATAACAGACGAAGAGACTCTTTATGAAAAGCTCTGTAAAGTCTTGGTGGATGAAGTGGGACTGAGAATGGTATGGGTAGGAGCTCCAGATGAAAGCGGATGGTTTAAAGTCCTTTACTCCCATGGACACGTAAGTGGATACCTGGACAACATCAGAATCTACAAATCGACCGAAATACCAGAAGGCAGAGGACCAACAACCATCGCGTACAGCACAGGAAACGTCGTTATAAACGAGGATACGAGGACTAACCCTGCCATGGCTCCATGGAGGGATGAGATGCTCAAAAGGGGCTACCTTTCCAGCGCAGCTATTCCTTTAAGGAAGGAAGGGAAGATAGTATCCGTTATAAACTTATACTCAGAAGAACCAAACTTTTTTGACGAAGAAACAAGACAAGTAATTGAACAGGTAGGTAAGGACATAAGCCTCTATCTGGATTTTCTAAGTATAGTAAAAAAGGCTACCATCATCTCTTCAGCCCTGGAAAAGTCAAGCTCCATGGTTGTTATAACAGATGAAAAGGGTAACATCGTTTACGTTAACGATGCTGTAGTCAAAATCACTGGCTATACGAAAGAAGAGCTTATAGGCAAAACCCCAAGAGTTTTTAAATCAGGATACCATTCTAAGGCCTTCTATAAAAATTTATGGGAAACAATAACCAGTGGTAAAGAGTTTAACGCCATACTGGTAAACAGAAAAAAATCAGGGGAAACCTACTACTCAGAAAACAGGATATTCCCCGTAGAACTTCCCAATGGTGAAAGGATGTACGTAGGAATAAGCAGGGATATAACAAAAGAGATCTATCTTTCTGAAGAGGTGGAAAAGCTAAGACGTTTCGACCCGATTACAGAGCTTTACAATTACAGAGGTTTTTCATTACTGGTATCTGATGTGCTGGATAAAACAGAGGAAGGTCTACTCATCGTCGTAGATATAAACGGAATGTCTTACATAAACAAAGTTTACGGTATTCCAGAAGGTGATAAAGTCATAAAGGAAACGGCAAAAAGGCTAAAGACCAATCTCGGCGATGATGCCATCATAGGCAGGATGGGGGGTGATGAGTTTGCGGTGTTTATACCATTGGAGAGGGAGAAAGCTACTAAGTACGCCTTAGTAGTGGACAGCAATCTACAAGAAATATTTAAGGAACCTTACCTGATCAGAGAAGGCGAAAGCGTAACGATCAAGTATAACGCTGGAGTAGCGATCTTCCCGTATGACGGGGAAAGCTTCAACGAACTGTACTCTGCGGCTGTCTTGGCTATGAGGGAAGCAAAGAGTTTAGGTCCCAATACCATCGTACTTTACAACAAAGAAAGGGCAGAAAAAGTAAAAGGTCTAATTGAAGCTGAACACATTGTAGACAGGGCGCTAAAAGAGGGTCTTTTTGTGTTCTTTTACCAACCCTATTATGACATTAAGACTATGCAGATAGTAGGTTTAGAAGCTTTGGTGAGAATAAGACTCCCAGATGGTAAGATACTTCCACCATCAACCTTTATAGACTTCCTAGAGCTTGGTCCTTACCATTATATCAGGAATTTTGAGGAGTGGGCGATAGATTACCTTTCTAAAAAAGCCGTGGAATGGGGGATCCCAATAAGTGTAAACATATCCGCAAGAACCATCACAAAGGGAGACTCTATAAAGTTTTTAATGAAATTGGCGGAGCTTCTCTCAAAAGAGAAGGTAAGTCTGGTGGTAGAGATAACGGAGCGAGCCATGGCGGAGAACCCGGGTAGTTTTATTGAATACATAAACACCCTTAAATACACAAGTGATGCCTTTAAAGTTGCCATGGATGACTTTGGTATAGGGTACTCGGCACTCAGCTACTTAAAAGATCTCAACGTAGATGTATTGAAACTGGACATGAGCTTTGTTCAAGCTATAGATAAAGACCAGAAGTCAAAGAAATTCTTAAATGCTGTGATACAAATGGCTAGGTATTTGGGTTTTAAAACCTTAGCGGAGGGTGTAGAGACTTACGACCAATTATCCATACTTAAAGAGATGGGCTGTGATTACGCTCAAGGATACTACTTGTGTAAGCCTTTACCAGAAGACGATATAAAGGAATTGCTAAAGTACAGAAATCTTTAAAATGGGGGAAGGACCCCCACCGAAGCGCGTTTACATAGGTTTTCCTTCTATCACGTCTCCACCCTCTTGTGAGCCTTTGCCGGTGGATTCGTATAGCTTGCTTCCCAGTTTAGATGAGGCTTCTAAGACATTTTCCGTTGCTTTTCTTATTTCATCTACTGATTGTGCGCTGGAAAGGGTCTTTTTAGCCGAATCTATGACTGAATCAACCTCAGATACTAAATCAGAAGGTAGCTTATCCCTGTTTTCCTTTAGGACTTTTTCCAAGTTGTAAACGTACTGATCAAGTTGGTTTCTGGCCTCTACGAGTTCCTTCTTCTTTCTGTCCTCTTCCTCGTGCATTTGAGCTTCTTTTATCATCCTTTCTATCTCTTCCTGCGTGAGTCCAGAAGAGGGTTGTATTCTTATAGACTGTTCTTTACCTGTCCCCATATCCTTGGCTGTCACGTGGAGGATACCATCCACGTCTATGTCGAAACAAACCTCTATCTTAGGCACGCCTCTTGGAGCAGGTGGGATGCCTGTCAGGTAAAACCTTCCCAGAGACTTGTTGTCTTTGGCAAGAGGTCTCTCTCCCTGCAGTACGTGTATCTCGACCTCCGTTTGATAATCACTGGCTGTGGTAAAGATCTCACACTTCTTGTAAGGTATAGGTGTGTTTCTTGGGATGAGTACAGTCATAACACCACCGTAGGTTTCTACACCCAAAGAGAGTGGAGTCACGTCAACAAGTAGAATCTCTTTGACTTCACCGGCAAGAACTCCCGCCTGAATGGCAGCGCCGACCGCAACCACCTCGTCGGGGTTTACGCCCTTGTGCGGTTCTTTACCGAAAAACTCTTTTATCTTCTGCTGAACCAAGGGTATACGCGTAGAACCGCCGACCAAAACCACATCGTCAATGTCTTGGGGTCTAAGTTTTGCGTCTTCTAATGCCCTTTTTACTATCTCCATCGTCCTGTCTACGAGGTCCCTTATCATCTCTTCAAGTCTCGCTCTGGTTAGTTTTTTCTGTAGGTGCAAAGGTTGGTTCGTGCCAGGGTCTATGGTAATAAAGGGTAGATTTATCTCTGTCTCTAGCTTAAAGGAGAGCTCCTTTTTTGCCTGCTCGGAGGCTTCCTTTAGCCTTTGGAGTGCGGTTCTATCCTTCCTTAAATCTATTCCCGTTTCCCTTTTGAACTCTTCGATGAGCCACTCCATTATCCTCTCGTCTATGTTGGCACCACCAAGGTGTGTATCACCGGCGGTAGCCTTAACCTCTATCACACCCTCTCCACCCTCCAAGATGGAAACGTCAAAGGTACCACCACCAAAGTCGTAAACCAAGATCTTCACCTCACTCTTTTTATCAAGTCCATAAGCCAGAGCTGCTGCGGTTGGTTCATTGAGTATTCTCAAAACTTCCAGTCCTGCTATCTTACCCGCATCCTTGGTAGCTTGTCTCTGTCTTTCGTTAAAGTAAGCGGGTACTGTGATGACCGCCTTTGTTATCTTCTCACCAAGGTAGGCCTCAGCCGCTTCCTTCAGCTTCTTTAGAACCTGAGCACCAACCTCTTCTGGTCTTACAATCCTACCTAAATGGGGAATCTCAAAGCTTGCGTCGCCCTTATCATCGGGAACAACCTTGTAAGAAACCCTTTTGGCCTCATCTCTTACTTCATCAAACTTCCTTCCTATAAACCTCTTGGATTCGTATACAGTGTTTTCTGGGTCAAGGATAGCCCTACGTTTAGCAGGCTCACCAATGAGCACCTCCTTCTCCTTTGTCCAGGATACTATGGATGGTGTTAGCCTAGAGCCCTCCTGATTCGCAATAACTACAGGTTCATCACCCATCATCACAGCAACTACAGAGTTGGTGGTTCCCAAATCAATACCCAATATTTTCTCCGCCATGCTTTTACCTCCTTGTTGATGGATCTTGAAGAATAATATAAAAGTTTAGTTAAACCTTGTCAATTTTTATTATAAAATCTCTTATAAAGATTACTCGTACTTTTCCTTCTTAATCTGCTCCTTATCCACACCCAAACTCTCTAGCATGGAACTAATATCGTCAACGAAGGCAGGAGGACCGCATAGGTAGTAAAGGTTTGCTGGAATGTCTTCCAGTGTATCCAGAAGCATCCGGGTATTTATCCTTCCTGTGAAGCCCTTCCAGTCTGGTGGATATGAGCGCGTTAGTGTAAAGAAAACCTTTACGTTGGAGAGCTTGTTAAGTTCTTCTAACTCCTGCCTGTATATTATCTCTTCATAGTGGGTGTTAGAGTAAAGAAGCACGGCCTTGACATTGTGAAGCTTAGCATCCCTTATGTACCTTAGCATGCACATGAGTGGCACGATCCCACTACCAGCACCGATAAGCACTATGCGATTAGACATCTCAGGCATCCAGATGAACTTCCCATACGGACCCTTTATCTTAAAGGTGTCTCCTACTTTTACCTCCTGCGTAAGTATTACGGAAGCCTTCCCATTAGGTATTCTCTTGATGGTTAGTTCTAATCTATCCCTTTGAAGGGGTGAGCTTGCGATAGAGTAAGCCCTTTTTAGAATCTCACCCGTTGGTTTATAAGGCACCTCTAGCATTACGTACTGCCCCGGGTAGAAATCAAAACCTGTAGCACTAATGTCAAAGACCAGCGTCTTTGTGGTTGGTGTTTCATCTTTTATATCCACGACCTTGCTAGTAAATTCGAGTATGGGCTTTTTTTCCATCTTTTTACCTCCTTTAAGGTATTAAGTTTTTTATAAAGATCTTCCCTTTTCATTCTAGAGGAGATAATGCTCAGCGGTGTGGAAGCTCTGCTTTCCTTTTCCTGACACTTCTTTTAAATAAAATTAAAGTATGGAAAGCATCGAAGAACTAAAGGAACTGTACGGATGGACTAAAAGAGATTCTGCAAACTTAGAAAAAATCTACGAAAGCATACAGGAGGATTTAGAGAGGATAATCAAGGCTGGATATGAAAGCTTGCAAAGACACCAAGAAGCAAGAGATGTCTTATCTGATGAAAAGATAAAAGAGTCCCTTTTCAAAATACTCAGGGATATGGTCATCAAGCTCCTAAAGGTAGAGTACGACGATGAGTACTTAAATTTACTGAGTTCTGCGGGAGTGCTAAGCGCCAAGATGGGTTTAGAGCCACATTATCTGAGAACTTTCATGAGTGCGGTGAGAGAAGCCATCTTGAAGGCTCTTTTTCCTAAACTAAAGGAGTCTCCGGATGTATTATTTTCGTTAAACAAAGCCATAGACATGGCTGGAGGGATGCTTGACATAACTTACCGCATGGAAGAGCTTAGGGCTTTCATGCCCAGCGGTAGGATACAGAGGCTTCTTTTAAGGAACGTCAGAAAAGTATCATGGTTTTTTGACTACTTTATAATCTCCGTTCTCGCCGTAGTGGGTGTGTTTATCATCTTCTGGATTGTTTACGAGGTTTACCTTATCTCTGTGGGAAGCCTTCCTTTGGAAAGGGGAGGATTAAGCGTGTTGGGTTCTATCCTCATACTCTACGCTGTGTCAGAGCTCATCACCGAAGAGGTAAGGCATATTAAAGGTAGTATACTTAGCTTGAAGGTTTTCATCAGCGTAGCACTGGCGGCTATCATAAGAAAGGTTCTTATAGTTTCCTTATCCCCCGAGAAGATAACGGAGTTGATGACGCTGTCTGTTGTCCTCGTAGCCCTTACCCTTTCCTTCTGGATAATACACAAGATAGAGGGGGCTGCTCAAACAAAAGGTAGAGGTTGAGATTAATCATGTTGTCATAGCATTCTATGCGAGTTATCTTAATGCTATCAACTTAATGAAGGAGGTTATATCATGCAAAAGTTGACTATGAACTTTTCTGTTACGGAAAAGGCAGCCCAAGAGGTGTTAAAAATAGCTCAGGAGAACAACATAACAGAACCAATACTAAGGATCAGAGTTGTTCCAGGTGGATGTTCTGGATTTCAGTACGCCATGGGCTTTGACGATACCATCGAGGAAGGCGATCACGTTTTTGAATACGGTGGCGTTAAGGTGGCAATAGACCAGTTCTCCATGCCCTACGTAAACAACGCTGAGCTTGATTACGTAATGGATTTTATGGGTGGTGGCTTTACCATAAAGAACCCCAACGTGACCGGCTCTTGCGGTTGTGGAAGCTCCTTCTCTTGTGGATAAATCTATTGCCCCCTTGGGGGCTTTTTCACTATAAACACCTTAACGTATTCGGGTTCTAACTCTTCTATCCGAGCAAAAAGCTTAAACCTTGTTTCAACCTTAACTTCAGAGACGTACTCACCCTCTCCGAGTCCTTTGACGTCTACAAAAGCCCTTATATCTTCCGCTACGTCGTTTAATTTAGTCCTCTGAGGTAGAGACAACTTAATACGTACTCTCTTTGCATCGAGCTTATACGTATACTCAGGATTTCCATTTATAACTTGAATCTCCTTTGATACGATAAATGGAGCGGTGTCGCTCACTCTAACCCAAGCCCAAAGAAACAGGGCTATCACGATCGACAACAGTTTAAGACGCCAATCTTCAAGGAATAAAGACTTAAGCAGTTTCAATGTGCAACTCCTTAAACAGCAATTCTTTTAAGGCTTCTGGGTCTAGATTTCTTATAAGTTTACCACCTATACCGACGGATATCTCTCCCGTTTCCTCTGAGACGATTATGGATATGGCGTCGCTCTCCTCAGATATACCCAGTCCTGCCCTGTGGCGTGTGCCGTACTTTTTGGGAATGTCTGGAGACGATGAAAGGGGTAGTATACAAGATGCGTAAGCTATCCTGTTGCCCCTTATAACAACAGCTCCATCGTGTAATGGAGTCAGCGGGTCAAAGATGGTGATCAGAAGCTCTACAGACACAACGCTGTCGATGGTAACACAACCTTCCAATATCGGTTCAAGGTTTTGACCCCTCTCTATGACTATAAGAGCCCCTATCTGTCTATTGGATAGAAAGGAGCAAGCTCTTACTATCTTGTCTACCACTCTTTCTTCCGAAAGCTTAATACCCACAGGGCTGGTCTTTTGTCCTAGCCTTGCAAGACCCTTTCTTATCTCCGGTTGAAATATGACTATAAGGGAAAAAATACCAACAGCCCAGAACTTATCGAATATCCAAGCCAGAGCTTTAAGCTCCACAAGCCGAGCCAATGCCCAAAGGAGTGCCAGAACGAGCACACCGTAGAGTATATGCAAGCTCTTTGTGAGCTTTAAAAAGCGAAGCACACCGTATATAAGAACAGAAACTATCAGTACGTCCAGTAAGTCCTTTAGGGAAAACTCTTTTAAGAACTCAAAACTCACCATACGTTCTAACCGTATCCAAAAGGGCTAAAAACTCTCTTGTTTCTCGCACGTCGTGAACTCTAACTATATGCACACCTTTAACAACCGCGTAAGATAGGGCACCTAAACTTCCAAAAAGCCGTTCTATGGGTTGCGTTTTCTTCTTCAAAAGCCCTTCTAAAGTAAGCCCTATGAATGACTTACGCGAAACACCGATCGCAATAGGAAGCCCGAAGATTTTAAACTCGTCTATTCTCTTTATTATCTCTACGTTGTGCTCCGGTAGCTTCCCAAAACCTATTCCCGCGTCTAATATTATATCCCCCTTGTAGCCTTCTTCTCTAAGGAGCTTTATCCTCTCTCTAAACCAGCCCATTATCTCCTCTACAACATCCTCGTAGACTATGGGCATACTCTTCCATGTCTGGGGAGTGCCTTTTATATGGGTCATGATGTAGGGACAGTTGTATTTTGCCAAAACCTTGTACATGTCTTTGTCAAAACTGCCTCCGCTTACGTCGTTGATGATGTCTGCACCTTCATCCAAACACGCTTTGGCTACCTGAGCTTTGTAAGTATCTATGGAGATCCACACGTTTGGTAATTCCTTTCTTACCATCCTCAAAACGGGTAAGACTCTGCTTAACTCTTCCTCTGCGCTAACCCTTTCCGCCCCCGGTCTTGTAGACTCTCCCCCTATGTCTATTATCTCCGCACCATCCTGTGCCATGGCTATGGCTCTTTCCAGTGCCTTTTTAGGTTCTAAAAATTCCCCACCATCTGAGAAAGAGTCTGGTGTTACGTTTAGAACGCCCATAATGGCGGTCTTTATGCCCAGGGGTAGTATCTTGTAGTTGTACTGGAGCTTAAAAGAGTTTTTTCTGTATTCTTGTAAACCCCTTAGTATCTCAAAGGCTTTATCTTTGTGCGTCTTAACTATGCACGAACAAAAATCCCTTATCTTAGCTTCGCTTCCACATAGGGCGTATCTACCCTCGTTATAAAAAATGGCAAGGCATGCGTCCTTTGCACACCTGTGAACAACGTCGGGATTTAAAGTCTTATCGTCCAAATACACAACGTAAAAAACTCCCTCAAAGGATCTAGCCTCCGCCTCCCTAAAGAATACACCTACCTTTTCTTTCAAGAACTTATAGAAAGCCCATCTACTATCAAAACGCTTCAAAATCATATTATAATTGTAAAAAAAAGAGGAGGTGCGTAATGAGGTTAACTCTGAGCGTCATAAAGGCTGATATTGGTGGATACGTAGGACACTCCGCAGCTCATCCCCAGGTTGTTGAGAGGGTAAGGGAGGTAGTCCAAGAAGAAGTCAAAAAGGGAACCTTTATAGACTGCGATATACTCGTATGTGGTGATGATATCGCCATAGTTTCTACACACACGCACGGTGTAGACAGTGAGGTAGTCCATGGTATAGCGTGGAGAGCCTTCGAAGAGGGAACGCAGGTAGCCAAAGAGCTAAAACTCTACGGAGCTGGTCAAGATCTGCTCTCTGATACCTTCTCTGGTAATGTAAAGGGTATGGGGCCTGGTGTTGCGGAGATGGAGTTTGAAGAAAGACCTTCTGAACCCGTCGTTGTCTTCTTTGCGGACAAGACTGCGCCTTCTGCGTGGAGCTTACCACTGTATGAAATGTTTGCAGACCCTATGGTGTGCGCCGGTCTTGTAATAGATCCAAAAATGCATGACGGTTTTACCTTTGAGGTTTTGGACACCTTCACTGGAAAGGCGGTAAAGCTTTCAACTCCTGCGGAGCTCTACGACCTTTTAGCTCTCATTAGCACCGTTGAAAGGTATGCGGTAAAGAGTGTATGGAGAAACTCAGACGGTGAAATAGCTGCAGTAGCTTCCACTCAAAGACTTTCCTTGATAGCGGGTAAGTACGTAGGAAAAGATGACCCTGTTATGATTGTTAGGTCCCAATCGGGATTTCCAGCCATTGGTGAGATCCTAGAACCCTTTGCAAGACCTTGGATAGTGGAAGGATGGATGAGAGGATCCCACAACGGTCCCCTTATGCCCGTGTCATTCAGGCATGCAACGCCTACGCGTTTTGATGGTCCGCCCAGAGTAATAGCCGCGGGTTACCAGATAGCGAACGGAAAGCTCATAGGACCTAGAGACTTGTTCGATGATCCAGCCTTTGACAGGGCGAGGGAACAAGCTCAGATTATTGCGGATATACTAAGGCGTCAGGGCATATTCGAGCCCCATAGGCTCCCATCTGAAGAAATGGAATACACAACACTTCCGAAGATACTCAAGAAACTGGAAGAGAGGTTTTATGATCTGGAAGCTCCCAAAAAAGAAGCGACAGGTGAACATCTGGAAGTAGACTGATAAGCGGGGCTTTTGCCCTTTTTTATGCTTACCCATGGCGCCCTCTCCATCCTTGTTTTCCTTCTAACGCTTTTACTGGTCATCCTAAGACCCTACAAGCTTAACGTAGGATACACAGCCCTTTTCGGTGCAACAGTTAGCCTGTTCCTCGGGACTGTAAATCTTCGAGATGTCCTTTTTATACTCTTCTCCATATGGGATGCGGTGCTGGCTTTTGTCTTTCTCGTGTTTATATCCATAATATTAGAAAGGGTTGGTTTTTTTGAGTGGTCTGCTCTGGTGCTCTTGTCCTTCTCAAAGGGAAACGGTTTTCTCTTCTATCTCTACCTTATGATGCTAACTTCGGCAACCTCCGCCCTTTTTGCCAACGATGGTGCTATGCTTATGCTAACACCCTTGCTCTACAATAAACTCAAGGTCTTGAGATTAAAGCCCGTAGACATGATTCCCTACTTTATAGCGGTTGGGTTTATGTCAGAGTCGGCGAGTCTTCCTTTTATTATCTCCAACCTGACCAACATAATGACCGCACGGTACTTTGGTTTAGGTTTTTGGGAGTATGCGGTTTACATGTTTTTCCCGTACCTAACATCGAGCATTTTTACCACCCTAATCCTGTGGTTGTTATACAGAAAACACATGGTAAGGCGCTTTGATCCAGAAGCCATAGAGGACAAGCCCCCTTACCTTGCAGTAAGGGATCCGTTCATCTTTAGACTGGCGTGGATGCTTATTCCCACGTTGGGCATTGCCTTTCTATTTGTTGAACTTTTTCATGTTAAGATTCCTGTCTCTCTTATCCTATTTGTTGCCTGTCTGATCTTATCCCTTTCTACGTTAAGAAACAGGGTTGTATCCCTAAAGCTTGTCTTTCGGTTGACACCTTGGCACATAGTAGCCTTCGCCTTAGGCATGTACGTGGTCGTTTACGGACTCAAAAACGCAGGGCTTGTTGGCACTGTAAGCGTAATGATAAAGGAACTGTACGCCCATGGAAGTCTAACCGCCATCTTGGGGGTGGGGATAATATCGAGCTTTCTCTCTGCCCTTTTAAACAATCTACCCGCTGTGCTCATGATTAACTTGAGTATAGGAGAGAGCCAGGTGCCCGAGCATATCAGGACCTTTTTAGGACTTGCCAACGTAGTAGGTGCCAACATAGGGCAGAAGATAACACCGATAGGCTCCCTTGCTACGCTGCTTTGGCTTCACCTCCTGAAGACAAAGGGCGTAAATATCAATATATCTTATTACTTTAGAGTTCATATTCTACTCTCCCTAATTACCACGCTAGTGGTGCTAATGAGTCTTTGGATTGTTTATCTCATAGGGAGTTTATAATAAAACTTGACATGGGAAAGGTGTTAGTGCTGTACGATAGCCTAACGGGAAATACCGAAGAAATGGCAAAGTTGGTAGCGGAGGGTGCCAGATCTGTGGATGGAACGGAGGTTAGGATAAGGAGGGTGGATGAAGCAACAAAAGAGGATATCCTCTGGTGTGATGGTATCGCCGTGGGTTCCCCTACCAACATGGGGGTGCTGTCGTGGAAGTTAAAACGGTTCTTTGATGAAGAATTAGGTGAGCTTTGGGGTAAGATAGATGGAAAGATAGGATGCGCTTTTTCCTCTTCTGGTGGATGGGGAGGTGGCAACGAGATAGCCTGTATGTCCATACTGACTGTTCTTATGAACTTTGGTTTTTTAGTGTTTGGTGTCACCGATTACGTGGCTGAGAAGTTCACCCTTCATTACGGAGCGGTTGTAGCGGGAAGACCAAAGAAGGAAGAGGAAAAACAAGCATGTATCAGGTTAGGTAGAAGATTAGCTCAATGGGTATCTTACTTTGTGGACGGTAAGAAGGACCTTTTAGAGCAGATTCGTAAGGAGGCGGGAGTATAGGAAGTTAGTAGCTGTGGCTATCCCAATACCGCCTGCTGGAGTGGGGATAGTCCAATTGGCGGGATACAAATACTCCAGCCCCAGCCTGTACGGTCTTAACCGATCGTGTGTAGTTTGGGTAACTGGGTTCAACATGAAGGGTTGCTTAGACATTATAAAGGGTAGAAGGTCTATAACCTTCTTTGACCCAAGCAGGGACGTTCCCATGGATCTTTTAAAAGAGGTTCTTGAGGTGTCCGCAACTGCACCATCTGGATACAACCTACAACCTTGGAAGGTTATCGTGGTTAAGGATAAAGATGCAAAGAAGAAGCTAAAAGAGATATGCTACAATCAGCAAAAAGTGGAGGATGCCAGTGCCAACATCGTTATACTCGCCAACACAAGAGCTGGATTTGATAACGTAGATAGAGTCTTAGAAAGCTGGTTAGAACTCGGATACATTCCAGAAAACTCAAAGGAAAACCTGAAGGCACAGATACAGATGGGTTGGCAAGATCCTCAAAGGGCTAAGAAAAAGGCTGTTAGAGATGCATCCCTCTTTGCCATGAACCTCATGATAACCGCAAGAATTTACGGATTGGAAACACATCCTATGGAAGGTTACGATGAAAACAAGCTTAGAGAGTTTTTAAACATAGAGGATTATTTGGAAACAGTGATGATAATCGCCATTGGTTGCAAGGATCCCAATAAAACCCTTTTACCAAGAGCTTACAGGTTTAGCTTTAAGGAGTTTGGCAGAGTGATATGATAAATTTGGAAAGGGCTATAAGATTGTTCGCTGGTTTCTTTCTCCTGCTTATCACCCTATTTAGATTCTTCCCTATGGAAAACCTTCACCTATTTTGGAAAGGGCTCTTTCTTGTTCTTTCCATCCACCAAATTCAGATGGCATTCACCGGTTGGTGTCCAACGAACCTTTTGGTTAAAAGGTTGCTATGTAGGAAGGAGTGTTAACAAATTTGTATACATATCAACAATGAAGTTTCTCTGTCCCTTTTTAAAATAAAGCTCAGGTGTATTAAAATTAAGAAATAGGAACGATGTTCACCTTTTGGCATAGTATTTGCACATAAAAGGAGGAGAAGATATGAA
>OFGS01000155.1_pt1 | contig 18052 bp, 23 predicted proteins | sample 1521851 | NCBI WGS metagenome assembly OFGS01 (sample SAMEA3142070, study PRJEB24117) | hot springs metagenome
TGGCGAGTCTGCTGCAAAGCAGATAGTCAGTAGTGGGCGTGTGAACCGTCCTGTGAGAATAAGGGTAGTGTAAAAACTACCAAACTTCTCACGAAGCCTCCACCTCTAAAGGTGGATGGTAGTTCACTTTTGACATTACTTTGAAAATAACCTTTCTTGGAAAGTCCATTGTCTTTTTGATTACTTTATCACGCTAAATATTTCATCAACATCTAAAACAAGATCATCAAATACCTTTATTGTCATGCCTTTTTTGTATTTATTTATAGAGCAATATTTCCCATTAATATTATTGCTGTAAACTTCTATACACTCATTTGAAATGTCAACTATCCAGTACTCAGGTACTTGAAATTTTTCATACACAGACAGTTTAATTGTTCTGTCACGGTGTTCAGTCGAATATGATAGTATTTCAACAACCAGGCGAGGGATTCCCTTGTATTTAGGCCCGTGAAAAAGTTTTGAGTTACAACATACCATTATATCTGGCTGAAATTCATAAATTTCATCTTGATTTTCAAAAACAACAGCAATATCACTTGTGAAAACTTCACACATGCCACCAAACCCAAGATGATTAATAAACGCTGTTGCGATTTTGTTCTTTACTCTATCATGGTTTGGGTGAGCAGGGGCCATAGAAAAGATAAAGCCATTGTCGTATTCAATTTTAAATCGGTTTTCCTCTTTTTGAAGAGTCAAAAATTCTTCATATGTGTAGTACTCATATTTATTGGGGAAGCTTGTCTCCAACTTATACCCACCTTTGCTCAAAACACAAGACTTCTCTCTTTAATAATTATACTACAAACTTTTTGCTCTTTGCCACATTAGAAAAGAGGCAATTTGTCAGGTTCTCAAAAAGACCTTCTATATCGTAATCTTTATTGGGACTGCTCAAACCATATCCATAGTTTATATTCAAAAGCTTGAGATTTACAGTATCTTTTGCAAATATCCATGGAATTTTTCTCATGTACTCAGGAAAATCTGGACATTCACTGGGAAGGAGGTCAATTCTCTTGGCAAACTGAGGTCTGTTTTTCCCAAATGAAAGATATATATCGATGTCCTTCAAAGTTACATTTTTAATATTTTTATTTTTACCATAAACAACAATACTATTTTCAGAAAATGCCTTTACATTTGATATTGTAATATCCTCAATTAAATTTCCTTCTTCTGGTGCTGCTATGACAATGGGTTCGCCTTTTCCCCACCATGTACCCGCAAAGATTTTGGTTGACATTGTCACATTTGAAATGGTCACATGCTTTACGTATCCATTTTTGCCATTTGCAAATATTGCTATGCCTCTGTTAGAGTTTAGGACTATGAGGTTTGAAGCTATTACATTTTTGATTTTGCTATCTAAATGCCCCATTCTCAAAGCAGCAGAACGTGTCTGCATGATGCAGTTTGAAACAATCACATTTTCACAGGATTTTTCCCAGTTGGTGATGCCACTTAAAGCAACGCAGTCGTCACCGCATACAAAAAAGCTGTTTGTGATCATAACATTTTCACACGAACAAAGGTGGATTCCATCGCTGTTTGGAACTCTGAGATTGTTCAAAATCTTTATTGAGTTTACCTTGATGTACCTTGAAGAGTGAATACAAACTGTCCAGCATGGAGAGTCGATGATAGAAACTCCAGAAAGATTTATGTTTTTACAGTTGTAGAAAAATATAGGTTGATTTGGTCGGTGCTTTGGCTTGCACTCTGTCTCTTCAAACTGCTCAGGTGTGAGATTTTAAAGTTCATCAAAAATGTTAAACGCCTGTGAAAAGTCCATAAAGCTGCTTCCAGAGAGGTCAATTGTGCCCTTGCCTTCGATTGAGATATTTTTTTGGTTCATTGCAAATAAAAATGAAGTCACATCTCCCCATTCGTTGTGATAATACCCAATTTTAAAGTAATCTTCTATGTAAGGTGATGCTTTTAAGATAGCACCTTCTTCTAAGTACAGGGTCACATTGGACTTTAACTCAATTGGTCTTGAAAGGTATACTCCTGCTGGCACAACTACCCTTCCACCACCTTTTTCATGGCACATGTCAATTGCTTTTTGAATTGCACCTTCACAGAAGGTTATACCATCTGGCTTTGCCCCAAGCTCTGTAATATTTATTATCATCCTAATCCCTCTGCCATAAAGCTTTTATATCTTTACCATATAACAACTTTTTAATTTGGTCTTCTCAAAATTTTAATTATGTTGTAAGTTTTTGCTGGAAATATTTTGATTTTCTAAATGATATTATGTAGACTTTCACCGCAGTCAATTGTTAAGTTGCTATGTCAAAAAGCAGGAGAGTGTGGTATAATAAAATTGAAAATACAAAGGAGCTTTCAGCGGCAGCTCAGACTATCATCCAGTGTTTAATTTCAGTTTATTATTTGAAGATGGGAGTAAATGAAAGTGGAACAAAAACCTCCTCACAACCAGTATGATCTGACTTTCAAAAGGATATTCAGTTTCAAAGAAGTGTTCGTGAACTTTCTAAAATCAACCATCAAAAGACCATGGGTTGATAAAATAGACCTGCAGAGTCTTGAGTTTGTAGACAGAAGCTTTGTAAAAGATGAGTTTGTTGAAAAAGAGGCAGATGTCATCTACAGGGCAAAGATTGAAGATACTGACATATATTTTTACGTCCTTTTAGAAGCCCAGTCAACAACAGACAAAACTATGCCAAGAAGACTTTTTGAATATATGAACCTGATATGGCAAAGGCATATTGAAGAGACCAAAGATGATCTTCTGCCACCAATTGTCCCAATTAGTTTTGTATAACGGCAGAAGCAATTGGAATGTACCAACGCTTATATTCAAAGGCTGGGAAATTTTCAAAGATGACATGTTCAACTATTTTCTTGTTGATGTGAACAATATTGATGATGAAACACTTAAAAATAGACTTGACCTTTTGAGTGTAATATTGTATTTAGATAGGTCAAGGAAAACAGCAAAGGAGTTTATAGAGAAATTAAAAGAGGTGACTGAGTACATTAGTTGTTTGCCGACAGAACAGGTGAAGGTATTTGCGGTGTGGCTTTTGAGGATGATAAGACCGCAGATGAGGGAAGAGATACAAGGGGAAATAGATGAGCTTCTTGGAAGAATAGAACAGGAGGGGGTGGCAGATGTGGGTGATTTTGTATTTAATGTTCAGCGACTGATGCAGGAGTATTACAAAGAAGCTGAAGAAAAAGGAAAAGAAAAAGGGTATGAGGAAGGAAAGTTTGAAGGAAAACTTGAAGCTACAATCAGAATAGCAAGAAACATGATATTGGCAGGAGCAGAAGACAGCTTTATTTCAAGGGTCACAGGACTTGACATTGAAAAAATAAAAGAATTGAGGCAAAACATGACAGATAAAGAATTTGAACAATTCTGACAAAAAATTAGCCACAGATAGGCTGCACAGGCAAAACTATCTGTGGCTTTTATTTTTGGCCGTATCACAAAATCTTCCTTGCAAAAATCATATAAGCGGTGTGCCCTATCATTCTATCATCGGGTCGCAGACGCTCTGGCACAGGCTTGTACTGGCGCATCATTATTTCAACAACTTCGGAGACATAAAATCTGTGCGCTTGCAAGGCTGTGAGGGTCTCTGACACTTGATTTGTTGTTGGAACAAGTATACCTAAATGTCCTGCTGGTTTTAGAGCCTCTCTTACAGCGCTAATTGCTTCTTCAGGTTCTCTGATATCTAAAAAGAATGCATCCAAATCCTTCTCTTCAATCCCTTCTACGATTGATTTGTTGTGCATAACCACATTGTCAAACTTTGAAAAATTTTTTATATTCTTTTCAGCCATTTTGTAAAACTCTTCTCTTTGCTCATATGTATACACTTTCCCTTCCGGACCAACAGCCATCGAAAGGTAAAGCGTAAACGCACCAGAGCCTGTCCCAGCCTCACCAACTCTTTTTCCGGGGTGTATGTCAAGTCTCATCAGAATATATGCTCCGTCTTTTGGATAGACTATCTGTGTGTGTCTTTTCAAAAAGTGCATAACATAGTCAAACGTGTCACACGGGAAGACATAATACTCAACATCATTTGCAAAAAAGCTTCCGCCAGGAGAAATTTTTGCAAGTTTGTCTGTTTCAATATATCCTGTTGGAAGATTAACTCTTTTTGGCACTGATATGTCAACAACCTTTTTGAACCCTTCTGGACCTATGATTACTCTCTTTGTATCAAACGACTGCTCCATCCCTTTCCTCCTTTATTGCAATTTGCCAACATATTACTCTTAAACTTGCAATGGTTTCTGAGAATATTTAATACTACATCTTTATAAAATAATCAACAATATCCTCAAGTCCAACAAGACCAACTACCTTGCCACCATCCAAAACAGGGACAGCAGAGATATCATGTTCACGCAAGAGTTTTGCGACATCTTTAATATCATCATTTTTGTCAGCTGTAATAACAGCTTTTGTCATGGCAAGCTCAACAGGGTATGTTTCAAAATGGCCTGGCTGGCTCAAAAACTTGTAAATATCCACTTTTACAATGATTCCTTTGAGAAAGTCATTTTCATCCACAACAACTGCCACGCTCTTTTTTCTTTTTTGCATCTGCTCAAGTGCAAATTTGACTGGGTCAGTTGGCAAAAGCTTTATAAAATCATGGTTAATGATGTTTGAAAGCATTTTTTCTCCTCCAAGACTAATATTTCACCACAGCTAATTTCTTTCCTGTTATTAATTATATACCCAAATCCACTTCAAAACACAAAAAATTTGATCAGACATAAAAATCTATATTGGTTATTGACATATGCCAATAACAGATGTAAAATTAAGAGAAAAGCTTAATAAAGGAGAGAGAAGGTTGAGACAAAATACAATGCACCCAATTCCTAAAAGTGAATTTACAGATGTAAAGAAGATGTATGCTATTGTCAGCGGGAAGGGCGGAGTAGGAAAAAGCTTGGTTACATCTTTGCTTGCCGTGGGTTTTAGAAGAGAGGGATTTGAAGTTGGAATCCTTGATGCGGACATTACCGGACCATCTATCCCAAAGATGTTTGGTGTAAGTGGTGCTAAGATTGAGTCAGACTCAAAGGCAATCTATCCTGTGAGAACTCATAATGATATAAGAATTATGTCAATGAATCTGCTTTTGAATAAAGAAGACGCTCCAGTGATTTGGAGAGGACCGCTCATTGCAAAGACAATAGAGCAGTTTTGGACAGAGGTTGGCTGGGGTGTTTTAGATTATCTTTTTATAGACATGCCCCCCGGGACAGGTGATGTTGCACTCACAGTTTTTCAATCACTTCCCATTGACGGAATCATTATTGTAACATCGCCTCAAGACCTTGTTTCTTTGATAGTCAAAAAAGCTTATAACATGGCAAAACAAATGGATATACCAATTATAGGTATTGTTGAAAATATGAGCTATGCGATATGCCCTCATTGTGGCAAAGAGATAGATATCTTTGGTAAAAGCAAATTGGAAAATGTAGCTCAGCAGTTGGATTTGAGGATTTTAGGGCGGATTCCAATAGATCCGGAACTTACTAAACTTTGTGATGAAGGTGAAATTGAGAAGGCAAGGAATTTGTACTTGGATTCCTGTATAGAGGTTTTAAAAAGGGAGATAGCAGAGAAATAAGAATGCTTTTAATAACTACATCGCGATTATTTCTTTTTGGCATCATAATTACCCTTGTGAAAAGCAAGGGTAAAAATTTTTCAAAAAGGTTATTGACATATGCCAAAAATAGAGTATAATTATAATTAGCATATGCCAAATACAAAAAATAAAAATAGCTTTGGAGATGAAAAACGATGCCTTGGGGTTTTGGACCAGGATTTGCAGGCGGCAGCGCAGGAAGAGGTTTTGCAAGAGGCTTTGGTGGTGGTTTTGGCAGAGATTTAGGAATTTGCAAATGGGCTCTCTTAGGTAGCACTTCTTACGCACCTTATGTCAAGGATGCTTTGGAGTTTGAAAAACAAGTTTTAGAGCAAAGACTGAAGCTAATTGATAAGCTTCTGAAAGATAATGAACAAAAGCAAGAGTAAAAGAACTTAAAGAAACTTCATAGAAGGGGGCACAGCAGAATATTTTTACATGTTATGTGCCCCCAATTTGTTAAACCAAAATTATCTTTAATAAGATCAAGCCTGCTACTCAAATTTGGTGGATTGTTATGAAGAGTATGCATAAAAATAAAAAAAGAAGAATAAAGAATTTGGAGGGAAAAATTATGAAAATAGCAGTAATGATAGTAGGCAATCAGATAAGTCCCCACTTTGGGGGAAGTGAAAAAGTTTGTATTTATACAATTGAAAATGGCAATGTTGTAGCAAAAGAATATTTTGACATGCCAGAGCACAGAGCTGGCCTTTTTTCAAAGTTTATAAAACAAAAAGGAGCAGATGTTGTAATTGCAGGGTCAATGGGCGAGAGGGCAAGATATATATTCGATAGTCTTGGAATCAAATATTTCATTGGTGTGTTGGGCAGTCAAGATGAAGCAGTTGAAAAGCTATTAAAAGGTGAGCTAAAATCAAATGAAAAACTTGCAAATGAAATTCATGAAAAAGAAGAAGGAATGCATCATCATTCGCATGGACATTCTCACCAGCACCATCATACCCATAATCGTCATAAATTATCGTGATAGACATTTTGAGTACGGATGAGAAAAAAATTAAAAACATAACCACCTTAGTTTATGATATAATTTAATCATAATAATATAATTAAACAACTCCTCTGAAAGGATGGCCAAGGTGGGTGAATTTATTTCAAATGTTCAGCAAATAATCCAACAGTATTATCAAGAAGCTGAGGAAAAAGGCAAACTGAAAGGATATGAAGAAGGTATTCAAGAAGGTATTCAAAGGAAAGCAATAGAAATAGCAGAAAAAATGATAATTAAAGGCTATAGCGATGAACAGATCCAAGAATTCACAGAACTTGATATTGAAAAGATAAAAGAGTTAAGAAGAAAACACAACAATTAAGAGGGGCAGGGTTAAAATCCTGCCTTTTTGTTCATAATAATTTCGGACAAAGGAGGCATTTGACTTGCCACGACCTATAAGATGCAGAAGAGTTGAGTTTTTGCCAAGGTTTAAATATTTTTCACCACGTGAGGGTTCAAACGATGAGGTTCTGCTGAAGGTTGAAGAACTTGAGGCAATAAGACTTAAAGACTTAGAAGGGCTCATGCAGGAAGAATGTGCACAAAAGATGCAAGTTTCCCGCCAGACATTTCAGCTCATATTAGAAGAGGCAAGAAAAAAAATTGCCGATGCGCTCATCAACGGCAAAGCTATAAGAATTGAAGGTGGGAACTACGTTCTTGGAAATTGCAAGTATACGTGCTTAAATTGCGGAAAAGTTTTTGAATCAGAAAAGGATGAGTGTCCAGAATGCCACTCTTCTCAGGTTGTATGTCACAGAGGAAAAGGAAGAGGACATTGCTTTAGGCACCGCGAAGGTTGGTGATAGAGGTAAAGATAGCTGATAGTATTTTTTAGTAGTTGGGTATAATAAAATTGAAAGCAAAAATTTATTTTTTGAATAATTCCTACTTGACATGTAGGAATAGTAGAGTATAATAAAAATTAAGATTGGCAAATGCTAAAAAAGAAGGTGTGCAAGTGGAGAAAAGAACTTTGAGTATAACAGGTATGACATGTGCTTCGTGTGCAAGGGCAATTGAAAAAAGTGTTAGCAAAGTAGAAGGGGTAAGTAATGCGTCGGTTAACTTTGCCACTGAGAAACTTATTGTTGAGTTTGATGAAAGCAAAGCAAGCATTGAAAAGATCAAAGAAGCTGTGGAAAGAGCTGGCTATGGTGTTTTGGATGAGGGAGAAGAAACTATCAGAGAAGTAATCATTCCCATCTCAGGTATGACATGTGCTTCATGTGCAAGAGCAATCGAAAAATCAATTTCAAAGCTTGATGGAATAAAAGAGGTAAATGTTAACTTTGCAAACGAAAAGGCAAAAGTTCTGTACGATTCATCTAAGGTAAGGCTATCTGAAATAAAAAATGCTATAGTAAAGGCTGGGTATACGCCACTTGAGATTGAAAAGACATCCTATGAAGATTCGCATCAAGAACGAAAACAAAAAGAGATAAATAGTCTTTTTAGAAGATTTGTTATTGCAAGCATATTTGCCGCTCCACTTTTATTGATTGCTATGGCACATGTGGTGGGACTTCCGCTACCAGAGATAGTTCTGCCTGAAAAACATCCTTTGAATTTTGCTCTTGTACAAGCGATATTAGAAATTCCAATTGTCATTGCAGGGTATAAGTTCTACACGGTAGGCTTTAGCAGGCTTTTCAAACTGCAGCCCAACATGGACTCATTAATTGCAGTCGGGACATCAGCTGCCATTTTATATGGACTTTTTGCGATATACCAAATTGCAATAGGTAACTACCAGTATGTAAAAGAACTGTATTTTGAGACTGCAGGTGTAATTATAGCCCTTGTGTTACTGGGCAAATACTTAGAAGCTGTTTCCAAAGGCAAAGCCTCAGAAGCCATAAAAAAATTGATGGGACTTACACCAAAAACTGCGGTGGTTGTTCAAGGTGATAATGAAATAGTCATTCCAATAGAAGAAGTTGAAGTAGGCGATATACTCTTAGTAAAGCCCGGGGAAAAGATTCCGGTTGATGGAGAAGTAATTGAAGGTAGAAGCTTTGTGGATGAATCAATGCTGACAGGTGAAAGCATCCCTGTTGAAAAAACACCTGGAAGCAAGGTTATTGGTGCTACCATAAACAAAAATGGTACGCTAAAGATAAAAGCTACAAAAGTCGGCAAAGACATGGTTATTTCACAGATTATCAAGCTGGTTGAGGATGCTCAAAGTTCAAAGGCACCAATCGCAAGGTTGGCAGATGTAATCTCAGGGTATTTTGTGCCAGTTGTCATTCTCATTGCTGTAATCTCAGCCCTTGCATGGTACTTTGTTGACAATTCATTTATTTTCGCTTTGAGAATATTTATTACCGTCCTGGTAATCGCATGCCCGTGTGCCTTAGGACTTGCAACACCAACTGCTATCATGGTTGGTACAGGAAAAGGTGCAGAACATGGGATTTTGATAAAAAGTGGAGAGGCGTTAGAGATCTTGCACAAGATCACAACGGTTGTTTTCGACAAAACAGGAACAATCACTGAAGGTAAGCCAAAAGTGACCAATATAATTCCGGCAAATGGCTGGGATGAGGAAAAACTCTTGCAAATAGTAGCATCGGCTGAGAAACTCTCTGAACATCCTTTAGGTGAAGCAATAGCCTTGGCAGCAAAGGAAAAGAATCTGCAGCTTCTTGAAGTAAGTCAGTTTGAAGCAATTTCAGGGCATGGAATAGAGGCAGTGGTAGATGGACAAAAAGTTCTTGTTGGGAACATAAAACTCATGAAAGATAAAGGCATTGATATACCAATGCTACTTGATGTAGAAAAACTAACAGTTGAGGCAAAGACGCCTATGTTTGTAGCAATAGACCGAAAATTTGCTGGGATTATAGCAGTATCTGACATGATAAAGCCAAATAGCAAAAGAGCAATTGAACTTTTGCATAGGATGGGTATTGAGGTAGCAATGCTCACAGGGGATAATAGCAAAACAGCAAAAGCAATTGCAAAACAGGTTGGAATAGACAGAGTCTTAGCAGAGGTTTTGCCACAAGACAAGGCAAATGAAGTGAAAAAGCTACAAAGAGAAGGCAAAAAGGTTGCGATGGTTGGCGATGGGATCAACGACGCACCAGCTTTGGCTCAAGCTGATGTAGGTATAGCAATTGGGTCTGGAACAGATGTTGCAGCAGAAGCTGCTGATGTAGTTCTTATGAAAAATGACATATTAGACGTTGTAAATGCAATACTGCTTAGCAAAAAGACAATACAGAACATCAAACAGAATCTATTCTGGGCATTTTTCTACAACACATTAGGCATTCCGATTGCAGCAGGAGTTTTGCACATATTTGGTGGACCACTTTTGAATCCAATTATAGCGGCTCTCGCTATGGCATTTTCTTCGGTTTCTGTTGTTGCAAATGCTCTGAGGCTAAAAAGGTTTAAGCCTGTGAATTAATATAAATTAAAAATTTAAAAGAAAGGATGGGTTTTGAAATGACAAAGAAAATTTATATTAAAGGCATGACTTGCGACCACTGCGTAAGAAGAGTGGAAAACAGCCTATAAACTATAGAAGGTGTAAGTTCTGTTAAGGTTGACCTACAAGGCAAAGTTGCAACTGTTGAGCTAAGTAAAGATGTAAAAGATGAAGAGTTTGTAAGAGCAATTGATGATGCAGGGTATGAGGTGGCAAAGATAGAATAGAGGCTGGCAGGCAAGCCAGCCTCTATATTTTTTGAACTATTCTCTACCATTTAAACTACAAAAAGGATCAAGTAAAATGCAAGGAGCAATATTAGTCCCAGTGGTAGTCCCAGCTGTACCCATTCCTTGCTCTTTATTTCCAGCTTATTTGCCGCAATTATGTTTGGAATGTTGCCTTGAATTAAAATACCGCCACTTGCAAGAAGGCTCAAAAGTATTGCTTTCACTTGACCGGTTGAAAGGCTTGGTGTTATTTCAGCAGCTGCAATGGTTGCATTGTCGAGGGCTGCTGAGATGACGTTTATCCAGAACAGAAGTTTATCTCCCAGTTTTACAACATATTTATCAATGAAAGGCTTAAAACCATTGCCCAGCAGTTCCAATGCAACTATGAACATAAAAATTTTGCCAGCACGCAGTATTACATCTTTCCTTGCTTCAGCTGCTAAAATAGCTCTTTCTTCAGCTTTCAAAATAGCCTCTTCTTCTGTCAGCAGTTGTTCATAAGTAGGTAAGATATACCCTCTTTTTCTTTCATGCAGCAGGATAAAGTAGCTTAAAAGTGATAAGATGATTATTGTGGGTACTATATACATTCCAAGATTTTTAAGTATATACAAAAATTCAGCGTTCAACGAACTAACAACAATTGTTGAAAGTGGTTCTCCAACGGGAGTTAATGCTGCACCAAATCCTATAGTAAAGCAGCCTATTATTGCTACCTTAACCTTTGTTTTGTGTTTCAGGGGCAGCAAGTGAATGATTTCCACCAGTATCAATGTCGCAACAATTGCAGTGATGATGCTTGATACAAGACCAAGAAGTAGAACTACATTGGCCACAAAGAGCTCTATTTTTATCTTGCTCAAAATAGAGTTTATTCCAGTTTTAAGTTTGCTGACTGTGAGGTTAAAGACAAAACCCATTACAAGAACAACTGCTGTAACAAGATAAAGAAGATAATTGCTAAATACATGTCCCAGAAGATGAAATGATAAAGTTTTAGAAACTACAGTTGCCAACAAACCCATTACAAGCAAAAATAGCTCTAAATTGTGCTCAATCTTGCGAAAAATAAACGGTAATATGAAGACAAGCAACAGGATTATTATCAGCAATATGTCAACCATGGTAGGTACCCCCTTATCTATATTGAGAGTCATGGTTATTTCTCTCCCTTAACTCTTTATAAAATGTCCTGTAAAAGTACTCATGATCTTGATACAAATCCAGGACCACTTCTTCAAAGTCTGCTACTTTAATAGGGTCTTTTTTAATTACATCTCTTCCTTCGCTGATGGCTTTAAACTGTAAAGTCAACGGAGCTTTATTGAGATTTATAATGTCCACCCTGTCTGTTTGAAGAATATCGGATATCTGTACTTCTAAATCGAGTTCATCAAAAAAGCTAATTTCTTTAGAAAATAAAATCGCAAGGTCGATATCGCTGTTTTCTGTTTGATATTTTGTACCGTATGAACCCACTATCCAAACAGCAACTACATCATCTCGCGCTTTGAAAAAACTAATAAGATCGGGAAGTTTATTATCTACGTTTAGCATACCAGTTCAACTCCATATGAAAAATCTTAGTTTAATCATACCATGAAAAAATTGTGTATTGCAAGGTATTTACAGCGTAGTTTTTATTCAAAAACACTTGATAATTTGTGAGAGTTGTTAATAGAGCTTCAGATGTGGTATAATTAAAATCAAAAGAATTTAATTTAGTTTTTTGAGGTGTATAAAATTGATTTCAAGAAAAAAAATGAAAATTCACATTGTAGAATCAGACGTACCAAATATGGAAGCGAAAATAGAATTGATTAAAAAATATTTAGAAACTGAAACAAAGGAAAATCTCCTCTCCTTTGTTATTTCCTTGTTAGATGCTTTAAAGGATATACCTTTTGATTTACTCCCTGCAAGTTTAAAAGATATATTGATTGAATGGGCAGAAACAGCTGAAATCTGTCTTGATGATGAACTTATGGATAGATTGAAAGAAGCAGAGGAAGAGTTTAAATCAGGTGGCGGTATTAAATGGGAACATCTGACAAATTAAATATAATACTTTCTAAACATATAAATATAAAATTCTATTACAACCAGCCATTTTTTGATTTTTATTATTATAACTCAGACACAAAATTATTTTAACATTTCATGCAAAACTCTTCACACTACCAATTATGGTATTGCTTGTTGTTATCATAGTTTTAAATGCGGTATAATAAAAACAAACAAAGATTAAAAACTAAGATGTTAAAGATGGCATAGTGATTAATCATGAGGTGGATATATTATAGAAAAAATGGATATTGGATTGAACCCAGAAACGCAGTATATTACTCTCAAAGTCCAAAAAGAGATATTTGACACAGTGAAAAATTTTTTAGGTAACAATGTACTTTGGACATACGATGAAGAAAAGAAAGAAATTATTATTTTTAAAAAACCTGAGTCATACCACTCAAGCGTTAATAGAAATCGGTTCAAAAATTTGGGAGAATGTAGATGCCGACGCGGATATTAATCAGGAGAGAAATTCATGGGAAAACTTCAGCAGAAAATAAAGGAATGCAATTACATTGCAAATAGATACAAATAATAAATAAGCCTTAAAGAACTCCTTTTGAAAAGCTGAATTCCCAGGGGTAAAGCCCTGGGATACGGGGGACCCAACCTTTTTGGGGTGAATCAGAAGCAAAAAAGCTTCTGTAGGGCTAACCCTTTCGGCCCGAACCCGTCAGCTAACCTCGGAAGCTTTGAAAGGGAGGCAAAAGGAGTTTTTTTACGCCTTTTTTAAAAGGAAAGGCATTCCTTTGCCTTTGATTTCAAAGCAGCCAAATTCCGAGGTTATGGAGTTTGGCTGCTTTTATTTTTGTAAAATACCTGGGAGTTAAATTTTGAAAGGAGGTTGTTTGGCAAATGGAAAAGTTAGATGTTATTAACAACAGAGAAAGATTCGAAAAGTTAAAAGAAGCTATTAAAGACTACTTAGAGGTCAAAGACACAATCAAAACTGGCATAGATGATGAGGAAAAGATTGAATATCAGAAGAGAAAGATTCTTTCCTACTTTGGTGCAAGCGAAAAGGACTGGGAAAATTATAAGTGGCAGCTGAAAAATAGAATTACCTCGGCCAAAATATTAAAAGAACTTTTAAACCTTGATGAAAAAGAAGCACAGCAAATAGAAGAAGTAGCCAAGACATACCGCTTTGCAATCTCACCTTACTATCTCTCTTTGATTGACCCAAGTGATCCTCACTGTCCAATAAAGAAGCAATCAGTCCCAAGCAGTTTAGAGCTGATAGAAAAAGGTGAGCTTGACCCAATGGACGAAGAGCACACATCCCCTACAAAGATAGTCACGCAGCGATACCCAGACAGGCTCATTATAAAGGTTACAAATATATGTGGGATGTTTTGCAGGTTTTGCCAGAGGAGAAGACTCATCGGTGAGACTGACACACACGCATCGCTGGATGACATTACAGATGCAATTGAATATGTGGCACAAAATCCAAATATCCGAGACGTACTCATCACAGGCGGCGATGCCCTGATGCTCTCTGATGAGATTTTGGAGTGGATTTTAAGGTCGCTAAGGCAAATACCTCATGTTGAGATAATCAGAATTGGAACAAGAGCACCTGTGACGTTGCCACAAAGGATTACAAAAGAGCTTGTTGATATGCTAAAAAAGTATCACCCTATTTATATAAACACCCACTTTAACCACCCACGTGAGATAACAAAAGAATCAAAAAGAGCTTGCGAAATGCTGGCAGACAGCGGCATTCCGCTTGGCAACCAGATGGTTTTGTTAAATGAGGTCAACAACGACAAGTTTGTTGTTCGAAAGCTCAATCAAGAACTTTTGAAAATTCGGGTAAAGCCATATTATATCTTTCATCCAAAAAGAGTAAAAGGAACATCGCATTTTTGGGTGACAATTGAAGATGGTATGGAGATTATTGAGAACATCAGAGGAAGAACCTCAGGCATGGCAGTTCCCACATACATCATAAATGCACCAAAGGGCAAGGGAAAAACTCCAATTATGCCAAATTATCTTCTGTACTTTGGTAAAGGCAAGGTAGTTTTTAGAAACTGGGAAGGTGAGGTTTTTGAGGTTGAGAATGGGTAGAAATTTGTAATTCTATGTTAAAAGTATTACAATTGTGTTACTAAAGTATGAAAATTTTAAGACTATCTGTGGAAAATTACGACTAATAAAAATGGTGTATAAGTATTGAAAAAGTGCCACCAAGTAGGGGCTGTCCAAAAAGACGAATGGACAGCCTCTTTAATTTTGTATTTTTGACATAGTGATATATTTTTGATATAATATATAAAAAATGATAACATGAGGTGATATACCAGTGGCTCGTAAACATGATAAAGTTGTCTTCAAAAATTACAACCCATACCAATATTTAATGCCTATCGACCCAGAAGCTTTTATACCTCAAAATCATTTGGTCAGAGTAATTGATAAAATCATTGATAAGATAGATATATCAACCGTAATGGAAAAGTACAAAGGTGGTGGTACAAGTAGTTACCATCCACTGATGTTATTAAAAGTTTTAATCTATGTTTACATACAAGGGGGTTTTTCTTTGATCTGCGAAATAATCTTTATAAGAAAGATGAGGCTTTCACTTTTATTAAAGATATAAAAAATGAAGCAGTATTCAAACCAAAAACTTCAGGAAATAAATAGTTCATTTGCTCTTGTATATTTAAAAGAAGAGGTTTTATATGCTGCAGTTGATAATATAAGAAGTTTTCCTCTTTTCTCCTATCAAGAAAAAGATACATTTTATCTTAGTGATAGTGCAGAAAAAATATTAAACCAATTAAAAGATTTTCAAATAGATCACGTTAATATGACTGAGTTACTCTTGACAGGATATGTAACGAGAACTGAGACAATTATTAAAAATTTGTCTCAGTTACCTGCAGGTACATATATGGTTTATGATGTAACAAACAATAAACTTGTTATAGACAGTTATTATAGGTTCAAACATGTAATACCTGAAGTCAATAATTATAGCAAAGAAGAGTTATTAGAATACTTGTATCACACTTATGAAGAAGCTTTCAAAAGATTAATAAAAACTTTAGATGGGAAAACAGCAGTTGTTCCGCTAAGTGGAGGATATGATTCACGTTGTATTGTTGCAATGTTAAAGAAACTAGGTTATGAAAATGTAATTTGCTATTCTTACGGAAAAGAAAATAATCATGAATCTGAGATATCAAAAAAGATAGCAATGAGCTTAGGTTAAAAATGGATATTTATACCATATAACTTAGCTAAATGGAAATACTGGTATGAGAGCAGTGAGAGAATTCAATATTACAAATATGCTTTTAATTTTTGTTCATTACCACATATACAAGATTGGCCGGCTGTATGGGAATTGAAAAAGAATGAATTAATTCCTATAGATAGCGTTTTTATTCCGGGATATTCAAGAAGACTTTGTCGCAGGTAGCCATATTCCTTTTGAATTATTAACTAAAAAGAGGGTTTCAGAAAAAGATATAATTAAGCATGTTTTGTATACACATTATTCACTTTTTAGGATTAAAGACAAAGTTACGAAGGATGAGTTAAATTTTTTTGATTGATAAAATAAAGTTCTATACGAAGGGCAAAAATATCTATAGTAATGTCGAAGCAGCAGATATTATTGAGTACCAAGATTATCAAGAACGTCAAGCTAAATTTATTAATAATGCAATTAGAGTCTACGAATTTTGGGGTTATGAATGGAGAACACCTTTTTGGGACAAAAATATATTGGAGTATTGGTCTTGGATTCCTCTTTCTTGGAGGTATGGAAGGAGGCTGTATTTTGAATTTGATAAAAAGTATTGTTTGAACTATATAAATAACTTTAGAACTTCAAAATATAAGGTGGAGTATGTATATCCAAAATATGATAAAAAGTATTTTATTGTTGCGAATATTAAAACACGTTTAAAACAATTTTCACTTGTAAATGAAATTTTAAGGTTCAAACAAAGGTGTAGGTACTGCGAAGAATATTTTAATCATTATTTGTGTTGGGATGGAATAATGTCTTTTAAGGAATTCAAAAAGAAATATACCAGGGAAGAAAATATAAATTCATTTTTAGTTGAGAAATTGATTGATGAGTTAGATAAATTCTTACCTCGAAAAAATTGTAATTATTGAAGTATTTATAATTTTAATTCTCAAAAAAATATGCATGACAGCAAGGAAAGGAAATAAGCAAAATGAGTATTATAAAAATGATTACATTTATTTCCTGGGCAACCGTAATCTTATGGTTGCTCATTGTATTTTCCTTATCTTCTCAACCAGGCCCAAAGTCCAATGACCTTAGCAAAAGTTTGACAAAGCAAATTATTAAAGCAACACAAAAGGTGGTTGTACGAATAATTATATTAAACCGCGAAGGAATGTAATGAATAAACTCAACAACCTTATAAGAAAATATGCCCATGTAGTAGTGTACTTAGTGTTGGGTATGTTGGTAATGAATGCATTTGTAGTAAGTGGAATTAGAGGCTGCAAAACTTTTGTTTTTTCTCTAACATTTTGCTTCTTTTATGCCGCAAGTGACGAAATACACCAGTTATTTGTTCCAGGAAGAGGGGCAAAAGCAACTGATGTTTTGATTGACAGTATTGGAGCTCTAATAGGAATTGGACTTTACAAATTCATCTTCAAAATATATTCCACACTAAAACCAAAACCCTCACCAAAACGATTATAACCACCCACAATAAAATGCCTATCACAAGTCCATTTTTTAACCCTTTAAAAAAATTGGGCGATAGCGTGGTTAACATTCATTTTCGGTAGAAAAGATATTTTGCAAAATCAGATAAAATTCAAAGTTTTTTGTAGCATAAAAACTCAGGTTTGTGGTATAATCGTGAATAGGAAAATCGCTGAAAATAAAAGAAGATGAGGAACTGTACTGATGGCTCTAACTATAGATGAGATAAGAAAATTAGTTAAAGAAGGTAAAATTCAATGGCGTGGACATATGTTGCACAGGATGAAACAAAGAGGAATAAATATATTAGATGTCTTGGAATGTATAATGAACGGCGAAATAATTGAGCAATATGAAAATGATTATCCGTATCCAAGTTGCTTGATTTTTGGAACTACATTAAACAATAGTGTTCTTCACGTCGTATGTGCGATTGGGGATGGTTATGTATGGATGATAACAGCATATTTTCCTTCAATTGAGGAATGGATGCCTGATTATAGAACAAGGAGAGAGAAAAGATGAACTGTGTTTTGTGTAAATCACAATTAACCCATGGAGAGATAAACCATATTGTTGATAGTGGTGGTCAGATTGTAATCATCAAAAATGTTCCAGCTATGGTATGTCATCAATGTGGAGAATATTACCTTGACAATGAAACAGCTATAAAAATTGAGAAGATAGTTGATGAACTGCTCAAAAATAAGACAGAGATAACTATTGCAAACTACGCAGAAATTGCTGCTTAATTGCCGGATTATGAAGATGATGATTTATCAAAAATTCAGCAAGAAGACTCCATCTTCTCTAAGATGGAGATGAATTGCTAAAATATGGTATTAATATTCTCAAGGTGATGTCAAATGTATAAAACTCAGAAGAATCATATAAGGTGCG
>OFGS01000156.1_pt1 | contig 17951 bp, 15 predicted proteins | sample 1521851 | NCBI WGS metagenome assembly OFGS01 (sample SAMEA3142070, study PRJEB24117) | hot springs metagenome
ATGGATTCGGGGCAGTCGCTCTTTTAACCACTTTAGATAATGAAAATACACCAGGCAGCGGCACAACACCGGGCAGCGGCACAACACCGGGCAGCGGCACAACACCGGGCAGCGGCACAACGCCGGGTAGTGGCACAACGCCTGGTAGTGGCACAACACCAGAAAAAGGTGTAGTTGTTGTTGAGCCGAAAGTGGAAGTGAAAGAGAGAGATGGAAAAGTTGTTGAAAAAGTTGCTACCGTTTCGTCGAACGATATCGCAACGATTGTCAACGAACTTTCAAATGAAAAGAAACAAGTCGTCATTTCCACAGGCTCGCTCGTTAAAGATGTGGCAACAAAAGTGGACGTACCTGCGGCGTTGTTTGTTCAAGCAGCGAATAAACAATCCGATGCGACGATTGTTAGTGCGAGTGAACAAGCGGTGTATAAATTGCCGGCAAAAGAAGTGAAGCAAGCAGTAGATCAAGTGGCTAAACAGCTCGGAACGACGGTAGATCAAGTAAGCATTTCCATCGCGATGAAAGTAAAAGATGCGCCACAATTACGGGTGAAAACGTTGTCTGATGCGGTACAGTTCCACGTTGTCGCAAAAGCAAATGGAAAGGAACAAGCCATTGATCGCTTTACTCAATATGTCGAGCGAGAGATTGTGCTCAAACAACCTGTTCAGCCAAATCGCGCGGTAGTTGTGCGCGTAAACGATGATGGGTCACTGACTCCAGTACCGACAACGTTCGTCGATCAAAAAGCGGTAGCGAAGTCGTTAACGAACTCGACGTATGTTGTTATCGAAGGAACAACAACGTTTGCCGATATCGGCCAACACTGGGCGAAGTCATATATCGATTCGTTGGCAGCAAAACAGCTCGTTCGCGGGTTAACAGAGACGGCGTACCGACCAAATGAGCCGATGACGCGTGCACAATTTGCCGTATTGCTTGTGCGTGCCCTTGCGTTACCTAGTGAAACATATGATGGACGATTTGCCGATGTGAAAGGAACAGAATGGTTTAACCAACATGGTGAACTTGCCGCGGCGGTGAAGTATGGTGTGATTCAAGGAAAGACGCCAAGCACGTTTGCACCAAATGAGCCGATTACACGCGCGCAAGCAGCTGTCATGATCGAGCGTGCTCTTAACCTTTCGTTCATCAACTTTGACGAGGCGGTAAAAGATCAAACGAAGAAACTAGCGGATTTCCGTGATGCGAGTCAATTGCCAGCATGGTCAAGCCAAGCCATTGAAGCAATATATCAAGCAGGCATCGTACAAGGTCGCCCAGACGGTACATTTGACCCAGCAGGTCGAATGACACGTGCGGAAATGGCAAAGGTGTTGTTAAAAACTTTGCAATTAACCAATTTGTATAACTAAATTGATGAAAGGGGCTAGTTTAAGTAATTATCTAGCCCCGTCTCGATAGTAAAATATAGGATTACGTTCCAACGTAGATGAAAATATTTATTCTTTGCAGTATTCTTTTTTCAATGGACATAGTAGAAAAAGAGGGAAGTGAATTGAGTGATGGGATATGAACCGTGTTGGCTAAGGTATGAGAAAAATGACCGTTATAAAGAGGCATGTTTTGAAACAATAGTTGTGAAAGAGTTGGATCCTATCTTATATGCTGCATTGGAAGAATTGAAATTTGGCATTACATCAATGTTTGGTGTCGAACCAGATGTTGTATCGCGACCTGTTACAAAAAGTTTTATTTGGATTGGGACGATTGATGATGAGGAGTTAATGAAAACACTGTTATGTGATAAGGAATTATTACGTATTCGTTCTGATGTGTATATCATCCGATCGTTTATTGATAAAGGGATATTACGTATATATATTTCTGGAAAAAATAGTACAAATACATTGTATGGTGTATTTCATTTTTTACGACTGTTGCAAATGAAAGAAGATATACATCATCTATCAATTGTTGAACATTCGAACAATTCCCTGCGTATGATTAACCATTGGGATAATATGGATGGTAGCATTGAACGTGGATATGCTGGTAGATCTATTTTCTTTCATAATGGTCGTTTTTTAAATAATAGTAATCGAGTGAAAGATTATGCAAGATTACTTTCATCAGTAGGAATTAATGCAATTTCAATTAATAATGTAAATGTTCATCAGGCGGAAACAAAATTAATTACCGATGAATTTTTACCAGAGTTATCGGAAATAGCTAGTATTTTTAGGACATATGGGATTAAAACATTTTTGAGTGTCAACTATGCTAGTCCAATTGAAATTGGAGGGCTTCCAACGGCAGACCCTCTTGATTCTAAAGTTAAACAATGGTGGAGTAATATTACTCATCGTATTTATCAATTCATCCCGGACTTTGGTGGTTTTATCGTTAAAGCTGACTCTGAATTTCGACCTGGTCCGTTCACGTATGGACGTAGTCATGCTGATGGGGCAAACATGTTGGCTGAAGCGTTGGAACCGTTCGGAGGTATTGTTATTTGGAGGTGTTTTGTATATAACTGTCAGCAAGATTGGAGAGATCGAAAGACAGATCGTGCAAAAGCAGCGTATGACCACTTTAAACCATTAGATGGACAGTTTCACGATAATGTCATTTTGCAAATTAAAAACGGCCCAATAGACTTTCAAGTTAGGGAGCCTGTTTCTCCGTTGTTTGGTGCAATGCCGAGAACGAACCAAATGATGGAGGTTCAAATTACACAAGAATATACGGGACAGCAGAAGCATTTATGTTATCTCGTTCCTCAATGGAAAGAGGTATTGGAATTTGATACGTATGCAAAAGGGAAAGGATCAGAGGTTAAAAAAGTAATCAATGGTTCTTTATTCAACTATCGCTATAGCGGTATGGCAGGAGTATCTAATATTGGTGATGAGCCGAATTGGACCGGTCATACGTTAGCGCAGGCGAACTTATACGGTTTCGGTCGGCTTGCTTGGAATCCTAGTTTATCAGCTGATGAAATTACGAAGGAATGGATTATACAAACATTTGGAGATGATCCACAAGTCATCCAACTGATTAGCGATATGCTTCTATCTTCCTGGAGAATTTATGAAAATTACACTTCTCCTCTTGGAATAGGATGGATGGTAAATCCGGGGCATCATTATGGACCAAACGTGGATGGGTATGAATATTCACATTGGGGAACGTATCATTACGCGGATCGATATGGGATTGGTGTTGATCGGACAACATTGAGTGGGACAGGATATGCATCGCAATACTTTCCAGAAAACGCCACAATATACGAATTGTTAGAGGACTGTCCTGATGAATTATTGCTGTTTTTTCACCATGTACCGTATTCACACCGACTGAAATCAGGAAAGACTATCATTCAACATATTTATGACACTCATTTTGAAGGGGTGGAACAAGCTAAGCAGTTGAAAAAAAAGTGGGAGCAGCTAGAGGGGAAAATTGATGAAAAACGTTATAAAGACGTATTAGAACGATTAACAATTCAAATTGAACATGCTAAAGAGTGGCGTGATGTTATTAATACTTATTTTTATCGTAAATCTGGCATTAAAGATCAATACGGGCGAAAAATTTATGAATAAGGAGAGAGTTTATGAAGGTTGTAAAAATACCGGAACATGGGTATGAAAAGTTTCAAGATAAGTGGAGATTTTGTGTTGGAACAGGGAGATTAGGACTCGCTTTGCAAAAGGAATATATCGATCATTTAAAATTCGTTCAACAAAAAATATCGTTCCAGTACATTAGGGGACACGGCTTACTTTCGGATGATGTTGGAATTTATCGAGAGGTCGAAGTTGCAGGAGAAATGAGACCGTTTTATAACTTCACATACATTGATCGCATCATTGATTCGTATTTATCACTAAACATACGTCCGTTTATTGAATTGGGATTTATGCCGAGTGCCCTCGCTTCAGGAGACCAGACCGTTTTTTATTGGAAGGGTAACGTAACTCCACCAAAGGACTACAACAAATGGAGAGATTTAATTGTTGCAGTCGTTTCTCATTTCATACAGAGATACGGAATAGAGGAAGTAAGAAAATGGCCTTTTGAAGTATGGAATGAGCCGAACTTAGAAGTTTTTTGGAAGGGAGCGGACAAACAAGAATATTTTAAATTGTATGAGGTGACAGCACGTGCTGTAAAGAGTGTTGATTCTCGTTTGAAAGTTGGGGGACCAGCAATTTGTGGGGGAAGTGATGAATGGATTGTAGATTTTCTTAACTTTTGTGGGGAGCGGGACGTACCAGTTGACTTTGTTAGTCGACATGCCTATACATCCAAGGCGCCACACAAAGTAACGTTTGAACATTACTATCAAGAACTTCATCCTCCTGAAGAAATGATTGAGCAATTTCGATCTGTTCGCAACTTGATTCGTCAGTCCCCATTTCCACACTTACCTTTGCATATTACAGAGTATAATACATCGTATAGTCCCATTAATCCGATTCACGATACCCCGCTCAATGCGGCATATATTGCTCGCATTTTGAGCGAGGGTGGAGACTATGTAGACTCATTTTCTTATTGGACATTTAGCGATGTGTTTGAAGAAATGGACGTTCCAAAATCATTATTTCATGGTGGATTTGGGCTAGTTGCATTTCATTTAATTCCGAAACCAACATTTCATGTTTTTACATTTTTTCGGGCGTTAGGAGAGGAATTGCTTTATCGGGATTCAGAAATGATTATTACAAAAAGAAAAGACGGAGCGATTGTTGCGATACTATGGAATTTAGTAATGGGCAAAGAGGAATGTGAGAGAACGATACAGCTCGATATTCATGTTCCTTTTTCAAATATTTTTATTAAGCGTCAAATAGTTAATGAACAACATGGGAATGTGTGGAGAGTGTGGAGGCGGATGGGGAGACCTCGTTTTCCAAGTCAAAAACAGATTGAAACGTTAAAGCAGATAGCACATCCACATATCTTGACAGAATGTAAAAAAGGGTTGAATGGCATCGTTCAGTTGCCGGTTGTTCTAACGAAAAATGAAGTGACGCTCATTGAAATTGAATGCATGAGCGATGATACAGAAAGTTATGTCGGTTTAGATGATAGTGAGATAGCTTCGTATCCTTTGTAAATGTAAAGAAAATGATGTTGGGGGAATAAGATGGATGTAATCACAATTGGGGAGTCAATGGCTGTATTTACACCAACGAGTGATGGACTAATTAGACAAGCGAGTACGTTCACAAAGAGAATTGGAGGAGCAGAGTCCAATGTTGCCGTTGGTCTAGCACGGCTAGGTCATCGTGTTGGATGGATTAGCAAAGTAGGGGATGATGAATTTGGAAGGGCAATCTTATCCTTTTTAAAAGGGGAAGGAATAGATGTTAGCCAAACAAAGGTAATTCATCAAGCACAGACGGGCATTTATTTCAAAGAAAAGAGAAGACACAATGACATCCGTGTATACTATTATCGCCATGGTTCGGCAGCAAGTCAGTTAACCCCTGAAGATTTAGATGAGGAATACATTTCTAAGGCAAAGTATTTGCATATTACTGGAATTACTCCTGCATTAAGCGGAAGCTGCCAAGAAACTATTTTTGCTGCAATTGCGATGGCACGATATTACAAAGTGAAAGTTGTTTTTGACCCAAACCTTCGGATGAAATTATGGCCTGATTTAGATGTGGCGAAAGAGGTGATGTCTCGTCTCATTGATCAGGCAGATATTATTCTTCCTGGAATTGAAGAGGCCTCATTTTTGTTAGGGGAAGGGACAATTGAAGAGTGGGGAAGAAAGCTTATTGAAAGTGGTGCTTCACTCGTGGCTATCAAACTAGGAGCCAAAGGGGCACATTATTTTACAGAAACGGGCAATGGATACGTTCCGAGTTTTCCAGTCAGTCATGTTGTTGACCCTGTAGGGGCTGGCGATGGCTTTGCTGCCGGGCTGTTATCTGGATTAATTGAAGGTTTACCAGTAATCGAAGCTGTGCGACGAGCGAATGCGGTTGGGGCACTCGTAACGATGGTGGAAGGAGACGTAGAAGGAATGCCAGAGCGCGTAGACGTAGAACGATTAGTCAATCAATCGGGAGAAGATATAACGAGATGAGGAAGAAGGGATTCCATGGATTTGTTTGAATTCATTAGGAGTATTACAATCGTCCCAGTTATACGAGGAGCAACAGTGGATAATATTATTCCAATAGGGTTGGCTTTGCAGCAAGGTGGAATTCCAATTATGGAGATCACGATGGAAACGAGAGGAGCATTGTATGCACTTGAAAAAGCAGTGCTAGAGTTAGAAGGAATGGTTGTTGGTGCGGGAACGGTAATTGATTCCGAAACAGCGCAACGAGTCATCGAAGTCGGAGCTCAGTTCATCGTTTCCCCGTCCTTCTCTGTTGATGTCATCCAAATAGCGAAAAAGCGGAAGATTTTTAGCGTTGCCGGTGGATTGACTCCTACGGAAATTGTCGCTGCTTTTCAGTGCGGGGCGGATATGATAAAGGTATTTCCTGCATCTACTTTTGGACCAAAGTATATTCAACAAATAAAAGAACCCCTTCCACACATTCCTTTGATGGTAACGGGAGGGATAAATGAGGAAACTATTTGTGAATATATCAAAGCAGGGGTAGATGCGGTCGGTATAGGCAACTCCCTAGTTAACACGAGGCGATTATTGAATGATAGAGAATTACAAGAAATTACACTAAGGGCGCTTACACTTACAACTATTACACGAAAGGGGAACACTTTATGAAGTTGGGGGATTGTGAAAAGGAGAAGGGTAAATATGTTTATTCATGATGATTTTTTATTACAAAACAAACATGCTCAAGAGTTATATCATGGTTATGCTAAGATGTTACCAATTATAGACTATCATTGTCATTTGAAGGCAAAAGAAATCGCTGAAGATCGCCGATTTCACAACATGGCAGAGCTATGGTTAGAAGGCGATCATTACAAATGGCGGGCAATGAGAGCGTTGGGGATAGAGGAAAAATATATTACTGGGGATGCGACAGATATTGAAAAGTTTCGGGAATGGGCAAAAGTGGTTCCACACTGTATAGGCAATCCACTATATCATTGGACACATTTAGAATTAAAACGGTATTTTGGCGTTGACGATCTTTTAAATGAGAAAACGTGGAAATTTGTGTGGGATCATTGTAATAAACAACTTCTGGAAGAAGAATTTTCTGCTCGAGCTCTCATTCTTAGGTCGAATGTAGAATGGATTGGAACTACGGATGATCCGCTCGATAATTTGGTGCACCATAAAAAGATTAATGAAGATCCGTCATTTTCGGTAAAGGTAATTCCGTCCTTTCGTCCGGATGCTGTTATAGAAATTAATGACGGATATTTTCTAGAGTATGTGCGCAAATTAGGGGAGGTTACGGGCATACCGATTGAGAATTATAAACAACTGCTGGAAGCTATTGAGAGTCGAGTGCATGATTTTCATGAAATTGGTTGTCAAGCGGCTGATCACGGTCTTGAATCAATGACTTATGTAGAGAGTGATTTTTATGAGGTTAGTACGTTATTTCAAAAGAGGAGAGACGGGTTTATTTTGAGTCATGAAGAGGAGCAAAAATATAAGACATTTACTCTTCATTTTCTAGGGTGTTTATATCACTCGTTTGGGTGGATTATGCAATTGCACATTGGATCCGTTCGAAATGCTAATAAGAAGATGTTTCGGAAGATTGGCTCGAATACAGGTTATGATTCGATTAACGACTTTTTTATGGCTAAGCCATTGAACGATTTTTTAAATGCTTTGGATGAGGTGGATCAGCTCCCTAAAACAATCATATATACACTAAATCCGTCCTATAACTATATCGTGGCGTCAGCAATCGGTAATTTCCAATCAGAAGGGATACAAGGAAAAATCCAATTTGGGGCTGCTTGGTGGTTTAACGATCATCGAGATGGAATTGTAAGACATTTAAAAGATCTTTCTAATGTCGGAATATTAAGTACATTTATTGGTATGGTAACTGATTCTAGAAGTTTTTTATCTTACGTACGTCACGAGTATTTTCGTAGAATCTTATGTAATTTATTCGGCTCTTGGATTGAGGAGGGAATAGCTCCTAAAGACTATGATTTTTTAGGGGAGATTGTACAAAATGTATGTTATTTCAATGCTAAAAAGTACTTCGATCATTGAAGGGGTAGGTAGATCATGAAAATGACGTTTCGATGGTTTGGAGAAGAAAATGATACAGTTTCACTAGACGACATTCGACAAATTCCAGGTGTTGAAGGAATTGTAGGCGCGCTATACCATATTCCGGTCGGAGAAACTTGGCCTCTAGAAGATATATTACAGCTAAAACACCGAGTTAACGAAAAAGGGTTTCATCTTCATGTAATTGAAAGTGTTAATGTTCATGAAGATATTAAGTTAGGCCTTCGATCTAGGGAGGTGTACATTAACAATTATAAACAAACGATTCGCAATCTTTCAAAAGCAGGGGTGAGAGTGATTTGTTATAACTTTATGCCTGTCTTTGACTGGATTCGATCTGATTTAGCGAAAGTGCGTCCAGATGGTGCAAGTGTATTAGCTTATGAAAAGGAAAAGATTGAAGAAATAGAGCCAGAAGAAATAGTAAGATTTATTGAGAATGGGTCAAATGGTTTTTTACTTCCCGGATGGGAACCGAAACGATTGAAAACAATAAAGTATCTCCTCAAATTATATAAAGGGGTAACAGAGGATGATTTATTGGATCACTTACGTTACTTTTTGGAACAAATTATTCCAGTCGCAGAGGAATGTGGTGTTCAAATGGCTATTCATCCGGACGATCCACCGTGGTCAGTGTTCGGCCTACCTCGCGTTGTAAAGGATAAAAGAGATTTAGAAATAATAACTAATATGGTTGATAGCCATTCAAATGGATTGACTCTATGTTCTGGATCATTAGGGGCAAGCCCAAATAACGATGTAGTCGAAATATTTCGATATTTTTTAGAGAGAAAGCGTGTACCGTTTGTTCATGTAAGAAATATAAAAACCTTCGAAAATGGAAATTTTGAAGAAACATCACATCGCAGCTGCGACGGCTCATTAAACATATGCGAGATTGTTAAAGTTTTGCATGAATTAGATTTCAAAGGTTATATTCGTCCAGATCATGGTCGAACAATATGGGGAGAGAAAGCACGGCCGGGTTATGGATTGTATGATCGAGCCCTTGGCATTATGTATTTGTTAGGTATTTGGGATAGTTTGGAGAACGAGAAAAGAGAGACAGGGAAGGGGATAAATAGATGATACCCATTCATCAAAATTTAAAAGGGAAAGTAGCTGTTGTAACAGGTGGCGGAGGCACTTTATGTAGTTACATGGCAAAAGAGTTGGCTCGTCAAGGTATGAAAGTAGCTATTTTGAATCGAACGCTTGAGAAGGCGGAGCAAGTGAAAGAAGATATTATGAAAAGTGGTGGAGAAGCTTTAGCTATTGAATGTAATGTGTTGGATGTGGGGAGTGTAACTAAAGCTGCTGAAGAAGTTCTCGCTACTTATGGATCATGTGATGTGCTTATTAATGGTGCAGGTGGTAATCATTCGAAAGGGATCACGTCAAAAGAAGTTCTAGAACTGTGGGATTTAGGAAATAAAGAAATTATAACTTTTTTTGACTTGACTAAGGAAGGTTTTGAATATGTTTTCAATTTAAATATTCTCGGTACACTCATTCCATCACAACTGTTCCTTAAACAGATGATTGGTAGAGGGGGAACGATCATTAACATTTCCTCAATGAGCGCTCCGAGGCCGATGACGAAAGTACCTGCATATAGCGCAGCAAAAGCTGGAGTCGAAAATTTCACAAAGTGGCTTGCTGTACATGTGGCTGAGGTGGGGGTACGTGTTAATGCGATAGCCCCGGGATTTTTTTTGACAAAACAAAATGAGCATCTTCTTAAACATGTGGATGGTTCATACACAGAGCGCACGAGGAAAATTATATCTCATACCCCTATGAGAAGATTAGGTAATCCAGAAGATTTGTTAGGGACATTAGTTTGGTTGGTGGATGATCGGATGAGTGGTTTTGTAACAGGAACGATTATACCTGTAGATGGTGGTTTTTTAGCATATTCAGGAGTATAGTTTGGAGATATTAATCAACGTGATTTTTTCGAAAGGATAAAAGAGTATGCGGATTACTGTTCAGCATGTAGTTGATCAATTAGTGAAGGGAGTAGAAAAAGTTCCTAATACTGTAGACTCCCTCAAGTATGGTGAAACCAACATGGAAGTAAAAGGGATTTCGGTGAGTTTTATGCCTACTTATTATGTCATAGAGCAAACGATCCTGAGGAGGGCTAATCTTCTTATCACACATGAAGGATTATTTTATAGTCATAGTGATCATATGGTAATGTTCCAAAATGATTCAGTATATCAAGAGAAGCTACGCCTAATTCGAGAGTCAGGTATAGCAGTTTATCGTTTCCATGATTATTTGCATCGACAAAAGCCCGATGGCATAATGCTTGGCTTGCTCCGTGCTTTAGGATGGGAAAAATATGTTTCTAATCATCGCTTGCATACAACAATAATTTCCATTCCTCCTACAACATTAAGCGATATTGCTGAATATGTGAAGAGGCAGTTGCAAATTCCATTTGTGCGGGTCACTGGAGATTTGTCTATGTATTGTACACGAATTGGAGTGTCAGTAGGTTATAGGGGGAGGGGGGAATTATGCATCCCTTTATTTGAACAAGAAAAGTTAGATTTAATTATTTATGGAGAAGGTCCAGAATGGGAGGTTCCAGAGTATGTGAGAGATTCCTTACAACAAGATAAACATAAGTCTTTAATCGTGCTTGGCCATTCTGAAAGTGAAGAGCCAGGGATGAAATATTTGGCGGAGCAATTGCAGTCAACGTTTCCTAATATCCCTGTTCATTTTATTGATGAAAGGCCTGTGTTTCAAATAGTTTAGTTGAATTATTTTCCTGTTTTTTGAATTTTGGAGGAGGATAAAAATGAAGATTGGACAAGGGCATAAGCTGTTATTTATCGGTGATTCGATAACCGAATGTAACCGTACAAAAGACAAGGATAATGAATTAGGAGCGGGTTACGTCTCTTATGTAAACGCTCTACTGCAAGTAAATTATCCAGAGATGGGGATTCGTGTTATTAACAAAGGGGTCAGTGGAAATACTGTTCGGGATTTGAAGGAGAGGTGGCAAGAAGATGTTATGCATGAGCGGCCGCACTGGCTATCAATCTTAATTGGAATTAATGACGTTTGGCGTCAGTACGATACTCCTTTTATGAAAGAAAAGCATGTGTACTTAGATGAATATGAAGAAACATTGCGAACACTTGTTACAGAAACAAGACATTCAGTCGAAGGGATCATTCTTATGTCGCCATTTTATATAGAAAGTAACAAATTAGATGCCATGCGTTGTACAATGGATCAATATGGTTCAGTTGTGAAAAAAATCGCGAAAGAAACAAATAGCCTATTCGTCGATATACAAGAGGCCTTTGATAGATTACTAAAATTTTTTTATCCTGCTTCGTTAGCTTGGGACCGTATTCATCCATCAGCACCAGGGCATATGGTTATTGCACAAGCTTTTTTGGACGCAATTAATTTCGATTGGAAAAAGAATTGTGACAACTTTGTTTATTAGATAGACAAACTAACTTAAACCTGTTATAATTCAACTTGAGGATTTTATAAAAATCGGGGAGGAATCCGACATGGTTTATTTTGAAAACGTTAACAAGGTAGTTTATGAAGGGCCAACATCGAAGAACCCGCTTGCTTTTAAGTTCTATAATCCTCAAGAAAAAATAGGGGATAAAACGATGGAGGAGCATTTGCGCTTTTCAGTGGCATACTGGCATACGTTTGTAGGAGATGGATCGGATCCTTTTGGTGTTGGAACAGCCATTCGTCCTTGGAACCGATATAGTGGCATGGATTTAGCAAAAGCGCGTGTTGAAGCAGCGTTTGAATTATTTGAAAAGTTGGACATTCCATTTTTCTGCTTTCATGATGTTGATATTGCGCCAGAGGGAGATACTCTTGTAGAGACATATAGGAACTTAGATGAAATTGTTGATATGATTGAGCAATATATGAAGACGAGTAAAACAAAGTTGCTTTGGAATACGGCTAACTTATTTACGCATCCACGTTTTGTGCATGGTGCAGCCACTTCTTGCAATGCTGATGTGTTTGCATATGCGGCGGCGAAAGTGAAAAAGGGACTAGAAATCGCTAAGCGGCTCGGCGCAGAAAACTATGTATTTTGGGGCGGGCGAGAAGGGTATGAAACGTTATTGAACACCGACATGAAGCTAGAGCTTGACAATTTAGCCCGTTTCTTGCATATGGCTGTTGACTACGCAAAAGAAATTGGTTTTGATGGACAATTCTTAATTGAGCCAAAACCGAAAGAACCAACGAAACATCAGTATGATTTTGATGTCGCTACAGCGTTAGCATTTTTACAAACATATGGACTAAAAGATTATTTTAAATTTAATATTGAAGCTAACCATGCGACATTGGCCGGGCATACATTCGAACATGAATTGCGAGTTGCACGCATTCATAACATGTTAGGTTCTGTTGATGCAAACCAAGGAGATACGTTGCTTGGTTGGGATACAGATGAATTTCCAACGGATCTATATACAACAACACTTGCGATGTATGAAATTTTACAAAATGACGGACTTGGCCGTGGTGGATTAAATTTCGATGCCAAGGTAAGACGTGGCTCGTTTGAACCAGAAGATTTATTCTACGCTCATATTGCCGGTATGGACAGCTTTGCAATTGGACTAAAAGTTGCACACCGCTTAATTGAAGATCGTGTATTTGAATCTGTCATTGAGGAACGATACAAGAGTTATACTGAAGGAATTGGCCGCGACATTGTTGAGGGTAGAGCCAATTTTCATACGCTAGAGACATATGCATTGCAACTTGGGGATATCCACAATCATTCAGGACGTCAAGAGCGTTTGAAAACGTTGCTTAATCAATATTTACTGGAAGTTTGTGCAGGACGTTAATGAAATGAGGGATGAACTTGGAACACGTCATTGGTATTGATTTAGGAACAAGTGCAGTTAAAGCATTACTTATTGACTGGACAGGAAAGATCAAAGGGGAGAGCACGGAAGCGTATCCCCTTTACCAACCACATTCAGGATATAGCGAACAAAACCCAGAAGATTGGGTAGAAAAAACGATTACTGCATTGCGAAAAGTGTTGCAAGTATCAAATGTTGATCCAAGTTCGATTGTTGGCATCAGTTTTTCTGGGCAAATGCACGGGTTAGTGTTATTATCTGAAAACAATGAGGTTGTGCGACCAGCTATTCTTTGGAACGATACAAGAACGACGGAACAATGTCGATGGATTGAAGAGAGAATTGGAAATGAGAAATTGTTATCCATTACAAAAAATCGGGCACTTGAAGGATTTACATTACCAAAATTATTATGGGTGAAAAAACATGAACCCCATCTTTATAAGCAAGCTCGTACGTTTTTATTGCCGAAAGATTATGTTCGCATGCGCCTTACTGGCCATGTTGCCATGGAATATTCCGATGCGGCAGGAACGTTACTTCTTGATATAAGAAAAAAAGAATGGAGTCAAGAAATTTGTCAATTACTTGATATCGACATTCGGTTATGCCCTCCACTAGTGGAAGCTACCGATTATGTTGGTACGTTGTTACCTGAAATAGCGGAAAAAACAGGTCTTCCAACAAGTGTAAAAGTATTTGCTGGGGGAGCAGACAACGCATGTGGTGCGATTGGTGCAGGTATATTAGAAGAAGGACAAACGATGTGTAGTATTGGGACATCTGGTGTCGTACTTGCATTTGAGCAAACAGGTGAAAAAGAATTTGAAGGAAAAGTACATTATTTTAATCATGCAAAACCAGATTCGTACTATATTATGGGCGTAACATTAGCTGCCGGATATAGTTTTGATTGGTTCAAGCGCACGTTGCTAAATGATATGTCCTTTTCCGAAATTGTCAAACGAGCGTATGGTCAATCATCTATCGGGGCAAATGGATTATTGTTTACGCCGTATTTAGTCGGAGAGAGAACACCTTATGCAGATGCAGATATTCGATCCTCTTTCATCGGAGTGGATGCTACTCATACGATATGGGATTTTGCTCGTGCTGTTTTAGAAGGAATTACATTCTCTTTAAATGAATCTGTTGAAATTATTAGAGCAAGCGGAAAACGAATAGATACCGTCGTTTCAATTGGAGGGGGCGCTAAAAGTGCAGAGTGGTTACAAATTCAAGCGGATATATTTGCCACCCCAATTGAAAAGTTAAAAAACGAGCAGGGACCGAGCATGGGTGCTGCGATGATTGCAGCTTATGGGTGTAAGTGGTTCCCATCCTTAGAACATTGTGCTCGTGTATTTAAAGAGGTAGAACAAATTGTTGAGCCAAATAACGAAGCGGTAGAGAGGTACAAGGAAATTTTCTTGGTGTATAAGGAAATATATACGCAAACAAAGGAAATATCTAAGAAGTTAAAAGCGTTTAGAAAATGAAGATCCCCCTTAAATATAAATAGCCTTCAACGCGAAGGCTATTTTTTTACTGCTTCTTCTAATGTTTCAAGCATCGATTGTTTTTGTTCTTCTGTCGCGTGATTCCATAGTGCTTCGAATAAGACACCAAGACCGGGTAAATATTTTTCTTCACCTTGTTGAATCGCGTCAACGATCGTATGTTGAAGCTGGTCTTTTGAACTGTTTGCGACGTTCGCCATGACGGCACCACGTAAATTAAAGTCCATCGTCTTCACTCCATTCTTTATGTATTGCGTAAGTAGTTTTTGCTATAATGGTAACTACTATTCATAAAAGAGGAGAGAGAAACATGGAAAAAGCAACATTTGCTGGCGGATGTTTTTGGTGCATGGTTACTCCGTTTGAAGAGCTTGACGGCATTTATAGCATCGTCTCTGGATACACAGGCGGCCATGTCGAGCATCCGACGTATGAACAAGTGAAAACGGGAACGACAGGGCATTACGAAGCGGTGCAAATTACGTTCGATCCGCATGTGTTTCCGTACGAAAAATTGTTAGAGTTGTATTGGTGTCAAATTGACCCGACTGACGATGGCGGTCAATTTCATGATCGTGGTCCACAATATCGAACAGCAATTTTTTATCATAATGAACGGCAAAAAGCATTAGCTGAACAATCAAAAAAACAATTAGAAGAAAGTGGACGGTTTTCCAAACCGATCGTGACAAACATTTTACCGGCGACGACATTTTATCCAGCTGAGGACTACCATCAAAACTACCATAAGAAAAATCCAAAACATTATAAGGAAGATCGAGCGGCATCTGGACGTGATGAATTTATTGCGAAACATTGGGGGAACAACGAGTGAAACGAATTGAATCACCGAAAAACGAGCGGGTGAAACAATGGAAAAAGCTTTTAACGAAAAAAGGACGCGACAAAACCGGTCTGTTTCTCATTGAAGGATTTCATTTAGTAGAAGAAGCAGTGAAAAGCGGTGTACACATTGAACAATTGATCGTTGCTGAGCATGCGGCCATTCCAGCTAGTTGGAATATTTCTCATATTCCGATGACGATCGTGACCGATGAAGTGATAAAAGCGATAAGCGACACAGAAACACCACAAGGCATCGCAGCGGTATGTAAACAAATGCATTGGAACGTGGATGATGTGCAAACGGCGTTGTTCATTGATGCGGTACAAGATCCCGGAAACTTAGGGACGATTATTCGCACAGCAGATGCTGCAGGAATAGACGTTGTCGTTGTTGGGGAAGGAAGTGCAGATGTATACAACGCAAAAGTGATTCGCGCCACGCAAGGTTCGTTGTTTCATTTTCCTGTTGTCAAAGGGGATATCGGGGAATGGATAGCCCGTTTCCAAACGCAACATATTCCTATTTACGGCACAGCGCTGCAAAACGGGGTAGACTATCGTTCCGTATCCCCTTCTTCCTCGTTTGCATTAATTGTTGGGAATGAAGGAAGCGGAGTGAATGATCGGTGGCTACAACAGACGACAACGAACTTATATGTGCCGATTTACGGAAAGGCAGAATCGCTCAATGTAGCCGTTGCAACAGGAGTTTTACTATATCATTTGCACAAAAAATAAACGCATGTCCTTGCACCGCATTGTACATTTGCTTATAATAAATGAAGAATTTCATCATATAAAAAACGATGATCGAGAAGAGTAGCTTGCCGATTGCCATTCAGGGAGAAAACGCCATAGACTGCGAGCGTTTTTATGGCTCAAGCAAGTGAATTCACCTCGGGAGTTGGCGCTTGGATCATTTTGCGCATGCGAAATGTAAAGGCGTTCCGGTGTAGACCGTTATCACAATGAAGTGAGCTATGCTGATCGCATAGCTAACAAGGGTGGTACCGCGAGTGCACTCGTCCCTTACGTAAGGGGCGAGTTTTTTTATTTATATCGATCAGAGGAGGGTTTTTATGAAGGAGCGGTTACAACAGCTTCAACAAGAAGCACTTGAAAACATTGAACAGGCAAACGATTTAAAAGCGCTCAATGACGTGCGCGTCGCATATCTCGGCAAAAAAGGCCCAATTACAGAAGTGTTGCGTGGGATGGGGGCGCTGTCGCCTGAAGAACGCCCAGTGATGGGGGCGCTTGTCAATGACGTGCGCGAAGCTATTCAACAAGCGTTAGAGGCAAAGCAGACGAAACTAGAACAAGAGGAAATCGAGAAACAGTTGGCGTCTGAAGCGATCGATGTGACGCTTCCTGGGCGTCCGGTGAAACGTGGCAATCATCATCCGTTAACGCGCGTCATTGAAGAAATTGAAGATTTATTTATCGGCATGGGTTATACGATTGCTGAAGGACCGGAAGTCGAAAAAGACTATTACAACTTTGAAGCGCTCAATTTGCCAAAAGGCCATCCAGCGCGCGATATGCAAGATTCATTTTATATTACAGAGGAAATTTTATTGCGTACACATACGTCTCCGGTGCAAGCGCGCACAATGGAAAAACATAAAGGACGCGGTCCAGTGAAGATCATTTGCCCTGGAAAAGTATATCGCCGCGATAACGACGATGCGACGCATTCCCATCAATTTACACAAATTGAAGGGCTCGTTGTGGACGAAAACATTCGCATGAGCGACTTAAAAGGAACGTTGCGCGAATTTGCGCGCAAAATGTTTGGAGAAGATCGCGACATTCGCTTCCGTCCAAGTTTTTTCCCATTTACAGAGCCGTCTGTTGAAGTGGACGTGTCATGTGCCAATTGCGGTGGACACGGATGCAGCGTATGCAAAGGAACAGGTTGGATTGAGATTTTAGGTGCAGGAATGGTTCATCCGAACGTGCTTGAAATGGCAGGATTCGATTCGAAAACATATACAGGTTTTGCGTTCGGTATGGGTCCAGAGCGCATTGCGATGTTAAAATACGGCATTGATGATATTCGTCATTTTTATCAAAACGATATTCGGTTTTTACAACAATTTCGTCGGGTGTAAAAGGAGGGGTTGGCGATGTTCGTTTCATATCGATGGTTACAACAATATGTCGATTTAACAGGAATTACAGCAAACCAACTAGCAGATCGCATCACAAAAGCAGGTATTGAAGTGGAAAGCGTCGAGGTGCGCAATAAAGGAATACAAGGTGTCGTCATCGGGCATGTACTCGAGCGCGAACAACATCCGAACGCTGATAAATTAAGCAAATGTTTAGTCGATATTGGCGAAGAGGAACCGGTGCAGATCATTTGCGGGGCGCCGAACGTGGCAAAAGGACAAAAAGTCGCTGTTGCTAAAGTGGGTGCGGTATTGCCTGGCAACTTTAAAATTAAACGGGCGAAACTGCGCGGTGAAGAATCAAACGGTATGATTTGTTCACTGCAAGAACTTGGCG
>OFGS01000157.1_pt1 | contig 17855 bp, 19 predicted proteins | sample 1521851 | NCBI WGS metagenome assembly OFGS01 (sample SAMEA3142070, study PRJEB24117) | hot springs metagenome
CGTCTCGAACAATTAAGAAAAGAAAAAGAAAAAGCGGCGCAAGAAGAAAATTACGAACTCGCTGCCAAATTGCGCACCGAAGAATGCAGCTTGAAAAACAATTACAACAAAACGGACAAGCTGAGCAACCGGTAGTAGACGTCATGCACATTCAACAAATCATTGAAGAAAAAACAGGCATCCCAGTCGGCAAACTACAAGCTGATGAACAAGCAAAAATGAAACATTTAGAAGAAAACTTAGCGAAAAAAGTCATCGGTCAAGAAGAAGCCGTGAAAAAAATCGCAAAAGCGATTCGCAGAAGCCGCGCTGGCTTAAAAGCGAAAAACCGTCCGATCGGTTCGTTCTTATTCGTCGGTCCGACTGGCGTTGGTAAAACAGAATTGTCGAAGACGCTTGCGGAACAATTATTCGGCTCAAAAGATGCGATGATTCGTTTAGATATGAGCGAATATATGGAAAAACATGCGGTCGCGAAACTGATCGGTGCACCTCCTGGCTATGTCGGTCATGAGGAAGCTGGTCAATTGACGGAAAAAGTGCGCCGCAACCCTTACAGCATCATTTTGCTTGATGAAATGGAAAAAGCGCATCCAGACGTTCAACATATGTTCCTACAAATTTTAGAAGATGGTCGTTTAACAGATAGCCAAGGTCGCACCGTCAGCTTTAAAGATACGGTTATCATTATGACATCAAACGCCGGTACAAACGGCGAAGGCGACTTGCTTCAACGCCTCAGCCTATACTTTAAGCCGGAATTTTTAAACCGTCTCGATGCGATCATTGAATTTAAACCGCTTGAAAAAGCACATATGTTGCAAATTGTTGACCTGATGCTTCATGAATTGCAACGTACACTTGCGGAACAACACGTCACGATGACTATTAGCGACAAAGCGAAAGAAAAATTAGCTGAACTCGGCTACCATCCAACGTTTGGCGCTCGTCCGCTCCGCCGCGTCATTCAAGAACATATCGAAGACCAAATTGCCGACGTGTTGCTTGATGCGCAAGATGTGCGCACGATCCATATCGATGTCGAAGGCGACCGCATCGTCGTTGCAACAAAACAAGCCTAATCCGCGCATGGATTAGGCTTTTAATCCATTCATTAAACATTGAATCGTCCGCTCGATTTCTTGTTCATCATCCCACGAATAGTCGGGCATAATTAAAAAGCGAGTCGCCAAAAAACCAGCGATCGTTGTAATCGTCAGACGAATAATCGTCTCTGGCGGGAGCGGCGCAAGCTCTCCTTTTTGTTGAAAATGCTCAACGATTTGCTTAAATTTATCGTACACATGGTTAATAAAAATCGTTTGAAATTGTATTTTAATGTCCCCGTGAAACGCCATCTCTTGCCATAGCACACGAATGGCCGGCAAATACGTTTTTACAAATTCATACCGATTTTTAAAAACGGCGCGCACAAACTGTTCGTAATGTTCATATTCGTTTTCAAATACATCTTTGACAAACTTTTTTGCTAAAAACGGGGCGACCGATTGAAATAGCGTCGGTTTTACGATCGCTAGCAATAAATCTTTTTTCGTTTTATAGTGGCGAAAAATCGTCCCTTCTGCCACCCCTGCCCGCTTGGCAATTTCGCTCGTCGACGTCGCTGCATATCCCTTTTCCGCAAACATGTCAATTGCGGCTTGTAAAATGTTTACTTGTTTTTCGCTGAACTCGTGTTCATCTGCGTTCAATAAATCAAACAACCATTTTCGTTCGTCCATCCTATCTCCTCACAACTTTCGATATTTCTTTAATGCGAACACATTCAATATCATAAATAAAAGCGAAAAACTAATCAAAACGTACACATCAATCGAAATCGCTTCCCATCCTTTTCCGCGAATCATCACTTCCCTTAACGCATCTGCCCCGTAATATAACGGCATAGCGACTCCGATCGAACGAAGCCACGGTTCCATCGTATCTAAGTTAAATAGCCCAGAGAAAAACACTTGCGGAACGACGACGAGCGGAATAAATTGAATCATTTGCAGTTCGTTGTTCGCAAACGCCGACAATAACGTCCCTAACGTGAGTGCGGTCATCGCCAATAAAAACGTAATGAACAGCACATACCAAAACGAGCCTTCCATCATCATGTTTAACACATGAATCGCAAACAAAGAAATGAAGCTCGCTTGAATCGTTGTAAATATACCAAAGCCGATGACATAGCCGATGACAATTTCCCATCGTTTTAACGGCGTCGCTAACAAACGTTCAAGCGTGCCGCTCGTCCGCTCGCGCAAAAACGACACTCCAGCAATTAAAAAGACGAAAAAGAAAATGAAAAAGCCGATTAATACTGGACCGAAATAATCAAATGGCGCCATGTCTTCTGAACCGTGCATATATACAGTTTCTACAGCGATTTTTTGCTCGGTGCGCGGCATAAGCGTTTGCATCGCTTGTTGCACCGTCATGAGCACCGTTTTGCTGACTGACGGATCGCTTCCTTCAAGCGTGATGCGCAAAGTCGTTTGCTCCATCTCGATCCATGCATCGATTTGTTGTTCGTCAAGTTGTGTCATCGCTTTCGTTTTTGTCATCGTTTTCACGTGCGCGCCCGCTTCTTTTAACGCCGTTTCAAGCTGATGTGGCACGTTGGAATGTACGGCGATATGCGGCTCATATGATTCGCCGTTAAACACTAAATCCATTAAAAATAAAACGAACATCGGGGCAACAATCATTAACGCTAGCGTGCGTTTGTCGCGGAAAAACTGGCGAATAATGCGGACGACAATCGCTTGAATTCTCATGCGTACATCCCTCCAAAATGTAAAAATGCTTGTTCAATCGTCTGTGCACCTGTCTGTTTCTTTAATTCGTCAGGGCTGCCGACCGCCATCAATCGCCCGTTGCGAATCATCGCAAGCCGCATACATTTTTCCGCTTCATCCATGACGTGCGTCGTCACTACGATCGTCGTTCCCTTTTGGCGAATGCGCTCAAGTTCTTCCCAAATTGCTTGGCGAAGAAGCGGGTCAATGCCGACCGTCGGTTCATCTAAAATGAGCACGTCCGGTTCATGAAGGAGCGCTGCCGCCAGCGATAAGCGCCGTTTCATCCCCCCAGAATATTGGTGGACTGCTTTTTTCATATCGTCTGTCAAATGGACGAGCTGCAAAACGTCTTCGATACGTTGCTTTTTCTTTTTTCCTTTTAGCCCGTAAATCGATGCGAAAAAATCTAAATTTTCGAGCGCCGTAAGCTCCCCGTATAACGCGTCCGACTGTGCCATAAAGCCGATGCGCGCCATCGTTTGCAAATTGGGCATGCGCTCACCGAGCACATGAATCGTCCCTTTTGTCGCCATATCAATGCCTGCAATCATTTTGACAACGGTCGTTTTTCCTGCTCCTGATGGGCCGAGGATGCCGAATATTTCCCCTTTGTGCACGTCGAGCGACATGTCGTGAATCACTTCTTTTTTGTTAAACTGTTTACTAACATGTTGCAATTGAATGGCCATCATTTTCCCTCGCTTTCATTAAGTGAGTGATTACTCACTTTTATTTTATACGTTCGTTCAGTTGTTGTACATATGTGCTAAAAATTTTTTCATTGACGGAACGAATATATTTTTGTACGATAGAAACGGCAATTGAATACGAAATCTTTCTCGTCAACTAAGATGAGATAGAGGTCGCGGCAAATAATAGTAGTTTCATCGAGGCGCAGAGACGCCGATGAAGTGGAATGAAAGGATTTGTCGCCGAAGTTTATAGCGTGCTCTGGCGCTATAAGCTGGGCCTGTTGCCGAATAGGCGCAGGACTGTCATCGCGCATGCGGTGGAGAGCTATCGATCTTAAGTTTGATGCGGATGTGTCATATATTGTGCACCCGTTGAAAACTTAGGGTGCACTTTTTTATTTTTCCACCGCTTGCGTCACCATAATCATGAATGAAAGGATGACGAACATGAAACAACAACAACTCGGGTTTTGGTTATTGACAGCGCTCGTTGTCGGCAATATGGTCGGATCGGGCATTTTTATGCTTCCGCGCTCGCTTGCTGAGGCGGCAAGCCCCGCCGGCGTGCTGCTCGGATGGTTGATTACAGGGGCTGGCGTGCTCACGATCGCCATCATTTTTGGCAATTTAGCTATTCGTAAACCGGAATTAAACGGCGGACCGCAAATTTATGCGAAGGAACTGTTTCCGAAAGGTTCAAAAGCATCCATTTTATCTGGTTTTATGGCTTCTTGGGGCTATTGGATCGGCAACGTCGCTGGAAACGTTGCGATCATTACGACGTTTGCTAGTTATTTATCGACGTTTTTCCCTATTTTAACGAGCGGACATGTCGTGTTTCCCATCGGTTCATTTACGTTAAAACTTGGACATTTGCTGACGTTTCTCGTTTGTACGTCGCTTTTATGGGTGATGCATACAATTATTTTGCAAGGGGTAGAAAGTGCTGGGAAATTAAACTTTTTAGCAACGGCAACGAAAGTGCTCGGCTTTTTCCTTTTTATTATCATCGGATTGTTTGCATTTGAAAAAAGTTATATGGATCCGTTTGTTGCCCCACGCTACGATGAAGCTGGCCATACGCTCGGTCTTCTTTCGCAAATGAACAACGTTGCGTTAAGTACGCTTTGGGCGTTTATCGGCATTGAATCAGCGATCGTATTCGCCTCACGGGCGCGCAAACAAAGCGACGTAAAGCGCGCAACAATCGCCGGTTTACTGATCGCCTTAACCATTTACATCGGCATTAGCGTGCTCGTCATGGGCATGTTAAAACAAGATGTGCTCATGCAATCGGAAAAGCCGCTCGTCGATGCGATCGGAACAGTTCTAGGCCCGATCGGATCGCAGCTGTTAGCTGGGCTCGGTTTAATTAGCTTAATCGGTTCGACGCTCGGCTGGATTTTTTTAAGTGCAGAAGTACCGTATCAAGCAGCGAAACAAGGGTTGTTTTTGCGCGCCTTTTTACAAGAAAACGAAAAAAGCATGCCGCGCTTTTCTTTACTTGTTTCAAACATCATTTCGCAACTATTTATTTTTTCAACCATTTCAAACTCGATGGCGGCCGCGTTTGATTTTGTCATTTACATTGCGACGTTATCATACCTCGTTCCGTATGTCATTGCCTCGACGTTCCAGTTTAAGCTCGTCTGGACAGGCGAAACGTATGTAACGATGAAAGAGCGAATGACAGACGGTGTGATCGCTCTACTTGCGACGATGTATTCCATTTGGCTCGTCAAAGCAGGAACGGCCGATATGAAAACATTTTTGCTCGGCGTCGCCTTGCTTGCAAGCAGCTTGTTGTTTTATCCGCTACTTCTTAAACAACAAAGCGAACATAAAACGAAACAAAAACAATCTGCATAACAAAACCCCCGTCCAATTTTGGCGGGGGACACATTATATCATCTTCTTTATTCTCTATACTTTTTTCTTGCCTCTTCAAATATTTGATTTAATTTTTCGATTTGTTTATTATTCACTTGTTTACTATTGTTCAAATCACCCTTGTATTCCATGTGATTACTATCTAACGGCACTTTCCCATAATAAACACCTTTGATCGTATACTCATCATGTGTCGTGCTTTTTCTTAAAAATAAAAGATAGCTTTTATTATCTTTCATCAACTGGTACCCTGCCGAACCGTACATTGTATTAGCCTTTTTATCAAACGCTCCGTTCTCCATAACTTTTATGATATTACCCTTATTTAACGCGTATCCCTTTTCATTTTTAAACACTTTTTTGATCTCAACATCACTTATCGTGTAAAAACCCGTCACCATATCGCCATCTTTATCGAAATAACTCTCTCCATTTTTTTTCGTACCTATCAAAATAACTTCACTATCATTCTCCATTTCTTCTAAATAATTGTATTCGTCTACAATTTTCGACTCACTATGAACATATTTTGTATTCACATTGCTTAGTTCAGATTGTGTATTGTTACAGGCAGACAAAAATAAAATGGTAAAAAAAAGAAAAATAATCTTTTTCATCAGGCTACTTCCTTTCCACTAATAGATAGCATTTATTCCATTCCAATCATCACTTTGCGGATACTCGTCATTTAGGAAACCCTTTGAAAGCATAATAGAACGAACATCGTCTTCATGATCCAATCCGAGAGCATGACCGACCTCGTGTGCTGTTGTTTCCCTCGTTTGAACCCAAGACAACTTTTGAAAACCTGGTAAATAGATCCTTAACTGCGACTTATCGTATGTGCAATCCCAACAAGCAGTCACTTGTCCCAACCAGTTCACATGATAGTTAATACAATCAGCGACAACGGAACCCATATCCTTCGTACTAGCCCACCATTTATAGTTAGCTTGGGAGGCATCGTACGTTCTGGTCGTACCAATAAGTGGGGAGCTATCGAACGCTTCCGAACCATACACTGCCCTCGCTTCATAACCAGCATGAATAACCGACGAATCAATCCAATATTTTAGCGAGTTTAGATTCCTATATTTGCCACCAAATAGCTCATAAGCACGAACACTGCTACTAGGAATCAAGTATAACATGATAATAACGAAAAAAGTCAATCTTCTCACATCCGCTTCCTCCTAGAAATCTTTTACTTTTTTAAAGCCTAGTTTATTGTATCATTTTTTTTTTTTTTTTTTTGCAAATTGTTTTTTTTAACCAAAATATATTTCTGTACTTGTCAATAAACATACTCTATTTAATACGGTTATCATTTTCTCCGTCTTTTTCTTATCTTTATGTTATAATATTCCTTGAATTTTGTTTTGTTGAGGGAGCGTATATGGGGAGAGAGAGAACAAGGCGGTGGCTGTACATATTGCTCGTGATTGTCCCATGTTTGATCGGGAGCGTGTGGATTGTACGTTGGCAAGATGAACAGCTACAACGTCAACAGGTAGAAGAGACGCGCATGTTTGCGAACATACATAAAAACGATTTAGATCGCTTTCTTGCGGAAACGACGGCTCGGCTTGAAACATTGGCGCTCGTGATAAGCAAACATACAGACATAAAAGAAAACATACACGATGTAGTGAAACAAATAGAAAAACAAGACGTTCGCTTTGAGCGCATTTCGTTTGTTTCCGAAAGTACAAGTTCAGCGATGCAACTAGCAGAAGCAACAAAGCAGCCGATGTTTACCGACGATGAGACGGCAACGATCGTGACACCGATCATTGATGAACGAACGAAGCGTGCGATCGGTTTTTTAGTCGCAACGTTGCGGACAGATTATATAAAGCAGCGCATGAAAATCATCTATCCACAAGCTTCGTTTCGCTTGTATGATGAAAAAGGAAACGAACTGTTCAGCGCAAACGATCTTCGCGCATCCAAGGAAACCGTCGTCGTTCATTTAAATCAAGCACCGTGGCTCATCGAGGCGAACGTACCTTCCGTCGCTAACAAACAACGGGTGCAGGCGGCGCTTCCGTACGTGTTTACGTTCATTGTTGCGATGCATATGATTTGGTTATTTATTCAATATTCGTTATTGAAGCGGCGGACGATGATGGAACGAATGGAAACAGAAGCGCAAAAACTTGAATTAGTCGGCACGCTTGCAGCAAGTACCGCCCACGAAATTCGCAACCCGCTCGCCGGCATTAAAGGATTTATCCAACTGTTGAGTGAAAAGCATAAAGATAACGAATCACAACTTTATTTTTCGGTCATTCAAAACGAAATTACACGCATTAACGACATCGTCAATGAATTTTTAATTCTCGGCAAACCAACGGCGCAAAAGTTTGAAACGTGCGATTTGAACGATATCGTGTTAAGCATTCATCCAATTATTGAATCGCAAGCGCATTTGCATAACATCATGTATACGTTGCAATGCGCTCGCGTATCGCTACCTATTCGCTGTTGTAAAGACCATTTAAAGCAAGTCGTGTTAAACTTAGTGAAAAACGCGATCGAAGCGATGTCAAGCGGCGGACAGCTTACCCTTTCGCTTGCGAAACAAGACGGCTGGGCAATATTAAGCGTTTCCGACACCGGCAGCGGCATTCCGAAACATGTCAAAGATAAATTGTTTCAACCGTTTGTCACATCAAAGCAAATGGGAACAGGACTCGGGCTCGTCGTATGTAAACGAATCGTTGACATGCATGAAGGAACGATCGATATTCATAGTATAGAAAATAAAGGAACGACGATTACCGTTCGCCTTCCTTTACAGTAGGAGGTGGAAACATGTTTGATATGCTTGTCGGCAGTACGTTATCCGCGCTAGCAACAGGTGCTGGCGCGATTCCTATTTTATTTTTATCGCGCTCCCTCACACACCAATGGCGCGATATGTTGCTTGCGTTTACCGCTGGTGTCATGATGGCAGCGTCCATGCTCGGCCTCATTCCTGAAGCGCTATCTTCAGGAACGTTTCTCTCGCTTGCGGTTGGACTATGCATTGGGGTGTTGACGTTGACGCTTCTTGAAAAAATGGTGCCGCATATTGATTTAGCACATACGGAAAGCGGCATAATGATCGACAAAAAAGCGTTGCTCGTGCTTGCCGCTATCACACTCCATAATATCCCAGAAGGGCTATCGGTCGGCGTGAGCTACGCCTCTGGGGAAGGGAGCGAAATCGGCAACTTAATCGCTTTAGCGATCGGGTTCCAAAACGCTCCAGAAGGATTGCTCGTTGCGCTTTTTTTATTTAATCAACGCATTTCAAAAGGAAAAGCGTTTTTCATGGCGACGGGCACAGGGCTTATTGAACTCGTCGCTTCGATCTTTGGCTATTATTTAACGTCCGTTGTCGGCTCGCTCGTTCCGTACGGTTTGGCGTTCGCAGCTGGCGCGATGTTGTTTATCATTTATAAAGAGCTCATTCCTGAAAGTCATGGCGACGGAAACGAACAATCGTCGACGTACGCTTTTATTATCGGATTGTTGCTGATGGTGTTTTTAATCGAAACGTTTTAAAGGATGAGGATCATGTCGAAATATTATATGCTTCTTTTATTAACAAGCGCACTATGGGGAGGCAACTTTGTCGCAAGCAAACTGCTCGTGCCGCACGCCTCCCCCCTTTCATTAACGTTTATGCGCTGGACGATCGCAGTTCTTTTTTTATTTCCGATCGTATTAAAAAAAGAACGGTCCGTTCGCCTGCAAACACGCGGCATTATCCCGCTTATTGCGATGGGCATGACAGGCGTCGTATTATTTAACGTTCTTATGTTTCAGGCGCTTCGCTACACATCGGCCGATCACGTCGGGCTCATCTCAACGTTAAATCCGATGGCGATTGCGCTTGTTGCTTACGTCGTATACCGTGAGAAACTGACGATGAGACAATGGTTGTCCATGACCGTCTCCCTTGTCGGCGTCCTTTTATTTATGACGCACGGACAGCTTCATCGCGTGCTACACGTCAATATCGGCGATGTATGGATGATCGCTGCCGTCATCGTTTGGGGCATCTATTCCGCATGCGCAAAAGCGGTCATGAAATGGTATTCTCCGCTTGCGGCGACGTTTTGGTCGGGCGTCTTTGGCGTCGTCGGGCTTTTGCCATTTGTATCTTCCTTTTCCGTTCATCACGTAAACGTCTCGTTTTTGCTTGCGCTCATCTATACGAGCATCGGAGCGACGGTGCTGGCGATGTTTCTTTGGAACGTCGGCGTGAAACAAGTCGGTGCCACAACAGCGGGGATGTTTTTAAATTTCAATCCGCTTTTTACCGCATTGTTTGCGTACATATTGCTTGATGAAACGTTAACGGTGGCACAATGGATCGGTTCGTTCATTACGATCGCAGGCGTTGTGCTGTTTACAAAAAAATAGAGTGAGGCGCTTGCCCTACTCTATTTTTTCACATCCAAACAACCATACTGTACAATCACACTTCTTCTATCAACTGCTTTACTTCTTCTTCTGAAAGTTCAGCCATATACGCAATCTCTTTCACATCTAGTCCCTTTCTCACCATCGCTTGTACAATGTGCTTCATTCCTTGCTTTCTCCCTTTTTCAAGCGCTTTTCGTTCGTACGAGATCATCAACTCCATCACCTGTTCTTTTTCTTTCGCTTCCATTTCATTCACCTCGCTTCGTAGTTGTTGTTCTTCTTCGTCTGATAGTTTCACATATGTTTCAAAAAAACCGAATAGCAACCGTTGTTTTGCTTCGTCTAGTTCCATGCGCACTAGCATGCGTAAAAATTGTTTTTTCATCTCAACTCTTTCATTTTCAGTATACCCCATCTTGCTTAACAAAGCAGCAGCGATCGGGTTGTCTTGCTGAATGTAGTTTCGCCAATGCTTTTTGCGCAGTTCGATCGTGAAAAATTGAAAGTGAAGGACTTGACCAAAAGGAAACAGATGGCTCATTGCGGACTGTGTCATAGCTAAATAGTGCGATAGGTACGATCGGTTTACGGTATTTTTCATACAAACGACTAAAGTAAATAAACATGCGTTACGGAAACGATAGCTGGACGTAACTTTGATTTTCGATATGCACGATGACAATCCCGTCTTCGCCTTTCAGCTTCGTTTCGACAAGCAGATCTACGCGATACTTTTCCCCTGCCGTTACATCGGTAAACAGCTCTTCTGATAAAAACGACAAATGGCGAAAATCGATATGCTCATGCATCGTCGGAAAGAAAAGAAGAATAAACTCCTCAAAAAATGTTTGAATGAGCTCCTTAAACAAACGATCGTGGTCAATGGACATACATTCACCTCTCATTCGATTGTTTCAATCGTTTTATTCGGTGAAATGAATCAAATTCCTGCTGTCATTACACACTAAAAAAATAGAAGGGGTGCTATTCCCCTTCTTTTTCTTCATATGGATGGGCCACCCATCCGGACGGATCGATAAATAAACGAACGGCAACGACTTGGCGATCGTCCATTAACGTAAAGAAATGCGGATTTCCTTCTGGTACGGAAATCACGTCGCCTGCCTCTAGTTCAACGTCAAAATAACCTGTTTGTTCGTCTCCTTTAATGACGAAAATGCCATGACCAGCGACGATCGCCCGCACTTCGTCTTCCGTATGTGTATGCACTTGTTCAAACTTTTTCAACAGCTCTTCTAAATTTGGCGTTTGTTCGCAAAGCGCCACGACGTCCCACGTTTTATAGCCTCTCCGCTTCGCTAAATCTTCAATTTCCGTCTGAAACGTCGCTAAAATGTCGGACTTTTCTTCATCTGTTAATACAAACTTGTTTTGTAAATAATCCGGAAGTTTGCTTGCATCCCATCGTTCATACAACACTCCTTGGTCGTTTAAAAACGCCGCAACGTTTTCTTTTCCTTCAATGACTTCCCCAGTATTTCGCACTTTAATAACTGCCATACATATTTTCCCCCTTATCGTTTAATAAGCAATAATTTCACATGATATTGACATAAAAACTCGCACGCTTCTAAAAACTTTTTCGCCTCTAACACATCTTTTCCCCAAACGGTGATGCCGTGGTTGCGAATAAGCACCGCGCCGGCATCTTCATGAACATGGTCGGCGAACGCTTTTGCTAACGTCGGAATATGGGCGAAATTCGGAATAATCGGAATGCGAAATTGCGCATCTTCCTCCCATAATCCGAACGCTTTAATCATTTCTTGATTCGAAAAAACGACTTCCCCTTCGTCACCGTACAGTTCTGAAACGATATTGTTATCGACCGTATGCACGTGCAAAACGCAGCCGGCGTTCGTTTTGTTGTAAATTTCAACGTGAAGAAGCGTCTCCGCCGACGGCTTTAGGTGCGTCGCTTCCGCCGGTCGTCCGTCCGCACCGACGAGTAAAAAATCTTCCTTCGTCTCTTTTCGCTTATCTTTTCCGCTTGCGGTCACGAGAAACGTGAGCGGCTCATTGCTCACTTTCAGCGATAAATTGCCGCTTGTCGCCATAAACCAGTCGCGCGCCGCTAGCTCTCGTTTGACTTCCGCTAGCTCTTCCCATTTCTCTTTCATGCGATCACCTCGCTCTCTTTTAACGCATCGATGACGTCATAAAACGTCGTAAACGGCGTATGCGGCAAACGGAGCTCTTGACATTTTTTCAGCAAAAAGTCGCGCGCGATGACATGATCCGCTAATTTTGCTGCCGCTAAATCGGTAATGGAATCGCCGATGACGATCGTTTTCGCCCCTTTTGGCGCAAGTTTACGAAGAAGCGACGGCTTACAGCAACCGCATTCATTTTGGCAATGTTCATCGCACGCATGCGGCCACGTAATGCGAATCGTATCGCCGCTAAAATCGGCGCTATTACAATAAATGCGTTCTTTTTCAACGAGCCCGTCAAGCAGCGGATAGACGAAAAAGTCGATGCCGCCGCTGACGATATAAAGCGGAATTTGTCGCTCGTTCGTAAACGCGACAAACTCAGAAAATCCGTCGCGAATGCGCGCGGTGCGCAGTAAAAACTGCACGATATCTTCTTTTAACGTTGTCGGCAAAAGCGAAAACATGCGCCCGACGCCTTGTTGCACCGTACATGCTTGCGCCAATATATCGTCTTTGATCGCTTCCCACTCCGGTGGGGCAAACTGTTTCATGAGCGCAATAATGTTATCGTTTAACGTAATCGTCCCATCAAAATCGCAAAAAATGACCGGCTTCATCATGCGCTCCCCCATAAATCAAGCGCTTGTTTTAACGCTTCGTTTTCCGCCGCAGCCTCATGAAGCGAACGCCCAGAAAGCACCGCTTCCACCGCAGCGCGAAACGCTTGCCCGCCACCGACAGCGCCTTGCGGATGTCCGTGCACTCCACCGCCTGCGTTAATGACACAATCGATGCCAAAGTCGCGCATAAGAAGCGGTACAAGCCCCGGGTGAATGCCGGCAGATGGAACAGGGAATGCGCGTAAAAACGGTTCTTCTTTCGTTAATTCATGAGCGATCGCAACCGTCTGTTTTTTTTCAAGCGCCACGCTTCCGTACGGCGATGGAAAGAGCGAAAAATCCGCCCCTGCCATGCGCAACAATTTCCCAAGCAAAAGCGCATAACTGACGCCATACACGTGCGACGAAGCGATCGCTCCACTAAACGACGGATGCGCCATAATCGGCAAGCGAACGTCGTCATCTTCACGAAGCGCTTGCAATACATCTAGCCCGTATGTAAAGACGTTAAACAACAATACGTCCGCGCCAAGCTCTGCCGCGCGCTTTGCTTTTTCTTTTAGCTGAAACGTTTTTCCTGTCAAATTCACCGCATATAACGTCCGATGCCCTGTTTGTTCGTACACGTCTTGTAACGCTTCTTTTCCTGCGACGATGCGTTTTTCAAACGGCGTCAAGTCGTTTTCAAACAAAATTTCATCGTCTTTCACGAGATCGACGCCGCCGAGCGCTTGAAGTTTTAATTGCTCAGTCACATATCGCAAATCGCGCCCGATGACCGCTTTAAAAATGCTCATCACAAGCGGACGGTCAAAGACGCCAAGCTTTTCACGAATGCCATCAATGCCAAAGCGCGGACCCGGAAATGCCCGTTTTAATTCATCAGAAAAAGCAAGATCAACAAGTTTAATCGTTCCATCAAGCGACAACTTCCCAAACGTCGTCGTCAAAATGGCTGGAAAATCGGCGCTAAAGTTGACGCTCGGATACGAAATGCGCACGAGCGCGCGCTTCAGCCGCTTCCCGAAATACGTATTGACGCGCTCATCTTCGTCTAACTCCTCGATACAGTCGACGCTACCTTTATGCTTTTTTAGCTGCTCTTGCTCAAGCTGCGGCAAATCGGTCCACGAGCCGACAGTGAGCCCAAGCGCGATCCCTTCTGCTTTTTTCGCTACATCTTTGTCATCATGAATCAAATACGTTGCGGTAATCATACTCCCACTCCTTTACAAATAAAAAACCTCTTCATAAGAAGAGGTTCGATCAGTCGTCTCTTCTTATCTCTCAGCGATTGCTGCGAGAATTAGCACCGTGCTTAACAGCTGTTAAGTCGGTTGCCGGGCTTCATCGGGCTCGTCCCTCCGCCTACTCTTGATAAGAATTCGCAATGTATATCATTTTTTGAACAGTTCGTTTTTTTGCATAAATTTAATTCGAATTATGACAGTACATCACGCATTTGTCAATGACTTTTTTAAAAAAGTCGCAACCGTCCGATGCGTTCAGCGGCTTCTTTTAGCCGTTCTTCACTCGTCAATAGCCCTACGCGCACATAGCCTTCCCCATGTCCCCCGAAACCGATGCCCGGTGCGACCGCTACATGCGCTTTGTCAAGCAACAGGTCAGCAAACGTCTCGGACGTATATCCTTTTGGCACCGGAAGCCACGCAAAAAAAGATCCTGCTGGTGCTTGCACGTTCCAACCGACGTCTTTTAGCGCGCGAATAAACGTATTGCGCCGCGATTCATACGTCGCCACGAGCTCATGCACGCATTGTTGCGACTGTAAAAGCGCTACCGCTGCCGCTTCTTGAATAGCTCCAAAAATACTGACGTACAAATGGTCTTGCAGCACATTAATCGCTTCAATCATGCTTGCGTTACCAACGGCAAAACCGATGCGCCATCCTGCCATATTGTACGTTTTTGAAAACGTATAAATTTCAATGCCGACGTCTTTCGCCCCTTCTGTTTGCAAAAAGCTGATCGGCTTTTTCCCATCAAAGCCAATCGCTCCGTATGCGAAATCGTGCACGACGCCAATGCCGTATTTTTGCGCAAACGAAACCGTTTCAGCAAAAAATGATTGTGTTGCCGTCGCGCCTGTCGGGTTGTTCGGGTAGTTTAAAAACATCAGTTTCGCTTGTTGTACGACTTGTTCGTCTAGCTCATGATAATTTGGCAAAAAATTGTTTTCCGCTCGCAGCGGCATCATTTCCATACGCGCCCGCGCGAGCACAACGCCCGACCAATAATCCGGGTATCCAGGATCAGGAACGAGCACAACATCGCCCGGATTTAATAAACAAAGCGGCATTTCGACTAGCCCAGCTTTTCCGCCAAATAAAATGGCGACTTCTTTTTCTGGATCAATCGTCACCCCATATTCGCGCTTATAAAACGTTGCCACCGCCTCTTTTAAAAACGAATAGCCGCGAAATGGCGAATATTTATGATATGTCGGGTTGGCAGCCGCTTGTTGAAGCGCGGCAACAATATGCGGAGGCGTCGGCTGATCCGGGTTTCCTTGTCCTAAATTAATAACATCTCGCCCGTCAGCGATGACCGCATGTACTTTTTGAACGAGCGATGCGAAAAATTGCTTCGGCAGTTGCTGTAACAAGTTCGATTGCGGAAATGTCGTCATTTTGCCCACCTACTTCACAAAAAGGTTGAAATTCTAGTCAAACATCATATATTGTAAAAATCAAAATGTAAAGAAAATTTTTTCGAGGTGAAACGAATGAATATTGCTTGTATACAAATGGACATTGCCTTTGGGGAGCCAAAAAAAAATAAACAAACCGTCGTGCGCTACATGGAGCAAATTGCCTGTGACGCCGACGTCGTCGTCTTGCCCGAGCTATGGACGACAGGATACGATTTAGCGAGACTTGGCGATATTGCCGATGAAAACGGCGAACATACAAAAACGTTTCTTTCTTCGCTTGCACAAACGTACAATGTGCATATTGTCGGCGGATCGGTAGCGAAAAAGACAGAAAGACAAATAACGAACACGATGTACGTCGTCGATCGAAACGGTCATGTCGTTAGCGAATATAGTAAACTCCATTTGTTCAAATTGATGGATGAACATAAACATTTGCAAGCTGGAGAAACGACGGGCATATTTTCGCTTGACGGCGTGACGGGCGCAGGTGTCATTTGTTATGACATTCGCTTTCCGGAATGGATTCGCGCTCATGCGCTTCAAGGTGCCGAAGTGCTATTTGTCGTCGCCGAATGGCCGCTCGTTCGCCTGCATCATTGGCGCACGTTGTTAATGGCGCGCGCGATTGAAAACCAATGTTACGTCGTCGCTTGCAACCGGGCGGGAAAAGATCCGAACAACGAATTTGCCGGCCACTCGATGATCATTGACCCATGGGGAAACGTCGTCGCAGAAGGGAATGAACGAGAAGCGGTCATTACGGCGAATATTGATATAAACGAAGTGCAACATGTGCGCGCACGCATCCCGATTTTTACCGATCGCCGTCCAGATGTGTATAAAAAATTTTTAAAAAATGATTGACAAACGAGCATGAAGCGATGTATGATTCGAATCAAGCGAATTCACGAAACTTTTTCATTGTTACAAACATTCGAATAATACAAACACTCTTATCAAGAGCAGGTGGAGGGACGAGCCCGATGAAACCCGGCAACCGGCGATGGCGCACGGTGCTAATTCTTGCAGCAGTAGGCTGAGAGATAAGAGGTGCGAAGCAAACTTCAAACCTCTTTCGTTCAGCGAAAGAGGTTTTTTGTTTAAGAAAACTTTCTATCATAGCAGAGAAGTGTCTAGCTCCAAGCGCCATCGGCTCGAGTCGCTCCGCCCCACACTGCGGCGGCAACAGCCTCCTCGGTGGGGCTTGTGCGCTCTTCGCCGATAGGCAGGCGCTTTACGCTTTTCTTAATTTAGGGAGGAATCACTATGTACGAACCGTTAACAGAGCAAAAGGCGGTCGCGCTCGCGATTCGTTTAGGGCTATTCCAAGAAGATGCGCTTCTTTCATGCCAAGAAATTGGCGATGGCAACTTAAACCTCGTCTTTCGCATCGTCAACGAGCGCACAAACGACAGCATCATCATCAAACAAGCGTTGCCGTACGCGAAAGTCGTCGGCGAAAGCTGGCCGCTCACATTAAAGCGGGCGACAATCGAAAGCCAAGCGTTGCGCACGTTCGCAAGCTACGTCCCTCAGTATGTACCGAAAGTGTATTATTCCGATGAGACTTTAGCAATTACGGTGATGGAAGATTTATCGCATTTACAAATTGCACGCCGCGGGCTGATCGAAGGAAAAACGTTCCCGCACTTGTCACAACATATTGGGGAATTTATCGCCAAAACAGCGTTTTATACATCGGATTTTGGCATGAATCAACAACAAAAAAAGAAACTCGCGCAACAATTTACAAACCCTGAACTATGTAAAATTACGGAAGATCTCGTCTTTACCGACCCGTTTTTTGACCACGACACAAACAGCTTTGAAGCCGAGTTGCGCGATGATGTCGAGCAGCTTTGGCAAGATGATGAACTCAAGCGCGAAGCAGCGAAATTAAAGCGGCTCTTTTTAACAAAAGCAGACGTGTTGCTTCATGGCGACTTACATACCGGAAGCATATTCGCAAGCGACGATGACACGAAAGTAATCGACCCGGAATTTGCATTTTACGGTCCGATCGGCTTTGATTTAGGGCAATTTTTTGCCAATTTACTATTAAACGCCCTCTCTCGCCATGAAAGCGAACGCGAGCCGCTCTTTGCCCATATCGAAAAAACGTGGGACGTGTTTGTTCGCACATTTACAACATGTTGGCAAGAAAGTAACGAGCCGTATGCACACGTTTCTTTCGTGCTCGACGACATCATGAACGATGCGCTTGTTGAGGCGATCGGATTTGCTGGCTGCGAAGTCATTCGCCGCACGATCGGCTTAGCGCACGTAGCCGATTTGGACGAATTGCCGCTTGAACGGCGGCTAGAAGCAAAACGGCACGCTCTTCGCCTCGGACGCGAGCTCATCGTGCAACGTGAACATGTGCCGATTCATGCCATCAAACGTCTCGTACAACAAACGGTACATGTCAACAGCTAGGAGGATGACGATGAAATCTGTACAATGGCACGATACACATATTACGATTTTAAACCAACAAGCATTGCCTCATAAGACTGAATATTTAGAATTAAAAAATATAAAAGACGTATGGGACGCAATTGTGACGTTAAAAG
>OFGS01000158.1_pt1 | contig 17848 bp, 13 predicted proteins | sample 1521851 | NCBI WGS metagenome assembly OFGS01 (sample SAMEA3142070, study PRJEB24117) | hot springs metagenome
TTATTGTGTCGCAAGCACCGTCGGGTTAATGTTGTTGCCGATTTTAGCACCGAACAAGCGCAAGCAGTTAAAAGAAAGTGCAATTGCGCTTGGCGAGGCGATGCAGTTGACAAACATTTTGCGAGACGTCGGAGAAGATATGGCACGCGGTCGCATTTATTTACCGCGCGAATGGATGAAGTTGTATGGAGTGAGTGAACAACAGCTCGCACGCGGGGAAGTGACGAACGCATTTATTCACTTATGGGAACAGATTGCGGAGGAGGCGGAAAAGCGGTATGCGTTAGCTGAGCAAACGTTTTCGCTATACCCTTTATCTGCTCGCCTCGCTGTGAAAGGGGCAGCAGCGATGTACCAAAGCATTTTGCAAGTTGTGCGCGAGCAACAATACGACGTCTTTACGAAACGGGCGTTCGTGTCAGCAGAACGAAAACAAGTGCTGTTGCAACAAATAGGGGGCGAAAGCGTTGAAGTGGGATGATCGATTGTATCGCCTGTTTCTCGTTTGGTACGGCTGTGGAATGGTGCTTGTCGGCTTTCGCCTTCTTCCTCCTTGGTTAGAGTGGGCAAACGTCGTCTTTTTAATGTTAGCTGGGATGATTGGCGCACAGTTTCTTACGGAACGGTACGGTCGAAGCGGCGTTGTGGCGGTCGTTGTGATTTTTATCGGCACGATCGCGGTAGAGTACGTTGGCGCAACGTACGGGTGGATTTTTGGATCGTACGATTATACGAATCAATTTGGGATGACAGTGTTCGGGGTGCCGATGGCGATCGGTTTTGCCTGGCTCGCTGTCATCGGTTCGACGCACGCGCTCGCTTTACGTTTTGTTGGGCGTGCGCGTCCGTTATTTCCCGCTATCGTTGGCGCTACTTTTGCGGTCGTTCTTGATTTAGCGATCGACCCGGTGGCACATGTGAAGCAATATTGGCTTTGGGAAGGAACGAGCATATATTACAACATTCCGCTTCAAAATTTTGTCGGTTGGTTCGGTGTAGCGTTTGTCATTCATTTCATGTTGTTTATTCTCCCAGCGCGTAAGGTACGTTCCGAAAAAAGAGCGGCAACCTTGTTTTTTCTTTTAGAAGGAATGTTTTTATTTTTAGCGTTTATGGAAAAATTGTACATTGCTTTTTTCCTCGGTTTATTGATTAGTTTCGTTATGTTTTGGAAATGGAGACGAGCCGTATGATCGAAGCGAAAAAAAGTCGCACGTTTGAATGGATGTTTTCCATTTTTAACACATGGTTATTGCGCACATCGTTTCACCGCTTATATATTCGCGGACATATTGTGCGCACCCCGGCGCTATATGTAGCGAATCATAGCTCATGGTGGGACGGATTAATTGCATTTCAATTGAGCCGCTTTGTGTTTCAACAAAATAGTTACGCGATGATGACGGAGGAAGGGTTGCGTGCATATCCGTTTTTCCGTAAGCTTGGTGGTTTTTCCATTGATCGCAACCGACGAACAGAAATGATGGCATCGCTTAATTATGCCGTTGCTTTATTGCGCGACGGGAAAAGCGTTTGGATGTTTCCACAAGGAGAAGAACAACATGTTGAAAAGCGTCCGCTCCAGTTTTTTACTGGTGCTTTGTATGTCGCCGAACGGGCGAACGTACCGATCGTACCGCTTGCGTTTTACCATAGTTTGCGTCATCATCGCAAGCCAGAGTGGTTCATTCATGTCGGTGATGCGCTCGCAGTTTCCAATTTGGCTGGAAAAAGTCGTAAAGAGAAAACGGAAGCGCTTGAACGTTTATGTACAGAGCAACTTGATGACGTAAGACGCTCGGTCATTCAAGAGCAACTGCACTCGTTTACACGTTGGAACGGAGGGGTGTTATGAGCGCGGTGCTCATCATTTTTTTCGTTTGGACGATCGTGAATTCGTTGTTTCTTATTTCGCTTCCGAAACGTCCGAACATAACGGATCTTCCGCTTGTAAGCGTGCTCGTGCCGCTGCGCAATGAAGAGCGGAATGTAGCGCGTCTCGTTCGCTCGCTGAAGCGCTTGACGTATTCGCGCCTTGAGTTTTTGCTTCTCGATGATCAGTCGACAGACGGAACGGAAGCGTTGTTGCGTCAAAAGACAGCTGGCGATCATCGTTTTACAATCATTCGCGGAAAGGCGCTTCCTGACGGTTGGGTAGGAAAAGTGCATGCGTGTCACCAACTGGCTGAACGGGCGAAAGGAACGTATTTGTTTTTTATTGATGCAGATGTGCAACTGAAGCCGATGGTCATCGAAAAACTGTTGGCCGTTGCGAAAACGTATGATGCAAAACTCGTCACCGGATTTCCGTCGTTTCATCCGCGTTCGCTCCCGCTCGTTGGTAAATGGCTCGTGCCGCTGCAACATTTTTTCGTTTTATTTCACTTACCGCTTGCTTTAGCGAACTATACGATGATGCGCTCAACAACCGCTGCCCATGGTGCATGTTTATTTTTTGAGCGAGCGGCGTACGAAGCAATCGGGGGACATGCGGCAGTAAAAAACGAGCTTGTCGAGGACGTCATGATTGCGCGCAAAATGAAAGCGCATCGGCATCGTGTCATCATCGCGAACGTAAGCACCGATATCGTCTGTTATATGTATGAAACGAATAAAGAAGTATGGGAAGGTTTTTTAAAAAATGTGTATGTCGGATTAAATCGTTCGCCTTTTCTCGTTTTTGTCCTTGCGATGTTTTACGGAATATTTTACGTTACACCGCTTTTGCTTGCTCCGTTGTCACTTATATATGGATGGACGTATGCGGTGCCGCTCATGATGATTATTGCGCAAAAAGCGTATGTCGAATGGAAAACGGAGAGGTCATGTTCGACATGTTATTGGATGCCGGTGAGCGCGCTTGCGTTTATTGTGCTCATGTATGCGTCAATGCGAGCGAAACGTTATGAATGGAAGGGGAGAACGTACACGTGAAAAAAGTCGTTATTATTGGCGGGGGGCTCGGTGGCTTATCTGCTGCAGTGACGCTTGCTCACCGTGGAGTAGACGTACAGTTGTTTGAGAAAAATAGCCATTTTGGTGGAAAGCTTATGCCGGTGCAACTCGGAAGCTATTATTTTGATTTTGGGCCAAATACGATTACGATGCCGCACGTGTTTCGTCACGTCATCGAGCAAACGGGAGCACGCGTCGAAGATTACTTGATGTTTCACAAATTAGCGGTGCATACGAAAAACGTATATGAAGACGGAACGACGTTTTTTCTTTCGAGCGATCGCGACTATATGAAGCGGCAGCTTATGACGATGGATCCCATCGGGGCGATGCGGTACGATGACTTTTTAAACGAAGTGGGGCGTCTGTACGAACTAGCGAAGACGCACTTTTTCCCGCGCATGTTTCGTTCGTTTGTCGATTATATGTCCCCTTCGTTAGCGCTTGCTTTATGGAAGGCGCGTCCGTTAGAGACGCTCCATCATTTTTTTCAACGTTATTTTACGAATGAATATGTTATTCAAGCGTACGATCGCTATGCGACGTACATCGGCTCATCTCCTTATAAGGCGCCAGCGACGTTTGCGATGATCGCTTATTTAGAGATGGTCGATGGAGTATATTACGTTGACGGCGGCAACGCCCGTATCGCCCAAACGTTTGCTCACTTGGCGCAAAAAGCAGGAGCTCAGCTTCATCTCAACCGGGCAGTGAAGCGAGTCATTGTCAAAAACGGAAAAGTGACCGGGGTTGAGCTTGCTGATGGAGAGAAGGTGGAAGCGGACGTTGTTATTATGAACGCTGATTTGCTGCAAGCGTATCGTGAGCTTGTCGATGAACGAGACCGATCGTTTCAACGTGCTGAACCGTCGATATCGGCTTTTGTCATGTTAGTCGGAACAGAAGAAACGTACGATCATTTGGCGCACCATAACGTCTTTTTTGCTAAACATTATAAGCAAGAGTTTGCACATTTGTTTGCGGGACGTTATAGCGATGAGCCGACGATATACGTTTGCGCCCCGCCATTTGCAGAGAGAGGGGCATCGTTATTTATTTTAGTGAATGCGCCGCCACTAACAGAAGACGGACGCATGCAAGTCGATGAACAAGCGTATAAGCAACTCGTGTACGAACGGCTTCGGTCATATGGGCTAAACATTGTGCCAAAAGTGGAAAAAGTGATCACTCCTCTTCATATTGCAAAACAGTTTGGAGCATATCGTGGGGCGTTGTATGGCATAGCGTCAAATCGACGACGCGATACGTTTTTGCGCCCGTCCAACGCGTGTAAACGGGTGAAAGGGCTATATTTTGTTGGTGGGACGACCCACCCGGGAGGCGGGTCGCCGATGGTTGTTATTAGCGGACAAAATGTCGCGAACCATTTGCTTGGCGCTAAGCTGTCGCTTCCTTTTTGACGAACGATTTCGTGCGCCATACGTTTGATTTCCAGCGCCAATAGACGAGCAGTCCGCGCAGCCATTCGTCCGCGGTAAACGCGAGCCAAATCCCTACTAAACCGAGATCGAGCTGAATGCCGAGCACGTAAGCGAGCGGGACGCTCACTCCCCACATAGAAGCGATGCCGATGTATACCGGAAATTTCACATCGCCAGCTGCGCGGAGGGAGTTAATGATGACAAGGTTGAAAGAGCGCCCCGGCTCAAGAATCATCGTCAGCAAAATAAGCGTTCCTCCTGCTTCAATCATACGTTTGTTGCTTGTAAAAATAGAAAATAGATGATCGGAAAAAAGAGAAAACAAGGCGGCAGCTGTAAACGAAATGATGACGGCGAGCCGCAAACTTTTTAAACAGCGAGCATACGCTTCGTTAAAACGTTCTGCCCCGACGAGATGCCCGACGATAATTTGCGTCCCTTGCCCAATCGCGACGCTAAATAAAAAAATGAACATCATTAAATTTTGTGTATATACTCTTGTCGTTAACGCTTCTGTGCCGAGAAGAGTAATAAAATATGTGATGACAAGCTGCGACGTATTGTAAGCGACATGCTCTCCGGCCGATGGAATGCCGATCTTTAGCAATTGTTTAACGTAAGTGAATGAAAGCGCTTGTTTCGTCCAAAGTGGAAGGGGATGCGGCAGCCGCTTCATCACGAGAAAAAATGCGATGATGAGCCCGAGCATGCGGCTGACGGTCGTCGACCAAGCGACGCCTTCTACCCCTAAAACAGGTAAACCAAACGGCCCGAACAAGACGAAATAGTTGCCGATGATGTTTAATATATTCACTCCGATGGTGACGTTCATAATATCTTTCGTAAAACCATAGCTGCGCAAAATCGCCCCAATCGTCATAATAACCGCTTGCACAAATGAAAAACCGCCGACGATACGCAAGTAGGCGCGCGCATCAGCCATCAGCTCGGACGGAACGTTCATCAGTTGAAGAAACCATTCGTTCCCGACAACAAGCGCAACGCTTAACACGAGACCAAATAATACATTCGCCCAAATCGAAACAGCGCCAATACGGAACGCTGTTTTTTCATCGTTTGCCCCGGCGTATTGTGCAATTAAAATCGACGTGCCGGTTGCGACAAAACCGAACATGACAACGACCATAAATAACAACTGGTTCGCGACGCCGACTGCCGCCACCGCTTCATCCGCATATTGACTGAGCATAAACGTATCGGCGTTGCCCGTTAACATGTGAAGCGTTAATTCAATAAAAATAGGCCAAGTGAGCGCAAATAACGAAAGCTTTTTTGCCAAAAAAGACAACCCCTTTACGATTTCCGACTTACAAACTGTTTTCAGTTTAACGGAATGTTATAATGGAAAAAAGGGAAAAAGACGATTACTTTTGTACATTTCCGACTTAAAGGAGGGGGCTTATGTATATATCGTTTTCCGTTCCGCCATTTCCCGTTTTTATTAAAGGTGGCGAGGCGATGTTTCGTAAAGGGATGAAACATTTTCGGCGCACGTTTTCAGTATTTGACTTTTTGTATGTGCAAAAAGGGACGTTGTATATGACGGAACAAAAGAAAACGTTCGTTGTTCGTGAAGGAGAATATGTCATTTTATGCCCGGGCTTTGAGCATTATGGGCATGAGCCGTGCGAGGAAGATACGCATTTTATTTGGATTCATTTTTCATTGCCACAATACGATCGCGTCGAAAAACAGCCGTATGGCTGGGGCGATATTATTGAGAGAGAGGCTACATATGTCGATTATGCGCAATATCGCTTGTTTATTCCCCAATATGGCAAGTTGAAACAAGCGGGAATGGAGTCAATGCTTCAACATATCGTCCGCGAGCAGCAAACGCCGGACCATTCGTTAACGCAACAGTTGCTATTTGCTCAATGGATCGTTCAGCTGCAAAAACAAATGCTCCATATTCCGACAGCTGCCGAGCATGTATGTGCAGAAGCGATGGAATATATTCATCAACATTACGGAGAGCCGTTTAACATGGAGCATCTCGCTTATGCACTTCGTCTTCATCCAGATTACATTTCTCGATGCATGCAAAAGACGATTGGGATGAGTGCGTTGCAATATATGAACGACTATCGGATCAACATTGCGAAAAAAAAATTAGCCGCGACGAACGAAACGATCGCGGCCATTGCGAAACAAGTTGGGTTTGAAGACGGCGCTTATTTTTCCCGCGTATTTAAAAAAATCGAAGGGATGACACCGGGCGAATATCGCCGATTTATACAGCGGACGTAGATTGGACAAGAAGCATCCGAAAGCCGTACGGTTCAATTGTTATCGTTTGCTCTGTTACGCGTTCGTTCGTCCAAACGTTTATGACCGCTTTGTTTGTTATGGAAAAAGGAACGCTCCATTCCAGCGGCGTTTCCGCATTGTTTAACACGCAAACGATCGTTTCGTCGTCATCCGTTTTCGCATAAGCGATATGGTTCGTCTCGTCGTTTGCTTCCAATATGTGAAACTCTCCACTTCGCAAGGCGCGATATTGTTTGCGCAACGCAATGAGCGTTTGTACGTGCGTAAATAAATCGCGGTCTTGCTTTTCTTTTTCCCATACCATACATTTGCGACAAAGCGGATCTTGCCCGCCTGTTAAGCCGATTTCATCTCCGTAGTAAATGCATGGAGAGCCGGTGAAAGAAAGTTGAAACACGAACATGAGCTTTACTTTTTCTTTTCGTTCGCGGCACGTAGTTAATATGCGCGGTGTATCGTGGCTGCCGAGCAAATTAAAGGCGACTTCATTGACGTTTTTCGGATAGTTATGCAACACGTTCATCATCGTATCGGCAAACTCGGTAGCATGCACGTTCCCTTTCGCAAAATAATTGAGCGCCCCGTTTGTAAACGGATAGTTCATGACGGCATCGAATTGATCTCCGCGCAACCACGGCATCGCATCATGCCAAATTTCACCGAGAATGTACACATCCGGTTTGATCGCCTTCACCGCTTGGCGAAACTCGCGCCAAAATTGATGATCGACTTCATTCGCGACGTCTAAACGCCACCCATCAATGTCAAATTCGCGAATCCAATATGTTGCGACATCTAGTAAATATTGTTTCACTTCTCGGTTTTCCGTATTTAATTTCGGCATGTCTGGTACGAACGCGAACGTATCGTAGTTTGGGATCGGCTCTGTTTGAAGCGGAAACTCACGAATATGAAACCAATCTTTATAGCGTGACTTCTCACCGTTTTTTAATACGTCTTGAAACGGAGCGAAGTAATAGCCGCTATGGTTAAATACTGCATCAAGCATGACGCGAATGCCTTTTTTATGGCACTCCTCAACGAGCCGTTTAAACGTTTGTTTATCGCCAAATTGCGGATCGATTTCGAAATAGTCAATCGTATCGTATTTATGATTGGATGGCGCTTTAAAAATAGGCGTAAAGTAAATGCCGTTAATCCCGAGTTCAACAAGGTAATCTAAATGGTCGATGATGCCTTCAAAATCGCCGCCAAAAAAGCTTGTAGTCGTCGGTTCAACGCTTCCCCATGGGAGCGTATTTGGCGGGTTTAAGCGCGGATTACCGTTTGCGAACCGTTCAGGGAAGATTTGATACCATACCGTATCTTTCACCCAAGCAGGCGCGCAAAAGACGTCCGCAGGATTTAAAAACGGAAAACAAAAGTAGTAAGCAGTATCGTCTGTTGGTGCTTCTTGATAAAATCCTTTTTCTGTATAAATGAGCACTTCATGTTTATCGTGCAACTCAAAGCCGTACCGCAAGCGACGATAAGGTGGAGCAACGGCGATGAACCAATAATCAAATAAAGCATCTGTTCCGCTTTTTTGCATCGGTTGTTTGTCCAATTGCCATGCGCCATCTTTCCATACGTACGGGTCGCCAAACAATAAATATACGGCGTCAACGTCATCTTTTTTTGTGCGAAGACGAATATGTAACGTTCGTTCATCGTATGCATAAGCAAATGCATCTTTTGGACGATGGTAAATCGCTTCTTTCAACATGTTTCAATCACTCCTCTCATTTCTATCGCGCAATCGATTGCGCTTTTTCTCACATGCGACTCCTCTTCTTATTGAACGGCGCAAGGAAGCGTATACAATGCTTATGTTAAGCGTAAAATGAGACAAATAAAAAAGTCAACATTCATTCAAAAAAAGATGAAAAAAATAGTTGTCAAAACGGAAAATGATTGTATAATAAAGATAAAGATTGTGCAATCGTTTTCACAATACCGTATAGTGAAAGCGTTTGTATATGTTTGAAAACAGGAGGGGTCGAAATGAAAAAAACGGTATCTATTTTTTCATCGCTTGCATTGCTTGCAGGAGTGATGGCAGGTTGTGGTCCACAAGATGAGGCAAAACCAGCCGAAAACGAAAATGAAGGCAAAACAGAAGTAACGGAAGATGGCATGCCGCCAAAACCGGAGAAGCTTGTCGTTTGGGAAGACGTGAAACGCGGTGTGGCGTTAGAGCCAGCAATTAAAGCATTTGAAGAAAAGTATGGCATTAAAGTGGAGTACAAAGAAGTTGAAATGGCGACAAAACAGCGCGATCAACTTCGTTTGGACGGCCCAGCAGGAACAGGTCCTGACGTTATTACTGTTCCACACGACCAAATCGGTCAGCTCGTTACGGAAGGATTAATTCGTGAAATTCAAGTCGACCAAGCTGTATTAGATACGTTTACAGAATCTTCTATCGCTGCGCAAATGTATGACGGAAAATTGTACGGACTTCCAAAAGCGGTTGAAACACCTGTGTTCATTTACAATAAAAAGTTGATGGACAAAGCGCCAGAGACGATGGATGAGCTATATCAGTTCTCAAAAGAGTTTACAAAAGGCGACCAATACGGTTTCTTAGCGCTTTGGGATAACTTTTATTTTGCACACGGCGTCATTGCTGGTATGGGCGGCTACGTATTTAAAAACAACAACGGTGCGTTAGATCGCAATGACATTGGTTTAAATAACGAAGGTGCGGTAAAAGGGACAGAATACATTCAACAATGGTATAAAGAATTGTTCCCGAAAGGTATTATCGGTGAAAACGGCGGTTCAGCGATGGATGGTTTATTTAACGAAGGAAAAGCGGCATCCGTCATGAACGGTCCGTGGGCGTTCCAAGGTATGCGTGATGCAGGCATCGATATCGGAGTTGCTCCAATGCCAAAATTGCCAAATGGCGAGCCTGTAAAAACATTTATGGGTGTAAAAGGATGGCACGTATCAGCGTTTTCGAAACATCCTGAATGGGCAACAAAACTCATTGAATTTATTACAAACGAAGAAAATGCGAAAAAACGCTTTGAGTTAACGCGCGAAATTCCGCCAGTGAAATCGCTCATTAACGATCCGTTAATCGCGGAAGACGAAGGAGCGAAAGCGGTCGCAATTCAATCTCAATACGCTATTCCAATGCCAAACATTCCAGAAATGGCAGAAGTATGGGGTCCAATGGCGACAGCGCTTCAGCTTGTAGCGAACCAAAAAGCAGAGCCGAAACAAGCGCTTGATGAAGCTGTGAAAACAATTAAGACGAACATTGAAACAAACCATCCGAGCAAGTAAGAAGTGAGCGGTACCTCCTCCGCGGAGGTACTGCTTCAACTTTCTATCGTTTGTTTATTTATTCACAATGCAGGTGGGCTCCTCGCAATTGGTCAGAAAGGAGACAAAATCAATGGAAACACCAATGTATCAATCGAACCATCGGAAAGTGGCTCTCGGCTTATCGCTTATTCCGGGATTCGGTCAATTGTATAATCGTCAATATGTGAAAGGCATTTCGTTTTTTATTTTAGCTGCTTCTTTTCTTATCGTGTTTAAAGATTTGTTAAATATGGGATGGTGGGGGTTATTTACGCTCGGTGAAGTTGTTGGACGAGACCATTCCATTTTCTTGCTTGTTGAAGGAATTTTAGCTGTCATTGTATCTATTTTTGGTTTAGGGTTTTATGCGTTCAATTTACGCGATGCCTATAAAAACGGGCAAAAGCGTGACTTAGGGTTGAAAGTTAGTTCGTTGGGCGAGCAATATCGCACGCTCGTTGACAGCGGCTTTCCATATTTAATGATCTCGCCAGGTTTTATTTTGCTTGTGTTCGTCGTTATTTTCCCAATTATTTTCGTCGTATTGTTGGCGTTTACGAACTATGACTTGTATCATTCTCCACCAGCCAAACTCGTTGACTGGGTCGGATTCCAAAACTTTATTGATTTAGTTAAGCTTGATCTTTGGCGGAAAACGTTCATTAACGTCCTCGCATGGACGATCGTTTGGACGTTTGGAGCAACGACGTTACAAATTGCGCTCGGTATTTTCTTAGCGATTATTGTCAATCAAAAAGATTTAAAAGGAAAAGCGATCATTCGTACGATTTTCATTTTACCTTGGGCCGTTCCTGCGTTCGTTACGATTCTCGTCTTTTCCGGTATGTTTAATGAATCGTTTGGGGTCATTAATCGTACCATTTTAGCATCGCTTGGCATCGGTCCGGTTGAATGGATGACGGATCCGTTTTGGACAAAAGTCGCGCTCATTCTCATTCAAACGTGGCTCGGCTTCCCGTTCGTCTTTGCGATGACGACAGGGGTATTGCAAGCGATTCCGAACGAATTGTATGAGGCGGCGACAGTAGATGGAGCTTCAAGCTGGCAAAAGTTTACGAAAATTACGTTGCCACTTGTGCTATATGCAACAGCACCAATTTTAATTACGCAATATACGTTTAACTTCAATAACTTTAACATCATTTACTTATTTAACGGCGGCGGTCCTGCGGTGTCGGGGCAAAATGCGGGAGCGACTGACATTTTAATTTCGTGGATTTATCGTTTAACGATGACATCTGCGCAATATTCGAAAGCAGCTGCCATTACGTTACTCCTTTCCCTCGTTGTCGTATCAGTAGCGCTATGGCAATTTAGAAGAACAAAATCATTTAAAGAAGAGGATATGATGTAAGATGGATATGAAAAGACAAAAACTCATTCGGCTTACGTTGTCGTATGCGGTCATTTTGGTGATGACGATCATTATCGTCTATCCGCTTCTTTGGGTCGTCGGCTCGTCATTTAACCCAGGACAAAGTTTATCAGGCTCGAAAATGATTCCAGATAACGCAACGCTTGCCCATTACAAAAAGCTGTTTGATACGTCGCAAAGCGATTATCTCATTTGGTATTGGAACTCGTTAAAAATTGCGACATTGACGATGATTTTTTCCGTTATTTTAGTTAGCTTAACGGCATATTCGTTTTCCCGTTACCGTTTCGTTGGGCGCCAAAACGGGTTGATGACGTTTTTGATTTTACAAATGATTCCGAACTTTGCGGCGCTCATTGCCATCTTCATTTTGGCGCTTTTAACAGGATTAGTTGATACGCATTTAGGGTTAATTCTCGTGTATGTCGGCGGCGCGATTCCAATGAATACGTGGTTAATGAAAGGATATTTAGATACGATTCCGAAAGAGCTCGATGAGTCAGCGAAAATTGATGGAGCTGGGCATTTGCGCATTTTCTTTCAAATTGTGTTGCCGCTTGCGAAACCGATTATTGCGGTCGTGGCGCTCTTTACGTTTATCGCACCGTTTGGCGATTTCATTTTAGCGAGCGTGTTGCTCCGCAGCAAAGAAAAGTATACGCTTGCGGTCGGATTGTACGATTTAGTTGCCAAGCAGTTCGGTAGCGAATTTACAACGTTTGCGGCAGGTTCTGTATTAATTGCCGTGCCGATCGCTATTCTCTTCCTTTCATTCCAAAAGTATTTCGTTTCTGGCTTAACGGCAGGTGGGACAAAAGGATGAGAAACGGAAGGAAAGAATCGTTTAGGTTCTTTCCTTTCTTACTATTTCGAGATATATTAACATAAGAAGCTTGGAATGAATAGGAGTGGAACGGAATGAAAAACGTATGGCGTGTATGTCTAGCTATCATATTATTGTTTTCCTTTGCTTTGCCGGCAAGCGCAAAAACAGAGCGCACATGGCAAGATGAACGCATTTATTTTATTATGGTTGACCGCTTTAATAATGGGAATCCGAAAAATGACTACGACGTCGATGTACACGATCCGAAAGCGTATCACGGTGGCGACTTGCAAGGGGTTATTGACAAGCTCGATTACATAAAGAACATGGGCTTTACAGCTATTTGGCTTACCCCCATTTTTGCGAACGAAACAGGCGGCTACCACGGCTATTGGATTGAAGATTTTTACAAAGTGGAAGAACATTTTGGCACGCTAGATGATGTGAAACGGCTTGTAAAAGAAGCGCATAAACGAGATATGAAAGTCATTTTAGATTTCGTTGTCAATCATACAGGCTACAACCACCCGTGGCTGAACGATCCTGCAAAAAAAGATTGGTTTCATGAGAAAAAAGACATTTTCAACTGGGCCGATCAGCAGGAAGTTGAAAACGGCTGGCTGTTTGGCCTTCCAGATTTAGCGCAAGAAAATCCGGAAGTGAAAGCGTATTTATTCGATGTTGCGAAATGGTGGATTCAAGAAACGGACATTGACGGATATCGCTTAGATACGGTTAAACATGTACCGAAATGGTTTTGGGAAGAGTTCGCAAAAGAAGTGAAGTCAGTGAAGGAAGACTTTTTTTTGCTTGGTGAAGTATGGCACGATGATCCGCGTTACGTAGCGCAATATGGGAAGCTTGGCATCGATGCATTAATCGATTTTCCATTTTATAAAGAGGCGTCGGCGATTTTTTCAAACGTCGATCAATCGCTTGAACCGCTGTATAACGTTTGGAAGCGCAACGTGGCGTTTTATGACGAGCCGTATTTGCTCGGAACGTTTTTAGATAATCATGATACCGTTCGCTTTACTCGCTTAGCGTTACAAAATCGCATCAATCCGGTGACGCGCTTAAAGCTTGGTTTAACTTATTTGTTCAGCGCCCCGGGCATTCCGATTATGTATTACGGAACGGAAATCGCGCTTGATGGTGGGGAAGATCCGGATAATCGACGTTTAATGAATTTCCGCACGGATAAAGAGTTAATTGACTATGTGACAAAGCTCGGTGAATTGCGTGAACAATTGCCGTCGCTTCGCCGCGGTGATTTTGAATTGTTGTATGAACAAGGTGGCATGGCTGTGTTTAAACGGACGTATGAAGAGGAAACAACGGTCATCGCCATTAACAACACGTCAAAAACGCAAAAAGTGACGTTAACTGACGAATTAGAACAAGGAAAAGAGTTGCGCGGCTTGCTTGCTGGCGATTTAGTCCGAAGCAAAGATGGCAAGTATGATATCATTTTAGATCGCGAAACAGCGGAAATTTACGTGTTGGCGCCAAAAACAGGATTAAACATTCCGTTTATTGCGGCGCTTGTAGCGGTGTACGCTTCGTTTGGACTGTTTTTATATTTAGCGCGAAAACGGAAGCGATCATAACGATAGGGGGGCGGCATGTATGCTAGAGGAGACGAGCTTTGCGATTCGGCCGACGAATGGGACGAATGAAACAGATGTGTGGCAATCGGTTGGCGATGTGCAAAAAATTGAAGAAAAAAAGCAAATCGTTTCATTTACGTGCGAGAGGGCATCGGGTAAAATTCATTTTTATCGCGACGATATCGTTCGGATCATGATCGATCCGTTTGCTCAAAAGTACGCTTCCGTTAGTCCAGCGGTCGTGGCAGCGCCAGAGAAAGTGACGACGCATGTGCAGGAAGTGGAAAATGGTTGGGAGCTGAAGACGAATGCGTTGACGGTCGTGATCGAACGACGCCCATTTCGTATAACGGTTTATGATCGAGAAGGGACGGTGCTTGTACGCGATGTCGAGCCGGTTCGTTTTCAAGCGAAAGGACGCATACGCTGTGCGCACGCCCTCGCTCCGACCGATGTCGTGTACGGCTTAGGTGAAAAAACAGGAGTGTTAAATAAACGCGGAGCGGTATGGAAGATGTGGAATACAGATGTGTATGCTCCGCACAATTTAGAAACGGATCCGCTATACCAGTCGCATCCGTACATGATGGTGTTAAAAGACGGACATGCACATGGCGTCTTTTTCGATCATACGTATGAAACGACGTTTGACTTGCGGCATGAATCGTTTTATACGTTCACGTCAGAAGGTGGTGCGCTCGACTATTACGTGTTTGCCGGTCCGCATCCAAAAGATGTGTTGACGCAATATACGCATCTCGTTGGCCGCATGCCGCTGCCGCCAAAGTGGGCGCTCGGTTATCATCAGTCGCGCTATAGTTATGAAACGGAACAAGAAGTGCGTGAATTAATTGATACATTTCGCGCGAAACGTATTCCTCTTGATGCGATATATTTAGATATTCATTATATGGACGAATATCGTGTATTTACGTTCGATCAACATCGGTTTCCACATCCGAAATCGCTCGTTCAATACGCGAGCGAACAAGGGGTTCGCATCGTTCCGATTGTTGATCCGGGCGTGAAAGTAGACGCAGAGTACGATACGTATCGCGATGGCGTGCAAAAAGATTATTTTTGTAAATATGCAGACGGAACGTTGTTTAAAGGAGACGTTTGGCCAGGGACGAGCGTGTTTCCTGACTTTTTGAAGAAAAAAGTGCGCAAATGGTGGGGCGAACAACATGCGTTTTACACGAGCATCGGCATTGAAGGCATTTGGAACGATATGAATGAGCCGTCTGTGTTTAATGAAAAGAAAACGATGGACGATCAAGTCGTTCATGACGGATGGAAAACGCATCGTCAAGTGCATAACATATACGGAATGATGATGACGGAAGCGACGTACAACGGATTGAAAAAACAACTGAAAGGGAAGCGTCCGTTTGTGTTAACGCGCGCTGGTTTTTCAGGCATTCACCGGTATGCTGCTGTGTGGACAGGAGACAACCGCAGTTTTTGGGAACATCTTGAACTATCTTTGCCGATGTGTTTAAATTTAGGATTATCTGCCGTTGCATTTTGTGGGGCGGATGTGGGCGGCTTCGCTCACGATGCTCATGGGGAATTGCTTGTTCGTTGGACGCAAGTCGGCGCCTTTTTCCCATATTTCCGCAATCATTGTGCAATTGGTTTCGCCCGTCAAGAACCGTGGGCGTTCGGTGAAACATATGAACAGATGGTGAAGCGATATATTGAGTTGCGCTACGAGTGGCTCCCACATTTGTACACGTTATGTTTTGAAGCATATCAAACAGGTGTGCCGATGATGCGCCCACTCATGTTAGAATATCCGGACGATGTTGAGACGTGGAACATATCAGATCAATTTATGGTCGGCAATGAAGTCATGATCGCGCCGGTCATGCGTCCGCACACGTTCCATCGCCTCGTCTATTTTCCGAAAGGGCGTTGGATCGATTATTGGACGAAAGAAAAATTTGAAGGCGGCAGACGATATATTGTCGAAGCGCCGCTTGACCGCTTGCCGATATTTGTAAAAGAAGGGGCGATGATTGCCCGCGCCGAAGTAAAACAATCGACGTCCATTGCGGACGAACAGTTGACGTTGTATGTGTATACGATGGAGGAAGGAACATCATCATATACGTTATACGATGATGACGGCACAACGTTTGCATATGAAAAAGGAGAGTATGTGAACATGCACATTCGTGCGGTATTTTCACACGATACCGTTCATTTTCACGTCGAGGCGGAAGGGACGTATCAACCGCCGTGGCGTATGCGTGTCGTGTTTGTTGGACATGTGCCGTCAACGGTCATAGTTAACGGTGAACAAAGATTTGTCGATGAAGCGACAAACACGTTTGTTTTGTAAGAGATGGGGGATTTTTATGACAGTAACGATTAAAGATGTAGCGAAACGAGCGAACGTGGCACCATCGACCGTTTCGCGCGTCATTGCTGACAGTCCGCGCATTAGTGAAAAGACGAAGAAAAAAGTGCGCGAAGCGATGAAAGAGCTCGGCTATCATCCGAATTTTATCGCCCGCAGTTTAGCAAATAAATCGACGCAAGTGATCGGCTTAATTATGCCAAGTTCAGCCGATAAAGCGTTTCAAAACCCGTTTTTCCCTGAAGTCATTCGCGGCATTAGCAAAGCGGTGCATGATCGACAATATGCGTTGCAGTTGTCGACAGGGGAGACGGAAGCGGAAATTTATGAAGGCGTCGTCCATATGGTGCAAGGAAAGCGCGTCGATGGGGTGATTTTGCTGTATTCGCGCGCGAACGATAAAATTATGGCGTATTTACAAAAAGAAGACGTGCCGTTTGTCGTCATTGGTAAACCGCATAAAAAAGCGGAGCAAATTACGCACGTTGATAACGATAACGTTCGCGCCGCGCGCGAGGCGACGGAATATTTAATTGAGCTCGGTCATGAACGCATCGCTTTTGTCGGAGGAAATGTAAATCTCGTCGTGACGATGGATCGTTTGCGCGGATATGAAAAGGCATTAAAATCGGCTAGTCTTTCGTATCGAAAAGATTACATCGTGCATGAAGAATTTTTAAAAGAGGGCGGCCAAGAGGCGATGAAAGGGTTGCTTTCGTTAGCTGAACCGCCGACTGCGCTCGTTGTCGCCGACGATTTAATGGCGCTCGGCGTGTTAAATACCCTCGCGGAAATGGGATTAAGCGCACCAGCCGATTTGTCGATCGTGAGCTTTAACAACGTGCTTTTATCAGCAATTTCCCGTCCGCCATTAACATCGGTAGACATTAACATTTTCCAGCTCGGCTTTGAAGCAGCAAGAAATTTAATTCAACAAATCGAAAACCCGAATGAGCCGATTAAGCGCATCATTATTCCACATACGCTCGTCAAACGGTTTTCATGCGATTATTACAAAGCACCTTCTGAATAGGAAGGTGTTTTTTGCTAAGTCACAGTTCATTTTCTACTGATGTCTAGGCAAGATAGAAAAATGTTGTTCAGAAAATTTGTTGAAAATAGTCGAATTTTGCTAAAAAATATGGTAATATACAGCTGGTAGGGGAGGAGAAACATGAAAAGAATGTTTGATTTTTCTTTTACTATTTTAGTTTTTTTATTTTTATCCCCACTTATCATTCTCATCTCTATATTCGTTAAGTTTGATGTTGGATCTCCGATATTGTTTAAACAAAAGCGCATCGGGAAAGGTGGACGAGAGTTTGAGTTATATAAGTTTCGCACGATGACGAATGAGCGAGATGTTGATGGGAATTTACTTCCAGATCATCTCCGTATAACAAAATTTGGTCGTTTTTTACGAACGACAAGTTTGGACGAATTGCCGCAACTGTTTAACGTCATAAAGGGGGATTTAAGCCTTGTTGGTCCACGTCCGCTACTTCCTGAGTACTTACCGTTATACACCCCAGAACAAGCACGACGACATGAAGTGAAGCCAGGAATTACAGGTTGGGCCCAAGTCAACGGGCGAAACGCGATTTCATGGGAAGAAAAGTTTCGCTTAGACGTATGGTACGTCGA
>OFGS01000160.1_pt1 | contig 17701 bp, 14 predicted proteins | sample 1521851 | NCBI WGS metagenome assembly OFGS01 (sample SAMEA3142070, study PRJEB24117) | hot springs metagenome
TAATATTGTATTGAGCCATTCCTCATCCCTCCTGTTAGATTTAGTTTTTGGTTCTTCTTTATTTCTATTCTAACCAGAGGGTGAGGGGTGGCTCAATCCCTTTTTACACAATTATATAGACTCAACTATTGTTTTCTGTTTTTAAATTAAACCAATTACTATATTTTTTGCACTCCTATTACACACTTAAAAAACAAACATAAATCCAAAGGGAAAAATCACATGAAATGACTGTTGTGAACTGATTCAAAGTTATCTTTATTGTACATAAAAACCTCTCGCAAAGCTTTAAAATTCCGCAATTAAAGAAAGTGCTTTTAAAATTGCGTCTTTTTCACCTGAATTCTCATCGATATGATATAATATTTGATGTTGATTAATATCGGACAACTTTAAAATACATTTAATCAGGAGAGATATACAGCAATGTCAAGAATAGAAAAAGATTTCTTGGGCAGTATTGAGCTTTCTGATTCTGAGCTTTATGGCATTCACACAAAACGCGCTTTTGCTAATTTCAATGTCTCTGGAAAGTGCGTTGACAAAGACTTGATAAAAGCCCTTATTATGGTCAAAAAAGCATGTGCAATTGCAAATTTTGAAGTTGGTCTTTTGGATGAAAAAATCAAAGATGCAATTGTTTTTGCATGTGACGAAATTTTAGCAGGAAAATATGATGACCAGTTCATTGTAGATAGATTCCAGGGCGGCGCTGGAACATCTACAAATATGAATGTAAATGAGGTTATTGCAAATATAGCCTTAATTCACATTGGAAGAAAACCGGGTGAGTATGATATAATTCACCCAATCAACCATGTCAATATGTCACAGTCAACAAACGATGTGTACCCTACAGCCCTGCGAATTGCCACTATATGGAATGTAAGAGAACTTTCAGAAGAATGTGCAGAGCTTCAAAAAAGCCTTCAGAAAAAAGAACATGAATTTGAAGATGTAATAAAAGCAGGAAGAACTCAGCTGCAAGATGCCCTGCCTGTAACACTTGGTCAGGAGTTTGGTGCATATGCCCAAGCTATCTCACGCGACAGATGGAGACTATACAAGGTTGAAGAACGGCTAAGAGTGGTCAATCTTGGTGCAACTGCTGTTGGCACAGGAGTAAACGCACCTTTGAAATACATTTTTAAGGTGATAGAAATATTAAGAAACTTAACCAAAATCGGCTTGGCTCGTTCAGATTATCTTATGGATGCGACACAGAACGCAGACGTTTTTGTTGAATGTTCAGGGCTTTTGAAAGCCTTGGCAGTGAATCTCTCAAAGATTGCAAACGACCTTCGTCTTCTTTCCTCTGGACCAAACACAGGCTTTAATGAGATAAACCTGCCAGCTGTTCAGGCTGGCTCAAGCATTATGCCTGGAAAGGTAAATCCTGTAATCCCTGAGCTTGTAAACACAATAGCTTTTCAAGTGATGGCAAACGACTTTGCAATAACTTTAGCAGCGCAGGCTGGTCAGCTTGAACTGAATGCTTTTTTACCTCTGATAGCAAACAATCTTCTTGAGAGTCTTAAAATTCTCAAAAATGGTATTAAAATTTTCAGGCAGCAGTGTATAGATGGTATAACAGCGAACAAAGAAAAATGTTTAGAGTATGCAAAAAAGACTCCTGCTATTGCAGCAACTTTGATTGACAAGATTGGATATGACAAGGCAGCAGAAATTGCAAAAAAGGCTATTCTTGAGAACAAACAAATAATTGATGTTGTCAAAGAGCTAAATATTATGGATGAAAGAGAAGCACAAGAGCTTTTGAATCCTTTTGAGTTTATAAAGTTTAAAGAATGAAATATTATGGAAAGGACTGACTTTAAAATGAACACAACACCACGAAGTGAAAGGCTTCACATAGCTATATTTGGCAAGCGAAATGCTGGAAAGTCAAGCTTAATCAATGCTATTACAAACCAGCCAATTGCAATTGTGTCTGACATGCCAGGAACTACAACCGACCCTGTTTACAAATCAATGGAGATTTTGCCGCTTGGCCCTGTTGTTTTAATTGACACAGCAGGAATTGACGATGTCGGCGAGCTTGGCAAGCTCAGGGTTGAAAAGACACTGGAGGTTTTGAATAAAACAGACATTGCAATTTTAGTGGTGTCTGAAATTGAGGATTTGACGTACGAAAAGCAGCTTGTAAAGCTTTTTGATGAAAAAAAAGTTCCAAAAATCGGTGTTTTGAATAAGATTGACAAAGACCCAAATTACAAAGAAAAACTTTCATTTTTGCAATCAACTCTGAAGATGCCATTTTTAGCTGTCTCATGTGCTACATTAAAAGGCATTGATGAGCTAAAAAGTTCTCTTGCAAAGCTTGTACCAGATGTTGGTGAAGATTTGCGAATAGTTGGGGATTTGATAAACCCAGGTGACTTTGCAGTTTTGGTTGTGCCAATTGACAAGGCTGCCCCGAAAGGAAGGCTTATTTTGCCCCAGCAGCAGACAATAAGAGATATTCTGGACTCTGATGCAGTTGCAATTGTGACAAAGGAGTATGAGTTAAAAGAAACCATTGAAAATCTTGGTAAAAAACCTGCGATTGTAATCACAGACTCACAAGCCTTTTTGAAGGTTGATGCAGACACCCCACCAGACATTCCCCTTACATCTTTTTCAATTTTGTTTGCAAGATACAAAGGGGATTTGGTGGAGTTTGTTGAAGGAGTCAAAAAAATCAAAGATTTAAAACCGGGGGATAAAGTACTTATTGCAGAGGCTTGTACACACCATAGGCAATCAGATGACATTGGCACTGTAAAAATCCCTCGCTGGCTTCGCCAGATAGCTGGATTTGACATAAACTTTGAGTGGGTGTCTGGCTTTGGTTACCCGAAAGACCTCACAAAGTACAAGCTTATAATCCACTGTGGCGGGTGCATGATAACACGAAGGGAAATGCTTTATAGAATTGAACTTGCTAAAAAACAGGGTGTACCAATAACAAACTATGGTATCATGATTGCTTACGTCCACGGAATTTTGCCAAGAGCATTAAAACCGTTTGGGATTGAGTTTAAGTATTAACACAAAAGCCTCCGCTGTTTTGCTTAGGTAAATTTGGTAGCGGAGGCTTTTTAGAACCAAAATGTATTTTGTATTGATTTACGCTAAGTACTAATTGTTAAAAATTATTCAGTTATTTTCTGAACCAATTCATCATCTTTCCAGATACCTTTAATTACCTCACCTGTTGCTTTATACATTGTTCCAGTTCCATTCATTTTATCGTTCTTCCACTCACCCTCATATCTATCGCCATCAGCCCATGTGTATACTCCATAGCCATCTTTGACACCATTTTTCCACTCACCTTCGTATTTATCACCATTTGCCCATATATAGGTACCTTTACCGTTTATCTTATCATTCTTCCATTCGCCTTCATACTTATCGCCGTTTGCAAATGTACATGTACCTTTACCATCAAACATTCCATTCTTGAACTCCCCTTTGTATACATCTCCTTTTGCTGTACGGTATTCTCCATAGCCATCCATTGTGTCATTCTTCCAATCACCTGTATACTCGTCACCATTGTTCCATTTACAATAACCATAGCCATGCCTCATACCGTCTTTTATTTCACCTTCGTAATAAAAGTCATCTCTCTCTATTACATGTTCCTGTTTAAAAAGTTGAGATAAACTTAAGTTTTTATTCAACTTGAGAGATTTTATTTTCTCAGCAGGAATCACCATTAAATACTTCTTATTTGGATTTTCAGTATAATACCCTGTAAAACCTATGCCAACAACTTCGCCCCTAAAATTAAAAACAGCCATACCTGTATCGTCTTTCTTAATAGCCTCACCACCAAGAACAAATATCTCATTATATTTATCATATTCAGAAACAAAGACGTTCGTATAAACAGTTGATGTGCTAATTACTGCCACTTTATCACCCGGTTTGACTTTAGTTGAATCACCTATTTTGGCATATGGCAGATTTCTGGCACCTTTCAATTTTAAAATTGCTATATCCTTTGAAGTATCATAGTCTATAACTTTTTCAACTTCATATCTCTGATTTCCAATATATACTTCAGCTTTCTGTAGATAATCGATTACCGTATAAGTTGTTAATACCTTGCCATCAGGCGACATCAAAATACCACAATGGGTAAAGGCTTTACCTTCTTTGTTATAACCTTTTACAACAACAACTTTGTTCTTTTCTTTCTTAAGCTCATCTAAAGTCCAATATCTGACATTGAGGGTCAAAATAACATCTTTTTTGTAGTTTTGAACTTTACCTTTAAATACAAACCTGCCCACATTCTGAGTCGAAACTTTAGAAGGCGTCCATTTTACAGAAACGTAAACCACTTTCTTGTCAGAAAGAGTAGCCTTGACTTTGCTTGGTAAAACAAAATTGTCTCCAACTTTTACTGTGATGTTTAAATTATCAATCTTTACAATTTTAGCTTTGGTTTGAGCTGATATAGTCAATTGGAAAATCGATATTAAGCTTATGAGTGATATTACAAAAACTATTTTCTTCACTTTATCTCTCATCACGCCAACACCCCTCTATTTTTAAATTATTTAGTTTTAAAGATTTACTTTCAGTGCCCCTAAATCTATGCCATATATTGTAGGGGTCATTACAAAATAATCTTCCAAGATATACAACCCATCAATAAAGAACTTTACTTTCCATTTACCAGTTGGCATATCTTCTCCTATCTCTATGTAATGCCACTCTATTATGCTCTCGGCCTTATCATCATCACTCCAAACAATGCTACTGCTCTGAACAAAAAACTCCCCATCAGGTTTGTACCAAAGTATACTGCTTTGATGAAAACCTAAAACATCTGAATATTCAATCCTCACACATACTCTTTTGTCTTTTCTCGAAAAAGCTCTTTTATAAATTAACTCCTTGTTTTCAACTGTATCATTACAAAAACCAAAGTCCTTAACATATATGCTTGGTTCAAAATCATACGTTAATATTTCTCCGCTGCTATTTATAGCAATGCATGAAAATATCTGCCCATCTTCTGTCGGAATGATAAATGGTGCTGCCCAGTCTATCAGTCTTATATTGTCGTCAATCACAAAGATGTATTTGTATACATCAGAAGGACTCAAATCCAGCTCACAAACAAAACCATCGCTTACTCTTTCCATCGGTATATATCTTGTCCCACTCTTCTCCGATGTAATCTCTAAAAATACCTTTTGAGCTTCTAAAAATGTACATTCAAATTTATATCTCATTATTTCCAACCCCTCTTTGCTATTTCTTCATCGCCTGGCAAGACATTGGTGGTCAAACACTTCTTCCTGTTTTCCTCAACCCATTTTCGCCAAAGATTTTCTAACTCCTTCCTCTCCTCTTTACTAACTCCAACTTGCCCTAGTTTCTCTTGAATATCCGGAGATGTATAGGTATCTGGGTCGCTTTTCACAAGTTCAATTAATGCTTTCCTCGCATTTGGTATATCATTAAGAGCTTTATAGTAGTAAAATAAAAGATAATTTTGGTCAATATACTCTTTGTAATTTTCTATAATCTCTCTTGCTTTCTTGTAATTACCTTGAGCAAGTTCATTAAAAAAACTCGCTTCGTATAGCTGAGGTTTATAATCAGGATAGTTTTTCTTCCATATTTCATATAACTCTTTGATCTTATCTTTCATATTCAGCTCATAATAAATTGAGTCTTGTAACGCCAGTATCTGTTTGTAATACAATTGATTAATAGGGTCTGGATCATCTTTGGTCAGTTCTAATACTTTGGTCATATGTCCCAATGCTTTCTTGACATCTTTTGTAAACGTTTCTATATATCCAAGAGCAAGAAAGTAATGCGCATAAATGTTTATCTGACGAGTTTGTTTAGGGTTTGTCGGGTCATCTATCTTTAAAGATTTTTCAAGCCAGTAAATTGCCTCATCCTTTCTGCTAAGCTCACCTAATAACCACATTTTATCATACACAGCTTGGCCTTTATAAAAATATGCACTTTTTTTAGTCGATAGAGTAGTCTTGTTATCTATACATTTCAAAGCAAGATCAATATAATATTCCTCCATCATAGGATTCTCTATATTTTCTCCTATTTTTGACAGCCATATATACCCCCAAACTTTATCATCAGATGTCTTTGCATTTTCCACAATCCATTTTGCAAGTGCATACGCTGTGTCATATTCTTTATTATTCTTCAATTTTATAATTTCCGAAAATGTTTCATTTATTGTCATTGTATTTCTGACCACTTTTTCACCTATCACAAGATACTTATACCCCATATAATACTGCCACAGTTTGTAAACTATAAATATTCCTATTATAGCTATTATTACCCATTTGAATTTAATTCTTTTCTTGCCTGCCATCTTGTCACACCTTTATCTTAAATGTTGTTAAGTATTTTATCATAAAATTCCTTCTTCCCGCAATAAGAGGCACACAGGGCTTTTTAAAAAAGCCCTGTGTGCGCAAATTCAATGCCCAAATGCAGGTTTTGCAACCTTTGTTGTTATGTCAAATACCTTTTTCATCTTTCCTAAATTGCTTGCAGCCCCAGCTATTTTTGCTAACTTATCCAAACCCTTGGAGCCCGCAACAGATATCCCTGCCTCAAACAATGCCTTGCCTATCATTTCACCCTTCCTGTAAGCATCTGCTTTTACAAACTCATTTTTTGTATTTGTTACAGACTGTTTTATTGAATTTAGGGTTTCTTTGGGATGATTTACTACATATTTTACACCATCTACAACCTGCTTTGGATGAGAAACAACATCAATAACACCTTTTATTGTATTTACTGCTCCTTTGGCAACTCCAGCAACAATTCCTATCTTTACTTTTGTATCATCCGGAATAGCTGCCCATACACCTTGCATTATCGTTTTCATCTTATCTGCACTCTCTTTATCTATACTTATCCCTATACTGTTTTCAAATGTAACTTTTCCTTTCTCTATAGAATGTGTTCCCGTAATTAAATTAAGATCCACATTACCATTATTCTTTATTGTTCCCCCGCTTACAACCTCAACCTTTTGATTTTCTGATTTATATAATGTTATTTTGGTCCCATTTGTTATGTTTATACCTTGCTTATTTACTTTCACTCTTTGCTTAAATTTTATATCATCTATATTTGTCCCAACCTCTAAGCTTTTATTTATTTTCCCCTTTTCAAAGTCCAGATTAATTTTAGCAGAGTTATTATATTGAACAGCATGAACAGAGGCATTTTTACCAATAGCTGGATACCTCTGTGTTGATTCAATTCCTATTTCACCACCTGCCGTTGAAGTAAATCTTACTTTTAACTTCGCACTACCAATATTGAAAGTTATCTGCGTTTCCTTTTCTTTTATTGTCTTATTTCCACTCACTGTCACACTGTTTGTGGTAGTAACATCAACAGCTTTTCTTAACGCATCTTTTATATCTCTCGCAACTGTTCTTAATTTTTCTTCAGCTGACATTATTGTATTTTTTACACTTTGTTCAAGTTTTTGATTAGCTTTGTTCACTACCTGTGCAACTTCTTCTTTCTTTTGCTGGACAAATTTTTCTGCTCTCTTACCTGCTTCTGTAAGCTGCTTTGCAGCTTTTTTCAATGTTTTATCTATAACTCTTGCAGTCTCTTGAGCTTCTCTCTTTATTGTTACTGTAGTCTTTTTTGCTATCTCTTTTCCTTTTTCTACAAATTGAATAACTTTATTCTTTACATTTTCTGCTGCAACTTTAATGTCTTTTTCCACATCTTTTTTGGCCTGAGTTATAACACTTGCAGTTTTTTTAATTGCCTTTTCGGTCTTAATTATGGCGGATTTTAGCTTTGGATTATTATTTACAAATTCTTCTGCTTTCTTCTTTACGTTATGTGCAACCTCTTTAATTTTTTCTTTTGCTCTTGCTTCCACTTGAGCTACAACCTTTTGGGTCTTCTCTACAGTTTCTTTAGTTTTATTAATAGCCATCTTTATAGTTGGATGTTGATTTACAAATTGTTCAGTCTTTTTCTTTATATTTTCTGCTGCTTGCTTTAAATCATTTTTAACCCGAGCTACATTTTGAATAACAGCTTTTGCTGCCGAAGAAACCTTCTGCTCTACTCTTTTAATTGTAGTACTGATACCCTTTTTGGCAGATGATACAAAGTTATTTACGTTATTCTGAACTTTTCTGGCAGCTTCTGAAATATCTCTTTTAATGTTTGATACAATACCAAAAAGTCCACTACTTCTATTAGTTGAGGTGTGAGTCTTGATCTGTGCTGAAGATTTCTGAGAAGAAGTTGATGTAACATTTGATAAAGTAACCCTGTAAGCCTGAGATAGCTGTGATGTCATTCTGTTACTTACAAGCATTCCACTTGATAAAGACTTTGCAGACACTTTACTGTTGTAACTCACACTGCTATTATGATTGTAATAATTGCTTTTTGCTGGAAAATAATTTGTGTTGATTTTTCCACTCATACCCCTCACTCCTTGTTTTTGTGATTCATGGGTTGATTATATAATATCAAAAAAAAACGCAATATAAAATTTGCATGAATATTTATGAGTTTAGACATGTAAGTTTGTGAATTGTTGTGAAAATTAATCTTCGGCAATAAAACTAAAGATCCTCCCAGTTTAAGCACAATAGAGCTGAAAGGATCTTTTAAGCCATTTATTTTATTATAAACTCACAGTTCACAACAGCAGTTATTTCTTTATCTATTGATGTTGTATCATTTATTCCATAGTCACTAACTTCAGTTGAATAAAGCGGAGTTATCTGAAAAACACCCATAGAAGCAGATTTTAATCTTTCAACACTACTTCCCGTGCTCTTTGCAATCTGTTTTGCTCTTCTTACAGCATCTTCTGTTGCTAAAGAAAGCATCTGTATTTTCAAATCTGCAAGCTTTGTATAATAATACTGAGGTGGCATAGACTCAAACTGAACACCGGAGTTTATAAGCTCTGTTGACTTTCGAGAAAGCTCTGTAATCTTGTCTACCTCTTTTGATGTAATCTGAATGCTTTGTGAGAGCTTGTAGCTATCAACCTTTGTTGAATATACTCCGTTTGGTAGCATCTCATATATTGTTTGAGTTGAAATTGAGGAAAATATTAAATCCTTTTCAGACAAGCCCTTTTGAAAGAAAATAATCTTTTACTTTCTTTTGGCTTTCTTCTAAAAGCTTGTAAGCTTCTTTTAAATCTTTTGCCTGAACAGAGTACATTCCCGTCCACTTGACAAGGTCAGACCTGAGCTGTTTTTTTGCAGAACCTGTTACTGTAATGACTTTTCTCTCTGCCCTTAAATTTATAAGCCCGTTTGATAAAAAGTAAGATGAAACTGTCAAAGAAATTCCTAAAATTAAAGCCACAATAACACAGGTAATATTTTTACTATTCAAAACCTTAAACCCCCATTTATAACTTTTCTATATTATATCACTAAATCTATATAACCACAACCAAAAAATTTAAAAAGTAATAAACCACCTGCAAAATCACAGGTGGTTAAGTCTGTTTAAAACAAATATTTTAAAATCCCAATGTCACCCACGTGCCAATCTGCTGAAAACCAATTTTTCTGTATATATTAGCAGCCTTAGGGTTGTCACAAAACAAGCAAAGTGATTTACCCTCTTTTATCAAATCACTACAAAGTCTTTTCATGCACATAGTAGCGTATCCTCTTGAACGATACTCGTGCATTGTGCAAACACTTAAAACCATTGCCATGTCTGCAATTTCTGCACCTGTCCGCGCAGATGATACAACCATCCCATCTTCTTCTATATAATATATCCTGCTTCTTCCCATCAAAACATCCTGTCTTAGCTGTTCAAACGTTGAGGGATTTAAAAATTCTTCTATAGACTGATATAAGTATACTATCAGTTCAAGCTTGTCAAGGTTTTCTTCTAAATTGTCCTTACTTATTACCTTGACCTTTTCAAACTCTTCCTGAGAAAGTTCTAATTTATTCTTATCTACACTGCTGTCAAACTTCATAAAAAGCTGCTCTCTTTTATTGAGCACATTCAGTGCTTTCAAAAACGGCATAATAACATCCTTTTTACCAGAAAAAACTTTGCACTTAGTTGTAAGTATTATGTTGCAAAATGAGTCAATGTCCCAGCTGTCAGAATCTGAATAGAAAATCAAATCTCTGCGATAGCGAAGAAGAACAGCTTTTAAATTCCCAGAGATAACGTCAAATTCACCCCAAACCTCAACAACCGGTGAGTCAAAACCAAAACTTAAAATATCGCCAATTATAAAAATATTCCACTCTTTTTCCTTTCGGACAAAATCCATAAGAGTTTTAAAATCAGCATTTGAAAGTTTCCTTATCATCCAACCACACTTTCCTGCTTTTTTACAATTATACTACCAAATCTAAATCTAATCAACTGCTTTTAAAATCCATATATGAGAATTAAAGTCTTCCCACATCTGAGGAATCATAAGCCCTATGTTCATAAGCTCATCGCCAAACCTTGTTTTTTGCTCACCTTCAATTAAATAGCTCTTGCTGGGGTCAAGTCCATCCAATTTTAACCTTTTGATTGGTGGGTTTGGCTGCCTTAAAATTTCAACATAGAATACAATTGCTTCTTTCTTATCCTCTGTCACATACATCCATGCAGCGCTATTTCCCTCAAATGGAGAAATTAATCTGTACAGATCACCTTCAAACACTATATGCCATATTCTCTTGTAAAGCTCAATATGTCTTTTAATCTCTTCTTTGTCCTCACAAGATAGCTTTGTCAAATCAAGCTCATACCCAAAACAGCCAGAAAGTGCTACAACCCCTCTTGTCTTCATTGGTGTTATCCTACCAACCTGATGGTTTGGCACAATTGATACATGCGCACCCATTGTAGATGCTGGATACACTATGCTTGTTCCAAACTGGATTTTAAGCCTCTCTATTGCATCTGTGTCATCACTCGTCCAAATTTGAGGCATGTAGTACAAAATTCCTGGGTCAAACCTGCCACCACCGCCAGAACAGCCTTCAAATAGAATGTGGGGAAATTCTGTTGTCAGCTCTTCCATCATCTGATAAAGTCCAAGAACATATCTGTGGAAGACCTCTTTTTGCCTCTCTGGTGGGAGCTCAAGCGAACCCACTTCTGTTAAGGGCCTGTTCATGTCCCACTTGATATATTCAATTGGAGCTGCTTTTAGAATCTCCTTCATCATTCTCAAAATCTCTTTTCTAACATCTTCTCTTGTAATGTCCAGAACATACTGGTTTCTGCATTGAGTCAAGCTCCTTCCTCGAACTTGAATGCACCAATCAGGATGTTTCCTATAAAGTTCACTATCAGGGGATACCATCTCAGGTTCAAACCAAAGCCCAAATTTGAGCCCCATTTCATTTAGCTTTTTGCCAAGCCCATCTAAGCCATTTGGAAGCTTCCTTCTGTCAACAAACCAGTCTCCAAGTGAGCTTGTGTCATCATCTCTTTTGCCAAACCATCCATCATCAAGTACAAATAGCTCAATCCCAAGCTCTTTTGCTTCTTTTGCTAAAGAAAGAAGCTTTTCTTCATTAAAGTTAAAATAGGTTGCTTCCCAGTTGTTTATTAAAATGGGTCTTCTTGTATCACGATAAACGCCTCTGCAAAGCCTTTTTCTATACAGCTTGTGATATGTCCTTGACATCTTGCCAAGCCCTTCGTCAGAATATACCATAACAACTTCCGGTGTTTGGAAACTTTCACCTGGTTCTAATATCCATGTAAACTCAAATGGATTTATCCCCATTGTGACTCTGACCTGGCTGTATTGATCTTTTTCAACAATTGCTGCAAAATTGCCACTGTAAACCAACGAAAAACCATATACATTACCATGCTTTTCTGTTGCATCCTTTGACAAAAGCGCAACAAACGGATTGTGCTGATGAGAGCTTTCGCCCCTTGAGCTTTCAATCACATGAACACCATGCATAACAGGAACCTTTTCAATATATCTTTCTCTTGCCCATGCCCCCCAAAGATGAAGAAGGTCAAAATCCCCTTCTGGGAAATCAATACAAACGCTCATTGCACGAAGGATTTTGAGCTTTTGCTTTCCTAAGTTCTCAAACCTTACACTTCTTGTTATTGCATCATAATCTCTGAAAGCTGTATATATCAATGTAACTTTTAAACCAATCAAATCATCATAAAGCTCTATCTCCAGTGTTTGAGCCTCATCAGGTGACTCAATATATGTTGCCGGAAGACCTTCAAGTTTTGGCTTTCCATCACAGATTCTGTGAGTTTTGTAAACAAGATTTGTGATACGAGAACCGTCTTCCTGCTCTACCTGATATGCAGGCTGTCTGAAGTCAGAGTTCCCGTACGCCGGATATTCTAAAAGCATTGTATCAAACGTAAAAGATTTGTCGTTTGGGTTAGGTGTCGGACCAAATATCATTCCTCTTGTAACATCAAAATCTGTCCACTCAAACTCTTTTATCTTTTTGCCCCAGTAAACGTGGGTCAAAAACTTTCCTTTGAAAAGCTTTATTGCATAGCTTGTGTTCTTTGCTTCTATGAAAAACATATTTGTTTGTGGGTTAAAGGTGATCGGCATAACGGAAATCCTCCCTTTTAAAATTTTAGGATTCACAATTAATAATATCACGGGTAAAGTATTTTCACCATACCTATTTAAAATTCTTAAATATTTCTTAAAAATTTGATATTTACTACTTTTCATTCACAAATTTTTATTAACTCTTTAACTTTTGATGCCCGTAAGTGCAATACTCTCTATGATATATCTTTGACCTAATAAATACACTATTAAAACTGGTACTATTGCTATTGTCGAAGCAGCCATCAGAAGTGTTCAATCTGTTATATAGATTCCTTTGAACTGAGCAAGTAAAAGTGGTACAGTATATTTTTCTGGACTATATAGATAAATCAGGGGGCTCAAAAAATTGTTCCAAGAAGACATAAAAGTGAATATTGCTAAAGTTGCCAATACAGGCACAATCAAAGAATGAAAAATTGAAAAATAAAAGGAATCCCCCTTGTTATGTAAAACTTTTTAAAGCAAGGGGGCATAAATCAAATTTTTATTTCATATATTTTTGCGGATATCTTGCCTTGACCGTATATTTGTACCTTGACAAAATCCATTTTTTCAGCTGGATAAATCCTATAAGTAAAGACTATTTCTCCCTCATTAAGAAAAATCTCTACTGACGAAGTGTCTACTAATAATTTTATCTTTAATAAATCATCTATAGCAATTGAAGGAATACACTCTTGTTGTATTTCCTCACATTCAACAATTTCGACTTCAAATTTTTTTAATATTGAATTATAGCTCATCATAAAGAAAGGTTTTTTATTATTTGCTTTGTCATAAAATTCTATATCTATGTTCTTCAATTCATTAAAACTCATACTAAAGTCTACTTCAAATGTATCTAAATTACAACAATCTAACTTTATTTCATCATTATTAATATTTTTTTCCACACTACTTTCAATATCATAAATAGGTTTTGTAATTAATTTACTATTTACATACTCCAATTGCCGAGGTAAAGTTAAAGCCCCAGCCCAGTTATGTCCGTGCTGAGTTGGAATTTTTACATTCCAATTATCCATCCATGCTATCATCAGTCTTCTACCATCGGGTGCAACTGTTGTTTGTGGTGCATAAAAATGCCTACCATAATCTAATTTATTGTAATAATCAATCTTAAAATTACCTCTTTCATAATCCATTTTACCAACAAAATATATACTTTCACTTTTAAGAACTTTTTCCCCTACTTTTTTTTGATATGATAGAATCAAAATATCATGATCACATAGAGAAAATAAATCGGGGCACTCCCAAACATCTCCATCAATTATATTTTCATTTTTCAAAATCGTATTAACATAATTCCATTTTATTAGGTCTTGCGATTTATAAAGTAAAATTTGACCTCTACCTTTTTTATCTTGAGAAGCAATCACCATATAATAATAATCATCCATCTTAAAAATCTTAGGATCTCTAAAATCTTTTTTGTTTGAATCATCTGGTAAATCATTTAAGTCAATAATAGGATTACTAGTATATTTCAGGAATATTATGCCATCTTCTGAAAATGCAAGACATTGAGTTTGAATATAATTATTGTAATTCTTATTTATGTGACCAGTATATACTAAATACAATTTTCCATCATTTTCTATTGCACTTCCTGAAAAGCAACCATCTTTGTCATAATCCTTATCTGGAGCTAAAGCAATCGGCATATATTTCCATTTAATCATATCATCACTTATTGCGTGGCCCCAATAAGTTGCATTCCAAAAAGGCTCAAATGGATTATACTGAAAAAAACAGTGATAGACTCCATTATAATAGACAAAACCATTCGGATCATTTATCCATCCGCATTCGCCCATTAAATGAAATTTTAAGCGATATTTATTGTTAACCTTACTTTTATGTATTTGTATATAACAATTAGCCTCGTTTAGTAGATTTAGCTTTTCCATATATAACACTCCAGTTTTGTTATTATTTTATAGCTCCTTTTAATATACCGTTAATAATATTTTTCTGTAAAGCAAGATATACAATAATTATGGGCGTTATTGTTAAAATTAATGCTGCCATGGCTAATCCATAATCAGCAGTATAAGTACCGTAAAAATAAAATGTTGAGAGTTGTAAAGTTTTTTTTTCAGCTGAAATCAGTATCAGACTTGGTAATAAAAAGTCATTCCATATCCAAAGTCCATCTAATATCACAATTGTAGTAGTCACCGGCTTTAAAAGAGGAAATACTACTTTCCAAAAAGTTTGAAATTCTGTCGCCCCTTCAACATAAGCTGCCTCTTCCAATTCATAAGGAATACCTTTTATAAATCCATGATACATAAAAACAGCAAAGGCTGCTCCAAACCCCCAATACATGTAAATTAATGTCCACATATTGTTCAGTAAACTAAGAGCTCCATAAATTTTTACTAAAGGTATCATAATAGCTTGAAAAGGTATAATCATAGAGGCTATCATAAGACTAAATAAAATTCTATTTAACTTCCATTTTTTCCTTACAAATAAATAAGCAGTCATTGAAGAAAAGACTACAATACCACCAATACTGAAAAGAGTAATTATCAAAGTATTCAAAAATCCTCTCAAATATGTCATTTTTTCTGCTGCTTTGATATAGTTTGATACACTAAACTTTATTGGTAAACTTAAGGGATTTGCCATTATATCGTTTGTTGTTTTAAATGAATTAACAATAACAGCAATAAACGGAAATATATACAAAAGAGAAATAAGCAAGACAATAAAAAATTTAATATAATCTTTATAAACCTTCTTATACATTTATGCTTCCACCTCTGCTTTTTTACTAAGGTATACCTGAATTGAAGTTATAATAGCAACTGTAATAAACAATATTATAGCTTTTGCCTGCCCAATTCCATAATTTTGAGACAAAAACTCTTCGCTATAAACGTGCATTGATACAAGTTCAGTACTTCTAAATGGCCCTCCTTTTGTAAGAGCAAGATTTAAATCATAAACCATGAAACTTCTTTGTAAAGATAAAAATATTGAGACTGTAAAAGAAGGTGCTAATAAAGGCAATATTATTCTGGTTATTCTTGTTAGTTGACCAGCTCCATCGATAGTTGATGCTTCAATTATATCCTGGGGTATTCCAACAAGCCCAGCTATATAAATCATCATCATATAACCAGAATATTGCCACACTGTTACAACAACTATTGCCCAAAAAGCTTTTTGTGGACTTGCTAACCACGAATCACTTATCAATCCAAGACCTAATTTTTGACCAATATAAGGCAAGGTGTTATTAAAAATAAATTGCCATATAAACCCTAATACAATACCACCTATTAAATTTGGTGTAAATAGTGCAATTCTGAAGACATTTTGTCCCTTTATCCCGCTTGTTAATAAATAAGCTAATAAAAAAGCTATAAGATTAATAAACAAAACACTAAAAAAAACATATTTTAGAGTTAATGTGAAGGAATATAAAAAAGTGGAATCATTTAAAATTGAAATATAATTTCTAATACCTACAAACTTTTTTGTGGCTTCAATACCATTCCAATCAGTTAAAGTTAAATAAACCCCGTACAAGAATGGAATAATTACAACTGTTAAAAATACTATCGTCGTTATACCAGCAAAAATCATATAATTAACTACATTTTTTGCTTTACTCTTCATTCTCTATCCTCCTCATACAAAGAAGAAGTAAAGAAGGACAGTAGATTTAATCTACTATCCTTCTTTTATTTAGTATTACTTTACTGATAACCAATAATTCTTTATTTCTGTATATAATTGTAAACGATTAATTATACCTGCTAAGTATTTTTGCATTGAAGCGCCCACTTTTGGCCAATGATCAGAAGGTAAAATCGGAGTTCTAAAAGTTCTACCTTCTTTTAAATAACTAATTATCGATTTTGCAAGAGGATCATTTGGAGTTAAATTAATATTTTTAAAAGGTGGAATTATGCTTAAAGTATAAACCCATGCTTTTTGTCCATCAGAATTATAAACAAGCCAATTCAAAAATTGCTTTGCGGCTAACTGCTGAGCTTTATTATTATTCTTAGCATCAATACAAAGGATTTTGGACGGACTAGCAACAATTGCTTTATTATAAAAGTCATTTGGATCATTGCTCATTGGTACTGGTAAAAAGCCATATTCGCTATTCTGTGGATTTGCATCTTTTATTTGTGGCCATGCCCAGTTACCCATGAACCAAAAAGCAACTTTTCCGTTTGCTAATAATTGTGGTCCTTGCTCGTATGTTCCAGCCAAAGGCGAATTCTTAAGATAATTGTACTTTCTGAGCATATCAAATGTATCTAACAAGCCGTTAAATACCTTGTTTGTTTGTAAATTTACTTTTCCAGTTTTTAATTTTTTAATAAATTCATAATTCTTTTGCATATCTTTTGACTGAGCACCATAAGCTATGCCAAGATAATGTTGCCCCAAAGACCAATCCAAAGGCGATATTAAAATAGGTGTAACTTTCTTCTGTTGAAGTTTTTTAAATAGGTTCTCTAAATCATTTCTTGTTTTTATTGTTGAAGGATTAAATTTCCCTATTGCTTTTTCAATTACTTGTCTGTTGTAAATAAGACCATAGCCTTCAATTGCAAAAGGAAAACCCATAACTCGACCATTAAATGTAATATCATCTAAAGTGCCGTTTATTGCGTCTTTTACCCATTTTTCTTTTGTAAGATTTAAAAAGTAACTTTTAAATTTTGCTACATCTTGAGGATCAATCATAGAAATAGTTGGTGCATTACCAGAAGCATACATTGTCGAGAGCTTTTCAAAAGGTGACTGACCAGCACTAACAGGAATAATCTCTAAATTTACATTAGGATAAGTTTTGGAAAAACTTTTTGCTACGTCTTCTAACTGAGAATTAATTTCACCCTTTGTGCTCATCAAAGTTATTTTTACCTTCTTAGATCCTGAGTTGAGTCTATATAATTGTGTAAAAAGGGATTGAGCCACCCCTCACTCTCTGGTTAGAATAGAAATAAAGAAGAACCAAAAACTAAATCTAACAGGAGGGATGAGGAATGGCTCAATACAATATTACCATAGATTCTGAAATTTTGCATTACCTTTTTACAACAGGCACAAAAG
>OFGS01000161.1_pt1 | contig 17667 bp, 19 predicted proteins | sample 1521851 | NCBI WGS metagenome assembly OFGS01 (sample SAMEA3142070, study PRJEB24117) | hot springs metagenome
GACGGCTAAAATGAGCAAGAGCGATGGAGCGACAAGAATATACGCTAAACGGCGCTCCGATTTTTTTTCGTTTTTCACTCGTTGTTCCCCCTTTATGCAAAGGATTTAGCCTTCAGCGCTCATATGAGGCTGAAGGCTAACGTGTAACTACTGCATAACTGCTTTAATTTCTTTTTCCATATTCGCAACAGCTTCTTCTACTGTAATTTGTCCTGCAATTGCTTTTGATACGTTAATTTGAATAATTTCAGATACTTCTGGATAGTTTGGTACAACTGGACGCGGTACCGCTGCATTTAATCCGTTAACAAATCCTTCTTCTGCAAAGAATGGGTTCGCTTTTAACACTTCTTCGTCTTTAAATAGTTCTGGAAGCGTTGGCGCTAAACCGCCGTAAATCGCAGAAATTTTTTGACCTTCTGGACCAGTCATAAACTTCACAAATTCCCAAGCTGCTTCTTTATTTTTTGAATATGCGTTAATCGCTGTCATCCATCCACCTAATGCAGCAGCTGAACCTTTATCACCAGCAGGTAGTGGCGCAACGCCAACTTTATCAACGATTTTTGATTGCTCTGGATCGTTTGCTAATGCGTATTGGTATGGCCAGTTGCGAATAAATGGCGATTGACCTTCAATAAACGCTGTATGAGATTCTGGTTCTGTAAATGTTGTAATGTTGCTTGGCACAACGTCAGACGTTGCAATTTCAACAAGCTTTTTCAATCCCTTAATTGTTTCAGGGCTGTTGACAACTACGTTGTTGTTTTCATCAACAATTTTTCCGCCGTATGCCGCAATAAATTCAATCGCGTTACATACTAATCCTTCATATTGTTTCGCCTGCATTAAGTAGCCGAATTGTGTGCCACCTTGCCCTTTAAACTCACGTGCAGCTGTTAACAACTCATCCCAAGTTTTCGGTACTTTATCTTCCGGTACGATGTCTTTACGATAAAATAATAGTCCTGTGTCAATAAATTTCGGCATCGCCCATTGTTTTCCATCGAAATTCCCAGCGGCAAGCGCACCTTGGTTGTATGCATTTAAATCAATGCCATCTTTTTCGATGAAACGATCAAGCGGAAGAACGTATCCAGCTTGTGCAAACTCTGCTGGCCAAATAACGTCCAAATCCATGACGTCAATTTCAGACGACTTAGCATTTAGCATGGTGACGTATGCATCGTGTTGAGCCCCTGTGTCTGAAGGCATTTCACGGAACTCTACTTTAATGTTTGGATATTTTGCTTCAAACGCTTTGACAATTTCTTCAGTTGCTTTTGTTGCATCTTTACCACGAGCATAAACGATTTTTACAACTTCTTCCGATTTTTTTGTATCATCTTTTTTGTCCGTTGTTTCTTTCGTTCCTGTGTCTTGACCGCTAGAGCATGCTGTCAATCCGAGCGTAAGTGCTAGCAATGCAGAAGAAAATTTCGTTGCCTTCTTCATGAAAAATCCCCCTTATATTTAAATTGAAATGTATGTCAAACTTCATGTTGGTGAAGTTTGCTACCAATTGTTGATGCGCGCACAATAAGCTGAAGTGGAAATTCGTAAATTTCCTTTGTTTCATATTTTTTCGTTTGAATTTTTTCAACGATCACATCCACTGCTTTTTGCGCCATTTGTTTCACCGGTTGATGCACCGTTGTAATCGTCGGATTCGTTAACTCCGTAATAGCTTGATTATCGAAACCAACGACCGCTAAGTCTTCAGGGATACGATAGCCGCATTTCACCGCTTCCGATATAATGCCAGCGGCCACTTCATCGCTTCCAGTAAATACGGCGGTCGGTCGCTCTGAAAGCGCCATCATTTTTTGGAATACACGCTTCCCGTCTGCGATATGAAACGCATCGCGAAAAGCATACTCCTCATGAAATGGAACTTTATACTCCGCCAGCGCCTTTTTAAAACCGATTTCACGCGACTTTGCCACATTGCTTCGATAACCGCCGGAACAATATGCGATTTTCGTATGGCCTTGTTCGAGCAAATGTTTTGTCGCTATGTATCCCCCGTACACTTGATCGAGCCGAACCGTTGGAACGTTTGCACGATCATCAAACTCATTGCAAAGGACAATCGGCCCGTATTGCAAAAAAGGTTTTAGTTTTTTCCATTCATTTTGAATAGAAGCTAAAATGACACCATCTACTTGTTTCGTTTTTAATAAATTCATATAGTTTAATTCTTTTTCAGGCGAATAGCGCGTCTGACAAATAATGAGCTGATAGCCATATTCGGCTGCTGCAATTTCTGTCGCCTCAACAAGTTCGCTGAAAAAAGGATTTGTAATGCGCGGAATAAATAGCGCTAAAATGCTCGTTTTTTGATTCCGCAAACTTCTAGCCGATGAATTCGGCACATACCCTAGCTTTTCCATCGCTTCAAGCACGAGCTTTCGTTTCTCTTCTGACACGTACGGGTGATTGTTAATGACGCGCGAAATCGTCGTCCGTGAAAGCCCTGTTAGCTTGGCGACATCTTCAATCGTCGCCATCCTCCCATTCCCCCTCATTCTAATCGAAAAGAAACGAATGAAATCGTTTTCATATTCATATTATACGTACATCACCTTGTATATGCAAGTTAATTTTTTAAAAATTTTTTCATCAAAAAAAAAGCTTCTGAAGCATATTACGCCTCAGAAGCTCGTTCGACGATTGTTGTAAATTGACGACGATGTTGAATCGTAAAATACGTCATCGTGCCAGCCATCATAACGACAATAAACATCAGTAGTTTTCCGACATGATCCCACATAAATGAAAAGTCTCCACTCGAAATGACCGCTTTAAATCCGAAAACGGAATACGTCATCGGCAACCATGCGTTAAATAGCTGGAGCGCATGCGGAATTAGCTCAAGCGGGAACGTTCCAGCACTTGTCGTCAATTGCAAAATTAAAATGACGATACCGATAAAACGTCCCGGATCTCCAAAGACTGTAACGAGAAATTGGATGACAGATAAAAAGGCAATGCTTGTCACGATGCTAAACACGATAAATAACGGAACGCTTTTTACTTCTAAATCAAGTCCGAGAAGCAGCACGCTATCAGCAAGAAGCGCTTGCACAATGCCAACGGCGACTAATACGCCAAATTTTGCGAAAAACCAATGAAATGGCGAGCGCGGCGGTGCAGCTGGTTCCCGTAATGGAAAGACGATCGAAAGTAACAGCGCGCCAACAAACAACCCTAACGACAAGAAATATGGCGTAAATCCAGTACCGTAGTTTGGTACTTCATGTATTTTTTCATCTTTTACTTTAACCGGTTCAGCAAACATGTTGTACACATCCTCGTTCGCCTTCACATCGCTTGCTTTTTCAGCACCTTCTTTTAATTTATCTGCTAGTTCTAAAGAGCCGCTCTCAAGCTGATTCATGCCGTCTTGAAGTTTGTTCGTACCGGTCGCTAATTCATTCATTCCGTTTGTTAATTGTTGCGAACCGTCCGCTAAGCGCTGGGCGCCGTCTTGCAGCTGATCCGCACCATTGGCAAGAACTTTTAACCCAGAAGCAAGCGCTTGGCTACCATCCGCTAATTTACTTGTTCCTCGCTTCGCTTCTTTCATTTTTTCATGTAGCGTACTCATGCCCGAAACAAGCTTCGTTTGTCCATCGAGAAGCGCAGTCATACCGTCTTTGACTTGTTGCTGTCCGGCAAGCAGTTGTTTCACGCCGCCGTTTAATGCTATATGCCCTTCATGTAGCTGCTTCGCCCCATTACTTAATGATGTAGCTCCTAATTGTAACGCTTTTGCTCCATCGTTCAATTGTGTCACCCCCTTTTCTACTTGCTTGCTTCCAAGTGATAGTTGGACAACATGTTGTTTCAGCTGCTCATATATTGCTTTTTGCGTTGGGTCCGACGTTTGTGCGATTAGTGAATCAAGTTGAACAGCTAATTGATCTAAACTGCCAGCTACTGTCATCGCTCCCGTTTTTACTTGCTCTGCACCTTGTTGCCATTGTGCGAGCGATGTTGCTAGCTTTTCAGCCCCTCCACTTAACTGTTCAGATCCTTGTAACAGTTGCGGCAGGCGAGCATCAAGTGCTTTCATGCCATCGAGCACTTCGTTTGCTCCTGAAGCGAGTTTCGTTGTCCCTTCTTGCGCTTGTTTCGCTCCCGAAAGCAATTGCCCTTGTCCGTCCACCATTCGTTTCATTCCGTCATGAACGGCTTGAACGCCTGTTTGCACTTGCATTGAGCCAGCGGCTGCTTCATGCATGCCTTTCGTAAAAACGAGCGATTTTTCGGCAAGCGTCGCTAAATGACGGTGCAATTCATTAGAACCGTCTTGCGCTCGTTTCATTCCGTCATACAGTTTGTTCGTTCCTTCTTTTGCTTCTTTCACACCGTCATGTAATGTTTTTGCTCCGTCACTCGCTTTTGTTAATCCGTCTGCTAATGTTTTTATGTTATCAAACATGTTTTCTGCGTACGTTTCGGTTAACGTTTTCGCTACTTCTGTTTTTATTTTTTCAACCGCCGTTCCACCAATTTGGGCAGATAAAAAGTTGAAGCTTTCATTCGGCATGTAAATGAGCTGAAGCTTTTTCGGATGATCGTCTTGTAACGTCGTCGCATGTTGTGAAAAATGTTCAGGAATTTGAATGAGCATATAATACTGCTGTTCTTTCAACCCTCTTTTTCCTTCTTCTTCACTAACAAAGTGCCAATCAAACTGTTTCTTTTCCTTCAGCTTTTCGACGAGATCTCGACCGATATGCAACTCTTTTCCTTCAAACGTCGCTCCTTTGTCGTTGTTCACAACAGCGACAGGAAGCTCATCTAACCGATCGTACGGATCCCAAAATGCCCATAAAAACATGCCGCTATATAAAAGCGGAATAAACAAGACAGCGATAATCGGAATAAGCACTTTCCGATTCGATGTGATCACTTTCATTTCCTGCACCCATAATTTGAATGCGTTCACACACTCACCCCCCTATCAAAACATTGACCGTTTTGTTCATTTAGTCATTTGTTGCAAAAAAGAGAAGGATCATCGTGGAGATAATCCTTTTAACAAATACAAATGAAACAGTTCAGCAATTTTTTGTGGCGACAGCGGTTCGTGTTCTTTTTCCCAGTCGACGTGTAACGCGATATACATTTTAAACATTAAAAATGCGGTTAACTCCGCATCGCATGAGCGAATTTCGCCTTTGGCTATCGCCTCTTCAATTTTCTCACGAATAAATGCAATCATTTCGCGATCGAGCCGCTTCATCACATCGCGCACAGCTGGTGTACCGATATCGCGCACTTCTTGCAAAAGTTTGATCGTCAACTCGTGCTCCTTGCGAAACGTAAAAATGCGCTGTAATACCCGTTGCACATTTTCGTTAAACGGCAAGCGGGCATCAACTGCCGCATTCGCTTCGTGCTTAATTTCAGAAATGATCGACGAAACGATGTCTTCAAGCAGTTCTTCTTTACTTTTAAAAAACGTATAAATCGTCCCTTTTCCGACGTTTGCCATTTTCGCCACTTGATCCATCGTTGTCGCTTTATAGCCAAAAAGGGAAAATGACTTCGCCGCTGCTGCAACAATTTGCTTCTTTTTTTCCGACATAAGCGTTCATCCTTTATTATGACTAAATGAACATTTTGGTCATTTCGTTTTCAATTGTACCATCATATCGCTATATTTGCAATAAGAAAGGTGCCTTATAGTGAAGACACCTTTTCCTTTGTATTAGACAAGTAATGGAGCACCTTTTTTACTGCTTCTTCCCCTTGATCGATACAATCTGGAAGGCCGAGCCCTTCATACGAACTTCCGGCTAAAAATACGCCCGGCAAATGTTGTTGCATATCGTTCTTCACTCGTTCGATGCGCTCGCGATGACCGACGATATATTGCGGCATCGACTGTTTCCAACGCGTAACGATAGAAAACATCGGGTTCATCGTAATATTCATCACTTTATTTAAGTCGTCCATCACGACTTGAATGATATCATCATCCGTTTGATCAACAATCGCTTCATCTCCCGGACGTCCGACATAACAACGCAACAACACGTACCCTTCTGGTGTCGTATGCGGCCATTTTTTATGCGTCCACGTACATGCGGTAATCGTATAATCGCTATCGCGTGAAACGACAAATCCTGTTCCGTTCATATCTTTCGCTACCGCCTCTTTCGGAAATGCTAACGCGACAGTCGCAACCGAAGTAGACGGCATCGTTTCAAAAGCGGCAAACATCGACTCATTCGGAAAGAGCGATGTCAGCGACTGATGCGGAACGGCAATAATGACGCTATCTGCCTCTTTTGTCTCGCCATTGCTTAATGTTAAAACGTATTGTCCATCAACTTTTTCCATTCGCTCGACGCGTACACCTTTATGGACTGTTCCTTTTTCTAGCTTTTGTTCAACCGCATCAACAAGTGATGACAATCCTGTTTTTAACGTTTGAAAAATGCCTTTCTCGCTTTTTCGTTTCGTTTTTTGCTTCGGCATTGAACGTTTCATCCCTAACACGAGGCTGCCATGTTTTTGTTCTAAGTGGAAATATTGTGGGAATGTCGCCATTAAACTAAGCTTATCAATATCACCAGCATAAATTCCCGACAATAAAGGCTCAATTAGCCGATCAACGACTTCGTTACCGAGACGGCGGCGGAAAAATTGTCCGAGCGACACGTCTCCTTCCGCTTTTAGCGGCGGCAATATAAAGTCCGCTGCCGCGCGCAGTTTGCCGAACGGGGAAAAGAGACGCGTCACTACAAACGGGGCAAGTTTCGTCGGAATGCCCATCACCGCACCACCGGGAATGGGATGCAACGTTCGATTGACGAGAATGTACGATTGACCTGCTGTATTATGCACAAGCTCTTGTTCAAGCCCGACCTCGTGAATAAGGCGAGAAGCGCTCATTTTGCGCGCTAAAAAAGAATCCGGGCCGCGCTCAATAATAAACCCATCACGATAAACCGTTTGTACTTTTCCTCCGAGTCGATGACTTGCTTCAATTAATTCACAGGAAATCGGCAGCTTGTTTTCACGTGCTTCTTTTTGTAAATAGTAAGCGGCCGTCAATCCTGTCATTCCACCGCCAATAATGACGACTTTCTTTTTCATGATATTTCGCCTTCTTTACGTAAATGGTTTAACACTACAGTCGCCAATGCATCAATAAACTGCGGGTGCGCATTCGGCATCGGCGGACGATAGTAGCTGACACCAAGCTCATCTGTCACTTGCTTACATTCAATATCGTTGTCATACAACACTTCCAAATGATCGGATACAAACCCTGCTGGGACATAGACGAACGCCTCATATCGTTTTTCTTCATACAACTGTCGCGTTAAATCTTGCACGTCAGGACCAATCCACGGCTCTGGCGTATTTCCTGCACTTTGCCATCCGATCACATATTGTGACACACCTGCTTCTCTCGCGATCAAATCAGCTGTTTCTTGCAGCTGCTTCGGATATGGGTCTCCCATCGCGATAATTTTTTCAGGCAAGCTGTGGGCTGAAACGATTAATACTGCTTTTTCTCGCTCTCGTTCAGACATTTGGGCGTACGTCTCTTTCACTCGTTCCGCCCAATATTGAATAAATTTCGGCTCGTTGTACCAGCTTTCAATGCACGTCAACTTCGGTCCACCTAAGCGTGCCGCTTCGTCTTTTGCTCGACCGTTGTACGATTTTACGCTAAATGTGGAAAAATGAGGCGCTAATACGATCGACACCGCCTGTTCAATTCCGTCTTCATGCATTTGCCGCACCGCATCTTCTACAAACGGCTCAATATGCTTTAAACCTAAATACATACGGAATTCGATATCATCTTGCATGCCATTAAGATGCTCAGCGAGCTTTTCGGCCTGTTCTTTCGTGATCGCCGCTAGCGGAGAAATGCCGCCAATCGCTTCGTAGCGCTCACGCAACTCAGCAAGCATTTCCTCCGACGGCTTCCGTCCCCGACGAATGTGTGTATAATATCTTTCTAAATCTTCTTCTTTATACGGCGTTCCGTACGCCATGACGAGCAATCCTACCACTTTCTTTTTCATTATTCATTCATCCTTTTCTTTGCGCAGAGTAATCATGAATAAACGCTGTCAATCGTTTCAACGTCTCTGGTTGAATTTGCGGGAAAATGCCGTGTCCTAAGTTAAACACATATCCCCCTTCATGCGCCATCCCTTCGTCTAAAATTTGTTTGACGCGCGCTTCAATGACTTCCCACGGAGCAAGCAATACAGCCGGATCTAAATTACCTTGTAGCGCTTTTGTCAATCCTATGTCACGCGCCTCACGAATGGACAAGCGCCAGTCTAAACCGACAACGTCAAGTGGCAAGTCATGCCATTCTTTTGCTAAATGGCTCGCCCCGACACCGAACATAATAAGCGGAACGTTTTCATCACGAAGGGCTGTAAAAATACGTTCCATCGTCGGTTTAATAAAATGACGATAATCAGCAACGTTCACCGCACCAACCCATGAGTCAAAAATTTGAATCGCGCTTGCACCGGCGCGAATTTGCGCTTTCACGTAACGAATCGTCATATCCGCTAGCTTGTCCATGAGCGCGAACCATGCTTTTCGTTCAGCGTACATAAACGCTTTCGTTTTATTATAGTTTTTCGACGGTCCACCTTCAATCATATAGCTAGCTAACGTAAACGGTGCACCTGCAAACCCGATAAGCGGAACGGTCAGTTGCTCTTTCGTTAATAGACGAATCGTTTCAAGTACATACGGCACATCGCTCTCTGGATCGATTTCTCCGAGGCGCTCCACATCCGCAAGTGAACGAATCGGGTTGCTAATGACTGGTCCGATACCTGCTTTAATATCGACGTCAACACCGATCGCTGGAAGCGGTGACATAATATCTTTATAAAGAATCGCCGCATCAACGTTATATTGTTCGACAGGCAAGCGCGTGACGTATGCGCACAATTCTGGCTGATGTGTAATTTCAAAAAGCGAATATTTTTCTTTTAACGCACGATATTCGGGCTGCGATCGTCCGGCTTGCCTCATATACCAAACGGGAACGTATTCAGTCGCTTCGCCGCGACAAGCACGTAAAAATGTATCGTTTTTAATCATTATGTCCATCCTCTCTACGTATGTAATCGCTTATATTATAGTGTAACGAAACTGTTCATTTGTTTCCACTAACACAACTATACCGATTTTTTCACCGTCTGGGTAGTAATAATACGCAACGTTCATGAAATCGCCAAGAAGAAAAGAAAATGATAAAATGTGAGTAATAAATAGAAAGAGGTGATGGGTGGATGTACGTATTTATGACAAACGGAACAGTTGACTACTTACAACAATTGCGCGATCAATATCCAAATGAGCGCATGTTGCTCGTATGTCATGAAGACAATGGCATGCTCATTCATGAGACAGAAGGAAAATCTTTATTTCATGAGCCTCGTCCATATGAAGTGCTAGATGCGGTTGGAGCACTCGGAGGGGAGTTTATCGTTTGTAATAACATTCCTGTCACAGATGAAGGTAGACCACTATTTGAACATCGCTTCAATCAGCGAGCGCGTTTAATCGAAAAAGAACCTGGCTTCGTCGCCATTCGCGTTTTACGTCCATTAAAAAGCGATACATACATCATTATGACGATGTGGGAAAACGAAAACGCCTTCCGTCGTTGGCAACAATCAAAAGCGTACGAAAAAGCTCATCAAAAACGCGGGACTGAAGAAGGCATCGATCAACAACGCTCCATTTTCCCACGTCCATCTTATGTGACGACATATACGGTCGTAAAAGAAGGCTGATGCACCATCAGCCTTCATCCGTTCCAAGCGTTCATCCCGCCGCGAACGTTTACAACGCGCTTAAATCCGTTTTTCACTAATAGTTTCGCCGCTTGGTTGCTGCGCATACCACTTTGGCAAATGACGATCGTTTCTTTTTCACGGTCTAATTCATGTAATTTTCTAGACAACTCATGAAGCGGAATGTTTTTAAATTGACGAATGTGGCGCGCACGATACTCTGCTGGCGTACGCACATCAATAAACTGGCGGTCTTTCGTTTGTTTGACCTTCTCCTTTAATTCATCCGGCGTAATATGCTCCACACCTTTTGTCGGCAACATTTTTGTGGCGACAAAATAAATAAGCAAAATGATTAGAACAATGTTTACCCATGTGCTCATCTGTTTTCCTCCTAAATACGTATATGGGTATATTACCCCGTTTTCGTCTGTTTGTCAACGATGGTATAATGGTAAAAAACAGAAGGAGCGGGACGTATGAAAACGTTACTGTTTGCTAAGCTTCACGAATATTATGAAGACATGGTGGCCATTCGTCGTCATTTGCATCAACACCCTGAGCTATCGTTTCAAGAGTATAAAACGGCAGCGTACATCGCCGACTACTATAAACAGCTCGGCATTCCTGTGCGAACGAACGTCGGAGGGAACGGAGTAGTTGCGACGATCGCAGGGAAAAAAGGCGGGAAAACGGTGGCGCTTCGAGCTGATTTTGACGCTCTCCCGATTCAAGATGAAAAAGATGTGCCGTATCGATCAACCGTCCCAGGTGTCATGCACGCATGCGGTCATGACGGACATACGGCGACACTGCTCGTTCTTGCCAAAGCGCTCCATGAACTGCGTGACCATTGGAGCGGAACGATCGTTTGCATTCATCAACATGCAGAAGAATACGCACCAGGTGGCGCAAAAGCGATGATTGAAGCCGGATGTTTAGAAGGGGTCGACGCGATTTTTGGCACCCACCTATGGGCAACAGAGCCGACAGGTGTCATTCAATATCGTACCGGACCGATCATGGCAGCCGCGGACCGCTTTCAAATCGTCGTCAAAGGCTCTGGGGGGCATGGAGCGGAGCCTCATAAAACAAAAGATGCGATCGTTACAGCAGCGCAACTTGTGCTACACTTGCAACAAATCGTTAGCCGGCGCGTCAATCCACTCGAACCTGCTGTCGTTTCAATCGGATCATTCATATCTGACAACGCATTCAACGTCATTGCTGATCGGGCAACGTTAGTCGGAACGGTACGTACGTTTTCTGAACAAGTGCGAACCGATATTGAGCGAGAAATTGAACAAATTGTCAAAGGAACGTGTACCGCCAACCATTGTACATATGAATATAGTTATACGCGCGGTTATCCACCTGTCATAAATCATGAAGAAGAAACAGCATTTCTCGTCTCCATTGCCCGTGAAGTGGAAGATGTAACCGATGTCGTAGAAATTGCTCCCCATATGGGTGGGGAAGATTTCGCCTATTATTTACAACATGTCAAAGGAACGTTTTTCTTTACAGGCGCAAAAGCAGAAACGACGACGAACGCTTATCCGCACCATCATCCAAAATTTGATTTTGATGAGCGCGCCATGCTTATTGCAGCAAAAACGCTTGGGTTAGCCGCTGTAGAATATATGAAATGAGAAAAGAAGCGGTGTTCATTCCGCTTCTTTCCATTTTTTCTTTATATACATAACGAGCAGGACGCAAAGCAACCCTTCTGTTATAAGTACAGCCATTCCTGCCGAAAGTGATACGACGAGCGTAGACAACATTGTAAATAGAGCCGTTTGCATGCCGAATACAATAAGCCATATACTCAACACAGATTGACGTTGCTTCATCACGGTTAACGGATATAAAGCAAGCATCGGGTGACCGCGATGATGAGAGAAAAGCGGCAATAGCTGTAACGCCGTCGCATAAGTGAACAACAATGAAAAAAATACGTATCCTACAGGTATCGTGTAAATAAATATAGCGCCAATCGCTGTTAATCGCATAACAATCCCTAAATATTCCCCGCTCCGCACGAACGTCCGCACATGTAAATATGTGTACGCTTGCTTCGTCGCTCGGTCAACGATACGTAACAACGGAGATAGCCAATATCGCTTTTTTACCGTTTTACGCAAATGTGGAACGTCAACAAATAAATGAACGACACGATAAAATGACTGCATCCGTCTAGTTTCATCTTCGAGCAGCACATCCCACTTTAATGGGGTATTTTTGACACTTCTTGCTATGTATCGTGCAACGATCATCATGATAACTGCCATTGTGACGACAAAAGCGTAAGTACCGACAAGAAAAAAATACATCGCCATGACATTCAAAAAAAAGCGAATACAACGATGAAATAATGACCGCTGTGAGAAAGCATCTTCTTTCCATTGAACGAGCATATTCCATCCTTTTAACAAAAAAAGCACGACACATAGCAAAACGAAAGATTGACTAGAAAATGTACGATGGAGCGGAAAAAGAGCAATCGCCATCATCATACATATGAACATATGCACGATAAAACTATACATGCCGGCCTGGAAAAAATACGGACGCATGTCTCTTTCAACCGGAAGAAGAAAAACAGTATCCGCCTCTTTCAGCAGCGTTCTCACCCCGCTCGGCGTTAATACAGAAGCGAAAATGATCGATGCGACTATGGCGTATGGAAACTGCTGCAACGAGTCAATCCATTGCTTATATACGTACGCTCCTGCCCCAACAGCAATGAACAACACGATAAGTAAATGATCATTAAACATATACCGACCATATCTTCTCACTTGTGCTACATAAGCAATAAACCGCTCTTTCCACAACTGTTTTCCATCAATCATCGTTCGTCTCTTCCTTTGTTAATTCGATATATATTTCGTCTAGCGTCGCATGAGGCATATGAAGCTGTTCTTGAAGCATCGGCAATGATCCACTTGCCTTCACTTGACCGTTATGCAAAATGACAAATGAATCACAATATCGCTCTGCCGTCGCTAAAATGTGTGTCGACATCAAAATGCCCGCTCCTTGTTTCTTGCGCTCATCAATTAGCTGAAGTAGCGCTTGAATAGCAAGTGGATCTAATCCGACAAACGGCTCATCAATAATGTAGAGTGGGGCGTCTACTAAAAAGGCGCACATAATCATCACTTTCTGTTTCATCCCTTTAGAGAAAAATGCAGGGAAGGCTTTTAATTTTTTCTCAAGACGAAATGCCTGTAACAACTTTGAAACACGCTCATCGTAGTCCCTATCTGAGACGCCATACGCCATGGCAGTGAGGCGTAAATGCTCTTCAAGCGTTAATTCTTCATATAAAGCAGGCATTTCAGGAATGTATGTAAATTGGGCACGATACTGTTTCGGGTCATCTTGGAAAGTCATTCCCTTTATTACAATCGACCCTTTTCGTGGCTGCATCAATCCGATAATATGTTTAATCGTCGTGCTTTTTCCTGCCCCGTTTAGCCCGATTAACGCAACAACCTCTTTTTGATGAACAGTAAATGATACGTCGTCTAAAACGTTTTGTTTCGTATAACCCCCGACTACATGTTGAACTTGTAATAACTCCATCGTTGTTTTCCTTTCTTATGTAATTATTTTTTATTTTAACAAATGAATAATGAAAAGAAAAACGGGTTATGATAAGTAGCGAAGAGGGACAAACAAGTAGCAAGTCGCAGTGAGCAACAAGGCAAGTTCAAGAACATGATGAAATGAGGTGTCTACGGGCCGCATAATAAGCTAGCCTGTAACAACGAAAACACTCCCTTAAAAAGGGGATGGTCATCTTGAACAACATCGTACTCACAAACGCGTAACTGATTCTACTCGTAAATGAGGTGTTCCCAAAAGACACGTAATCATGAAGTTCCCTCTTCAGTAGGCAGGATGCGATACGCATCCTGCCCTTTCCGTTTTTCGAACGGCTATCGTTGTGGTAAAATGAAGACAAAATGGAAAGAAAGGTGGCATAAACATGAGCGACTGTATTTTTTGTAAAATTATAAACGGTGCTATTCCTTGTGCAAAAGTATTTGAAAACGATCACGTCATCGCTTTTTTAGACATTAGTCAAGTGACAAAAGGGCATACGCTTGTCGTACCGAAAGTACATAAAGAAAACATTTATGAATTAACACCTGAACTTGCCCAGCATGTTTTTGAAGTCGTCCCTACAATCGCCAATGCGATTCGCGAACAATTTTCCCCAGAAGGCATTAATATTTTAAGCAACAATGGGGAAATCGCAGGTCAAACCGTCTTTCACTACCATATGCACATCATCCCACGTTACGGCAAGGGAGATGGCTTCGGGGCGGTATGGCGGTCACATCAAAGCGACTATACGTTCGATCAACTTCAAGACATCGCCGCACAAATTAAGCAAGCTCTATAGAAAGAAGGTGTCCTAAAAAGGGCACCTTCTCTTTCAAACCGACTTATTCGCTCTTTAATGCATCTTTTAACGACTTGTCTTTAATTTCTACATTGGCATCTTTCATAAGCTGATCGAGCTTCGATTGTACTTTCGATGCATCAAGCTTGCTTTTTTTCACTTCATATTCGATTTGTTCTTTCATTTCATCAAACGACTTTTTCTCTTCTTTATCTGTCACTTTAATGATATGGTAACCGAATTGTGTTTTTACCGGTTCGCTAATTTCCCCTTTATTTAAAGCATATGCTGCTTTTTCAAACTCCTCGACCATCTTGCCAGGTCCAAACCAACCTAAATCGCCACCGTTTTGAGCAGAGCCGGTATCTTTCGAATATTCTTTTGCTAATTTCGCAAAATCTTCGCCTTTTTCTAATTTTGCTTTAATTTCTTTTGCTGTTTTCTCATCGTCAACTAAAATATGACTTGCTTTCACTTTCGGCTTATATTCATCATAATATTTTTTCAATTCTTCATTCGTTACTTTCACGTCTTCCATCGCTGCTTTTTGGCGTAATAAATCGAGTTTTACCATGTTGCGAATGGCTTCTTCGCCGTTTTGCTGCACCGCTAAATCATATTGCATCCCGTACATCTCTTTCAAATTTTCAATTTCCTTATTCAATTCTTCGTCCGTCACTTTAAATTTTTTACTTAACACTTTTTCATGGACGAGATCGCGTAACACATCTTTCCCGAAACGTTCTTTCATCTCGTTGTATAGCTCTTCTTTTGTAATGTTGCCTGCCTTCGTTTCGACAACAACTTCTGATCCGTTATTACAAGCCGAAAGCGCAAGCATCGCTGCTGCCGACATGGCAACTGTCCATTTTTTCATTTCCCACAACTCCTATCTATAAATGTACACAAAACATACTATACCATATTTTTTCCGAAAGCTAAAATAAACCGCGAGTGCGCCCATACATTTTCGCTTCTTTTTACATACAATACATTGTCAAAGCGTCGCAACGCCTTCATATACGAAAGGAGGTGTCGTCTATGGGTGCAGGAGTAGGATATGCAAACGGATTTGCGTTAATCGTTGTGTTGTTTATTTTATTAATTATCGTTGGTGCAGCTTGGTTATACTAATCGAAAGGAAAGCTGACAGGAACGCTGTCAGCTTTTTCATGCAAACAACACTTCGATGTAGGAAGAAATGAGTAAAATGGTAATAAGGACGTTAATCGTTCGAAATACTTTCGGCTGTTTTTCTTCAGGAATTTCTTTTTGAATACAAAGTGAATTTGTTAGCTGATTAACGATGAGCAGTACAATGGTCGCAAGGGGTATAAAATAAAGAGCCAAACGATTCCCCTCCTGTTTTATGTATTTACTCCCCTAATTTACAACGATTTTTTCGATAAATCAATAATAGCATTTCATTTATGCAACAAATCCTGTAGAATAATACACACAAGTAGAGAAAAGGAGTTTCGAAAGATGAGCATTGAACAGCGCATTGAAAAATTAGAATATTATTGTTCGCTCATGCTAGACATGATCTCACCAGAAAAAAAGCCGTTTTATGCGCTCGTCATCCGCTATGGTTTAACGAAAAAAGAAGTCGAAGACACGCTGCGACTGTGCGAACAATTAACTGAACAATATAAACAACAAAAAAAGGAAGGATTCGTGATTTTCACCTCGCTCTTTACTGAATTTGCGAGTGCGCTTCATCCGAACCTTCCGCTAGCTGAGACGATTGATGCATTGCAAAAACAACAACTATTCGTTCCACTCATGAACGAGTTTCAACGGTTATTACATACGTTCAACAAATGAAGCGACTTCTTCTTTTGGCTCATCTTTCTTTTTCAACTTCCCGTTCTCTTCCACGAACTCTTGTTCAATATTTTGAAAAGAACGCTCAAAAATTTCCATAAAATCGTCCCCGTACACATTTCGGATCATACACATCATTTCTAACATTTCTGGAAATTTACCATATAATTCATACAACGGCTGAATGCCTTGAAGTACAGACGTCCGTTTTGGATCGTATGACTCCATTAATTTCAATAAAATATCTTCTCCTTTTTTAGTCAGCTCGATGTACGTATTTCGTTTATCGTCTTCTTTTTTCGAAAACGACAACAATCCGCGCTCCTCTAATTTTTTCGAAAAGTTAAAGGCGGTCGATACGTGCATGACACCAAACTTCGCAATTTCAGAAATAGATGCTCCTTTTAAATGGTATGCAATCCATAAAATATGATGCTCGTTAATGTTTAAATCAAACGGTTTGATCCATTGTTGCCAATCTTTTTCAATTGACTTCCATAGCGCTTTACTTAATTGGGCAACCCTTTGACTAAATAACATCGCCTCTTTAACAGAATAATGTCGTTCCGTGCTTTTCATCTCTCCACCCACTTTTTCGTATTTCCTTTGTTTTATCTTTTATTATGCCAGTAAAACAATAAATAATAAAGTATTAAATATTAGAATTTTTTAATAAATTTTAATATACACTTTTTGAACTAGGAGGAACGAGCATGGTCATCGCCACGGCGACAATTGGTCTCATCTTTTTGTATTTCACGATTGCTACGTTTTCTATGTTGAATAAAGCGCGCATGTATCCCCCGAAAAAAGTATTAAAGCAACGCATAAGCGTATTCGGAACCCTCGCCCTTTTTTTTATCGCCCTCACTCTTTTACTCGTTCGTATGCAGTAAGAATGATATAAGGAAAACCCGACCAGAAACGATCGGGTTCTTTTTATTATTGTTGTGAAACGGTATATGTTCGTCTCATAAGCGACTGAACGATCGGATAAATGACGACCATCGCAATCGTATTGACAAACGCCGTTGGAATGACGACAGCAACGAACAGACCGCTAAACGTCGCTCCTCCTGGTAAGCCAACGATGGCTAATGCGACAGCTAAAAACGTCGCCCCTGAAATGAATGTGCCGACAGCAGTAAGCAATGCCGCTTTTACCGGCGTCGCTTTCGCCTTAAACAGCATAAACAATCCAAAAAAGAGCGCAGCCGTCACCACTTTATCAACAACGTTCGGAATAAATCCACCTGGGAAACTTGTCGTTACTCCAGAAATGATCCCTGTGGCGATAGCTAGTAAACTAACAGCTGTTTTGTTCGGAAAAAGCATGATGCCTAAAAACATCATCGTCAACATCATATCCGGCTTCATTCCGAAGAAAAAGCCCGGAATGACCGTGTGGAGCACAGCACCGATTCCAACAAAAAGCGATAACAACACTAACGTTCTCGTATTCATTTCTCATCTCTCCTCATCTCATTCTTTTCTCTTCTCAACTTGTAAGCAAGTTTAACAATATTATAGCACTTTAAAGTGTCGACGTAAAATAAAAATTTTCAAAAAATATTTTTTCGGAACGTTTCCATAAACTGCACTAGCGCCTCACACGCT
>OFGS01000162.1_pt1 | contig 17537 bp, 21 predicted proteins | sample 1521851 | NCBI WGS metagenome assembly OFGS01 (sample SAMEA3142070, study PRJEB24117) | hot springs metagenome
TTACGGAAGAACAACAACAAGAAATTAGACAACTCGTGTTAACTACTACACCTGTGGATGCTGGCTGGGGCATCGCTTCGTCATGGAACACGCGCATTTTACAATCTTACATTCAACAAACCTATGGTGTTTCCATGTCACGGGAAGGGATTCGCAAGTTGTTGCATCGTTTGCGTTTGTCATGGACACGCCCGACGTATAAGCTCGTCAAAGGAGACGCTAAGCGTCAAGCTGCTTTTCAAAGAGAACTTGAATTTATAAAAAAAAACTAATTACCGAGAATGTTACCATGTTTTATGTGGATGAGACACATGTTCGTGCCTATCAAGCGCTACGTACGACATGGGCAGAAGTAGGAAATCAAAAACACGTGCCGAGCTACGGTCACCACGCCCACGTTTCTATTTTTGGCGCCGTCGATGTTCAACAAGGCGATGTGGTATTTCATCGCGCATCATCCGCCAATGCCGAAACGTTCCTCGACTTTTTGCGCCGATTGAAAGAGAAATATACGGACCGATTCCTCGTGCTTGTGTTGGACAATGCGCGTATTCATCATGCCAAGATGGTGCAAGCCTTTCTTGATGGCGAGGAAGGTGCTGCTTTTCATTTCATCTTTTTGCCACCGTATTCTCCACAGTTAAATCCGATTGAACGGCTGTGGAAGTGGTTGAAAGATGAAGTGATTGCCAACGTTTTTCACAAGGATCAAAATGACATTGCCCAATCCATTACTCGCTTTGAACAGTACGTTCTACAACACCCGGATGAGGTGTTGAGCCGCATGGGGTGTGCTGTGTGAATCAGAGGTTAAAATGCCAATTTGGATGTATATAGATCTGATGTGTATGTAACATGGAATGGTTCTAGTAAATACGCTAAACTACACCCGCAAATTGGTTTAACGACTGGTTATGATGAGAATTATAAACTTATAGGAAGTGGTAGAGCACCTACAAGTGATATTCATATTCAGAATGTTGAATATGGAAGTAATTATATTTATCATCGAATGGGACTAGCTGCAAGTAATCCATTAACTACTGCGCCAGATATAGATGCTTTTTATTATGCTAAAGTATTTCAGGACGGACGTGGAGAATTTTATGGAGTTCATGATAAAGCGCCTTCACATGAATTTTATATCGCAACATATCCTGGAGACTTATATGCACCAATTCATAAGCATACTCATAGTGGTTTTGAATATTTATGGCCATGGACTTCAAAAGAAGAGTTTGAAGTTAATTTATATTAAAGTAACTTAGGTCTTCCGATAGAGGGACTTTTGAAATTTGAAAATCGAAAGTTGATATATTAACATTATTGACATATAAAAGGGGCAATCATAAGTCGAAAATGCTTATTGATAGCCCCTTTAAAAATAAATTAGGGAGATAAATTTATGAAAGTTAAACTACAAATTGTAATGATTAGTTTAGCGATAAATACTATTTTGGTTACTATGTTTTTTTCATTCTCGAACTATTTATTCTCTTTTTTTACATATAGTTTATTTATTGGATGTGCTTTATTAATTCTGGCTTTACCACTATCCTTTTTGGTCGACCATATTAAAGTTAATAATTACTTAGCAAAATTACTACTAAGATATATCATTTATATTATTCCTGGCCTCATTCTCTATATCTACCTTCAAGAGTTAGGGATTTTATTACTTTCAAGTATTGTTGCAACCACTTTTTTCTTGGTTGAGTATGTTTTTTTAAAAATGAGTAAAAACATTAAAAATATTTTTTTTACTTCATTAACAATTTTATTTATTTTTATTTTTGTTACCTCAATGTTTTCTATTAGTGAATAACTTCTTTGTTACAGTTAGAGAAATTTTTTATATGTCGCCACATTGGTATCGAAGTAGTGTTAACTCATTAGCCCTCTAATGAATTTAGACACTTGATAAGGTTGTTGTTTTTTATAATCGTAGTGATCAATGAAGGGGGGGCTTTTGATATATGAAACGGAGAAAACATTCCCATGAATTTTATTAACTACAAGTGATGAAATAAGCATTAGAAGTTGTGAATAAAGCACTTGTGGCTAGATGATATGAAATTAGTTGTTTAGTGCAAAATGAAAGTACAGAGTTCTGCAACAAAAAAGTGCAGAGCTTCATGGCATAAAAAAAGGCTTGCCAGCTCCTAAAATTCCCTCTACTGTTAAGGTTGTGAAGAACAAAACAGTGGAGGTAAAGAATTGGTAGTACTGGGTTAGCCACAATAACACGAGCTTATAATGGATGGTATTTTATAACTCCGCCTTACACTGTTAAAAAAGATTGGGTCTCTATTCTTAGAAAAACAGAAACATATACTTTGCCGGCTGAAGCTAGATATCATCTAACCCTTAATAGCATTTGGGGTGGAGAATGGACTATTTATTTATATGCTCGTGTGAAGGATCAAACATTGTATACCGGTACCAATTAACAAAAAGGAGAATGGGACATGCTGACCACCATTACGTCTATTTTAGGCTACCTTTTTATAGGTGTCGTTATTTTAGCTGTTTTTATGGTTGTTAAATTCGTGAGAAAACGGTAAAAAATTAGAAGACTGATAATAAAAGAAAAACGCCGTTCATAAATCGAAAAAGTTCCCAAAACACGGCGTTTCCAAAAACCTCCCCTGGGAACGAAACGTCCGAAGGCTCTAACAAGACGGCCGCCGCCCTTTATGAGGGATTTGACGCCATTGCGGGCGGCGATGTTCGCTCTAGCCAGGGGGCATCCGACTTACTGCTTCACCTTTTTGGCGAACAGTGCCTGGCACTGTTCGCCAACAACTACGCAAAGAAAATGAACAACTCAAGTATCGCGTTCAAGGACTAGAAGCACGCACGAAAAAAACAGCTCCAATAGCCATTTGCCCGATCTTCTGACCCTGACCGTTTTGTCCATACCCATTCCTCTCGTAAGCCATCTGGCAACAAGCTAGGCGGACAAGGCGGAGCGCAGAGAGTTTTTAACAACTTTTTCCTAATTGTACAGAGTGATAAAACCACACGCCATAGATTACGATATATGTAATCGGGCGTGTGGTTTTTTCGTGTAAATATTTATGCCTTGTTGATTCGTTTGTTTTGCTGATGTAGTTGTACAATTTGCTCCTCTTGTTCGCTAATGATAACTTTTGGAACAGGGGTCGGTTTTTTGTTTTGATCGATGGCGACCATTGTTAAAAAGCATGTCGTTGTTAAGTGATGTTCGCCTGTAAATAAATCTTCTGTTTCGACTTTGACGAATACTTTCATGGATGTGCGTCCGGTCGAGTAGACGAATGCTTCGAGTTTTAAAATGTCACCTACTTTTGCGGACGAAATAAAGTCAACTTTGTCGATCGAAACGGTGACGACTGCTTTTCGCGCATGGCGCATGGCGGATATTGCCGCAATTTCATCAATGTAAGCTAAAACGGTACCGCCAAAAATCGTGCCGAGATGGTTCGTATCAGAAGGTAATACGAGACGCGTTTGAATCGTTTTTGACTGCTCGACGCTTACTTCCATGATTTCATCCCTCCGTACGCTAAAAGACGCTCGCGGTATTCGCGTGCTGCCTCTACCATCACTTGAAGTGCGGCAATCGTTTCTTCTTCTTTTCGAGTTTTTAATCCGCAATCAGGATTGACCCAAAATTGTTCTGGACGAAGAACGCGAAGTGCCCGTTCGATTTGTTCGCTTAGTTCTTCTTTTGTCGGAATGCGTGGGCTATGAATGTCATACACCCCTAATCCGATTCCCTTCTCATACTCATATGTTTCAAATACAGAAACAAGTTCACCGTGGCTTCGCGACGATTCAATAGAAATGACATCCGCATCAAGCTCATCAATGATATGCATCATATGTTCAAATTGTGAATAGCACATATGCGTATGAATTTGCGTTTCCTCTTCCACCGATGAGGTAGCGAGGCGAAACGCCATAACGGCATCTTCCCAATATGATGCATGTTTCTCTTTTTTGAGCGGCAATCCTTCCCGTAACGCTGGCTCATCGACTTGAATGATGCGTATTCCTTCTTTTTCTAACTGCAATACTTCCTCACGAATGGCGAGGGCGAGCTGCACCAGCACATGTTTTCGTGGAATATCGTCGCGAACGAACGACCAGTTTAAAATAGTTACTGGTCCTGTTAACATTCCTTTCACAGGTTTAGTCGTTAATGATTGGGCATATACTGTTTCTTCTATGGTCATCGGTTGTTGATAGGCAATATCGCTAAAAATAATAGGTGGGCGCACACAACGTGATCCATATGATTGCACCCAACCGTTTGTTGTGCATGCCATGCCTTGCAGTTTTTCACCGAAAAACTCCACCATATCTGTACGTTCAAATTCGCCATGGACAAGCACATCGAGCTGAAGTTGCTCTTGAATGTCGATCCATTTTGCGATTTCTGTCTTTATAAACGACTTATATTGATTGTCGTTCCATTCGCCTTTTTTCCACTTCATCCGAGCTTCGCGCACGTCGCTCGTTTGTGGGAAGCTTCCAATCGTCGTTGTCGGCAACAGCGGAAGTTGCAAATGGGTTTGTTGTGCTTTTCGTCGTTCGTTGTAAGGCACGCGGCTTACCGGAACGGTTTCGGCTGTTTGTTCTTGTTCGTGGTGAAGTTTGGCGAAATAAACGTTTGTTTGTTCATCGTATTTGATTAGCTCGTCGATCGTTACGTTTCCGTTCATATACTCTGTCAACATACGTATTTCATCTAATTTTTCATCGGCAAATGATAAAGCCCCAGCAAGCTCCGTCGGCAATGCCTGTTCATGTTTTGTCGTGACAGGAACATGCAGTAAGCTGCAAGACGGTTGAATGATCAGTTGTTCGGCAACGTTTGCTAAATGATGAAGGAGCGTTGCTTTTTGGGCAAGCGAGCTTTTCCATACATTGCGACCGTCTACAATCCCAGCAACTAATATTTTATCTTTCGGAAATCCGTACGTGTTTATGTTTTTCATGTTCTCGCCATCGTCATGCACGAAATCAAGCCCAATGCCTGCGACAGGTAAAGCAACGATTTCACGATAATGCGGTACGCTATCAAAATATGTTTGTAAAATAAGGTTTATATTTGATACATCGCGATGAAAAACTTCATATACATCACGAAATGCATCGACTATGTCATCGTCTATATCTTGAACGAGAATCGGTTCATCGATTTGGACGAATGACACGCCCGCTTCGCTTAGTTGTTTGAATAATTCCACATAAAGAGGAACTAATTGTGCGAGATGTTTGCGCCACTCGTGTCGCGCGTATTGCTTAGAAAGCAAAAGAAACGTAATCGGTCCAAGTAATACAGGTTTTGTTTCTAAATTGAATGTTTCTTTTACAAGCTTGTATTCTTTCAATAGGCGATTATCCACTAATTTCGGCTTCGTTTGCCCGATTTCAGGCACAATGTAGTGATAATTTGTATTAAACCATTTCGTCATTTCAAGCGCATGTTGCCCATTTGTCCCACGTGCCATTGCAAAATATTGCTCAAGCGTATCGTTTATTTGTTGAAATCGTTCTGGAATATACCCAAACATAAATGCGGTATCTAGCACGTGATCGTATAAAGAAAAATCTCCGATCGGAATGAGATCAATTCCTTTCTCAAGTTGTTTACGAATGGAATCGAGTCGAATCGTTTCCATTGTTTTTGTGAATTGATCTTTGTCTATTTGCCCATTCCAAAAAGATTCTAATGTTTTTTTCCATTCTCTTTTTTCACCAATGCGCGGATACCCTACATTTGAACTACGAATGAACAAGTTAAGCACCTCCAGTTATTTATATCCCAATCAAGCAAAAAAACCCTCTTCCAAACAGAAGGAGGGCATAGCTAGCTCGTATTGAGATACATGAAGTGCCTCAAGATCATATGTCCTCACTCCTCCCTATGACGCGTAGGTCGTAAGTGCATACAACAGGCAGGTCTCCTGACTTAGCTTCATCGCTGTTTATCTCCTTCCCATTTCAAATGAAACAGTGGATTGTGATAAACAGCTCTGCATCACAGTGGCGCGACCGTGTTGGACTTTCACCAAACTTCCCTTTTAAGATTCACAGCATGTGTGAACCACCTGTTGCGTGAACTTATTATGTTATTGTATAAAATTCAGAATAAACGAACTTTTTGTTTTTTTCAACAGAAATGTTTTTTTCGTGTGGATGGTTTTGAGAGATGTAACGCCGCAGTTAATGGTTATATTTTTCTTTTAAGTTAATATTTATATTTTATTAGTAAATTCATATGAAAAAGTATTGATTTTTTGTAACTATTCACCCTAATGCTAGTGTGTAAAGAAGCCCAGCACAAAAAGGGCATTCCTTATCCACGAAAATGCCCTAGGTGGAAAGAATGTGGTCCATCGTTTCGCCTATCAACAGAAGACAGAACGAGTTCCAAACATGTTTGTCGTGTTTCATGAGCGTGGACACGATGCTTCGGGTGATGCAAAACGACTGGGCGAACGCTTCTTTGTGGAATGTGCTCGAAATGTTTTCTTTGACTTTCACCATGCGAAGATCTCGCTCGGCTTGGTTGTTGTCGAATGGAACGTGGGCTTCACGCAAAAAGCGCAACGCTTCTTCCTTTCGCTTTTAAAGCCGTCGAACAAAGGCGAGCGCTTTTTTCGGAAGAGGGGGACTTCCAATTGGCATTGTGCTTTCTCCACTATTCGGTCATACACCCGCTCCTAACGTGTCGCTTCTCCTCACAAAGAGCACCGCCATGTTGCTCGATAGCCTGTTTCGCCGTTAAGAGAAACGTGGTCATGTGCCTTCCCCATGCACGCCCTTGTTCCATCAACCCTTTCAAGTCACGCAAATGATGGACATGACAAAGTGCATGGGTGGCTTCCTTGTATCTCGGGTATGTGCCAAATGCATCATCGTCCCCTTATACCGAGGAAGAATCCCGATTTCATCGGTCGCTTTCTTGCCACGTGAGGCATGAGGGGCCAGATATGTATATGTGTGGGTACAGGCCACATGAACCCATGCCTTTTTTCCATCGATGCACAGACTCGTCTCATCGACATGCAAAAGGGCCGAATCAAGCAAAGCGGCTTCGATGATGTCCACATTCGGTTGAAGGGTGTCATGCCCTCGTTGGAGCATGTTGACAAGGAGCCCTGTGCTGATGGGGTGTTGATAGAGCTCTTCTATCATTTGGCTCAAACGCTTGTAGGGGATGAGTTGAATCTCATGCCTATACACCACAAATGCAGCGAGCCGTGGACCGTATGGTACATCGTTTGTTACATAGGGCGGAAACTCCGCTGGTTGAACCCTTTGGCAATGGGGGCATGATTTCACTTCACGTTCGTGTTGGGTCACTTCGATTATCATCAGAGGGAGATCGAATACTTGACGGATGTCGATTTTCAATGATTTCACCTCATGCAAAGACGCCCTACATCCTTGGCACGTCGTCACACGATGGACGACGCGATGATGCGGATGTTCGACTGGACGAAGCGTCGTGCCACGATGTCCCTCTTGTCCACCAGGCTTTTGGCCAGATGGCTCACAAGAAGAACGTGTTGGGTGAAACCGGTCAGAAGATGGGGCAAATGGCTATTGGAGCTGTTTTTTCGTGTGTGCTTCCAACTCTTGAATGCGATCCTTGAGTTGTTCATTCTCTTTACGTAGTTGTTTGATGTCTTGACGCAAGTGCTCATTTTCTTGAATGAGTTGATGAATGAGCTGTTTTTGTTGTTGGACTTTGACGATTAAGCTTTCAACCGTAAATACAGCTTGTTGTACCGTCAACATGCGATTCACCTCCTTGTCTATCATGATTCACATCATAGACAAACAAAACAAAAACTATTCAGCTCACTTTATGATGTGGCTGAATAGTTACTATGTATGAATACTATGTAGATGATTCGCTTGCAAAAGTAACGGCACCGGGGATTACAACTTCTTTTACTTACAATGGTGGGTCGAAAGTCTCTACAATCAAGGGTGTTAACATTAACGGCGCAACAGTGATTGATTACCAATACGGATATACGGATACGGAACAAATTGCACAAGTCACCGAAAAGGGGCAGGTTAAGAAAAAGTATACGTATGCTCCAAACGGCTATCTGGAAACAGTAGAAACAAACGGTACAAAGTTGAAATATACGTATGATTCTAACGGTAATATTGTAAAGGTCGAGAATTTAACAACTGGGAAACTAAAATCAGAATATACGTATATGACAGGAAATCGGATTAAGCAAAGAAAAGATTATAACGATCAAACTGGGGCGTTAATCCGTACAACTGACTATACGTTCCATCCTAATGGAATGCTGGCGAAGGCAATCACAGTGGAAGGCACAAAGAAAACCGTTATTGATTACGGGTACAATAGTGACGACCAGCTCATCAGCATTCGCACTACGGTAGATGGCAATGTGGTCAAGAATATCATTTACGAGTACGACCAAGATGGCAACCGTCTATCCAAAACCGTTGGCCATACACACTATCATTATCATAGAGACACAAACGGTGAAATTTTCACTATTACGAAACAGATAGACGGCGGACAAGATACTACTGCAAGTTTCTACAAGGATTCAGATGGAAACCTACTGAGCTTCCGATATAAGGATGCAGTATATTATTATCAGTTTAATGTACGGGGAGACGTTATTGCGTTAACGGATGCAGCAGGGAACATTGTTGCCTCTTACGATTATGACGAGTGGGGGAACGTGATCAGCATCACCGGAAACTTAGAGGTTGCGGAAGCCAACCCATATCGATATGTTGGAAAATACGGTGTATGGTACGATCCAGATTCCGGTATGTATGTAATGGGCTGGCGCGATTACGATCCAAAGACAGGCCGTTTTATTATTCCTGACGAATACGAAGGAGAAGAAACGGAACCGACTTCCTTGAACCGTTATTTATATGCTGACGGCGACCCCATCAACAATATCGACCCCCGGATGGCCACTTGCCGAAATGGTTACAGCGCGGCTGGAAGGCGACGAAAAAATTAGCGAAGAAAGGGTATAATATTGCGATCGGCGACGATATTCGGACGTTGAAAAGTCCAAAATCAAAATGGTACCATAAAGCTGGGGCTGCAGCGAGTATCGCCAGCAACTTTATTCCAGGTGCTGGAGCGGTGAAATGGGGCATAAAAGCCGTAAAATACGGCAAGAAAATGAAGAAAGCGAAAAAATTCGTTGCAGTATCCGTTAAGAAAACGAGGAAAAGCAAATTACAATCCAAGCGATACTCACAAACATGGGGTTATAAGCCGTCTGGTCATAGAAAATCAACACCTAGGAAGGGGACTCCTAGACTTACTAAACCAGCTTCAGGAGATAATATAGGAGTTAATTTACGTTCTAAGGGTACGGGTAATGTTTCTAAAGGGTGGAAAGTTGGTGACGATGTCTATAAGCCGACGTCAAAAGGTAACGAACCAGCATGGAACACAGTGAGATCAAGATTTTGGAAAAATGAAGCGACAAGCGCTGATGCAGTAGAAAAATATGGTGCAGAAAATGTGGCTAGGATGAAAAAAGGAAATGCTCCGCAAAGATATAACCCAGATAAGGGTGGGATGGAATCAATGGAGTTGAGTCATGAACCTATTCCAAAAAGAGATGGCGGAAAGGATTTTGTTCCAAGATGGCCACAAGACCATGCGAAAGTCGACCCATTTAGAAGACCTGGTTATTAAGGGAGTGATTAAAGACAATGAGTTTGGCTGATATGTTCATTAAAAATAAGGGTGAGGCAATAAATATTAATGGTAGCCTAGTTGTTATGTCACAAAGGCTAGAGGTTAAAACAGGTCAAGATGTCAAAATTGAATTTATTAGAAGTAAAAATGATTTTAGACAAGGCATTGAACTATCACTGGACAAAAGAAAGGGGTATATTGAAGTTGATAATCAAAAATTAAATTCACCCGTCTTTTGGAAAGATACAGCGCCATCAACTTTTATTTTCAAATGCTTCCCTAAAAAAGAAACGGGGCAACTGAATATATGGAACATATGGCAATATATTGATGATAGGGTTGATGCTTGGATTGGAAATGCAGGAATAGTAGTGGAACAAGAAGATAAAGATATCTTCCTTTTTCGTTGTAGCAGTGGTATTGGTGATATTGATTTTGACGACCTAGTTTTCAGACTAACTTTAATGTAATTAAATCTTTTTAACCCTCGAAGTGTATTCTTCGGGGTTCTTTTTTGGGAGATAGCTGAATGCTTGATAAACTTACGATATTGATGATTCAAAAGAAAAATTAAATAAATGACTCTAGATGAGCATTTTTCATTACAGTAAATTCCATTCCCTGAGAGACAAACAGGGTACCCCTTAGGCGACATGGAGCTGTTTTTTGATCACATCAATGGGAATATCTTGCTTTGCGGCGTCATAGATGAACTCGACGACGCTGTGTCCTTTCCGAGACCGAAGAAGCTCCAGTCCGGAAGAGATGTCTTGTTGGGATTCCGCGATGCTGTATACGCAGGCGAACAGCACCACGACCCAATACCGTTTCACCGCCCGAACGTGGCGAACACGGTACCCATCGAGCTTTAGCTGGTCTTTGGCCTGCCGGAAAAAGCATTCGATCGTCCAGCGCTGGGCGTAGTAACGCAAGATATCTTCGTCACTCAGCTCCCGGTCGGTGCTCAAGACGACATGGAGATGATCCGGCGTCATCGGTTGATCCGCCTTCCAAGCCAGCAGCACCACCGCGTCATCAAGACCGTTGAGCGCACCTTCGTAGCGGTAGACACGATAGCGCTCGTTCCCCACCGTGACGAAGCGGGTGTCTTGGGGCTCGATATAGCGGGCGAACTCCTTCGCTTGGACGGCGATGCCTTTCGGATAGAGAATTCGGTTCGTCTTGAGCATCGCGATGACATGGAATCCTTGTTTCAGGCAGGCTTCGATGAGCGTTTGGGACGGATACCATGAATCCATGAGCACATACACCGGCTGAGCCCCCTTCCCCTTGAGCGAGGAAAGCATCTCGATCGCTAGGTCGATTTTGCTTCTTCCCGCCGCCTTATCATAGAGACGAAACGCGAACGGGAATGCCTGAGTCATGGTGTGCACCATCAGCCAAACGAGCGAATGCCCCCATACTGATTGATGATCTTTGTGAGAGAAATGCCAGTCACACCCTTGAATGGCGCGGGCAGCCCGTGACGAAGGCTTCGTTTTTTGGCAAATGGTATCATCCATCGAAACAAAAAGGGGTTGATTCTCCCGTTTGGCTAGGCGTTCGATCTGGCGAAGAACCCACTCTTGAAGCTTCTCAAGCAGTTTTTCCTCGTTCCAAGGGCTTTTCGTGAAAAAAGTGGCTCAGTGTCGTTCGATGATTCGGGTGAAAACTCCAGTACTGGACATCGGTCAATGTCCCTGAAAATCCCTTGGTAGTCAAGGCATCGACAAGATGAACGAGATGCTTGATGACCGGTTTCGACAAATAAAGCGCCAACCCCAACGTCATGAAAAACTTGTGGATTCCTTGATGATGTGCTAATCTATTCATGAGACATGAACCTCCTTGTGGGTAGTTGGTGGTACATCTATTCTAACCAAGGAATCGGGTTCATGTCTCCTTTTTTGTTTGGTTGTAAATTTATGTTAGAAAATTTGCTCATCTACAGTAAGGTATTTAACAATAAATTGAAAACCTTGACTGGCTATATGCCTTTCAAGGTTCTTTTTATTATTAATGGTTTCGCTCTTAAAATAATTGAACATTAACTTCAGAACTCATGATGGTTATACCTACATGGAGTTTTGGCTGATATGCATACTAAAGAGACGGATAGCATTAATACCCTTCGAACATAGTTTAAAACACGAAAGAACGCATTCTCGCGGCGAGAAAGTGGAGATAAACAGTATCCATTCAGCCCAATACTAGCGAGATTTTCAGAATCCAGCACCAATAGGGCATTTCCGGTATCGAAAATGCCCTAGGAGGAGTGGAGAATCGTTTGGAGAGACTCCCCACTTAGAAGTCTTTGCAACGATTCCCACACCGGCTTTCCGTGTTTTTACAGGGTAGAAATGACGCTGCGAATGGTGCAGAAAGCCTCCGCATCGTCTTCCTGGCGAAACGTTCCAGAAATTTTTGGTTTGACTTTCACCATCCGTAAATCGCGCTCGGCTTGGTTGTTGTCAAACGGCACTTCTTTCTTTCGCAGGAAGAGAAGCGCTTCTTGCTTTCGCTTTTCTAGGCGCTGAATGAACTTTTGCGCGTTGCGGACGCCGTCATGCTTGCCTTGTTGGCAACGTTCATCAAGTTCTCGCCGCCCATTCGAAAGAAGCTCGTCGTACACGGCTTCCCAATGCCGGACTCCCTCTTCCGGCAAGGCTCCGCCCGCTTTCTCCACCGCCTGTTTCATCTCCAACAGGGCTTCGGCCCTCTCTTTCGACCAAGAGTGATGGTAAAGCTCGGCATATTCCCGAAGCTCCCGAAGATGATGGGCGTGGCAAAGGGCATGACTCGCCTCCGTATACATCGGATATACGGCATACGCATCATGTACCATCGTTCCTTTGTACCGTGGCAAGATTCCGATGTCATCCGTTGCTTGCTTGCCACGCGAGCGATGAAGCCCGTATCGGGTTTCCTTGGAAGTGGAAGCCACATGCACCGATTGGTTCTTTCCATTCACACGCAGGCTTGTTTCATCGACGTGCAACGCGTGGGAGGTGAGCAACGTTGCCTCGATCTCTTCGAGCGTACATGATTGGTGACATAGAAAGGGAACTCCGCCTGCTGGACAAGTCGGTATTCTGGACAACGCTTGATTTCCCGTTCATGTTGAGTCACTTCCATTCGAACCACAGGGAGGTCGAACACTTGGCGAATGTCTACTCGAAAAGGAACGACCCCTTCCAACGAATGACCACATCCTTCGCATTGGGTCACGCGGTGAATGACTCGATGGTCAGGATTGGGTACTTGGCGGAGCGTCGTTCCTTGGTGCCCTAGCTGTCCTCCCGGCCGTTTCTCGGACGTTTGGCGAGAAGGAGATTTTGCTACAAACCGGTCAGAGGACGGCGGTAAATGGCTGTTGGTACTGTTTTTTTTCGTACGGGCTTCTAATTCTGCAATACGTGTTTTTAATTGTTGGTTTTCTTGTCGAAGCCGTTGGTTTTCTTGACGTAGTTGTTCATTTTCTTTGATGAGTTTTTCAATCGTTTGTGCTTGCTGTTCGATTTTTGCCACCATGCTTTCCAGTGTGAAGACCGCTTTCTGGAAATCAAAAACAGCGTTGGCCATCATGTTCACCTCCCTTGTCTTGGATGGTACTAGTATAGACAAGGAGAGCGAGAATAAACCCAATCTCGTAAACTTTTTCTACGTAGGGGTTGAATAGTTACCTCTCATCCTGCTCCTATGTGCGATTCTCGTTTTTTTAAATTCCTCTTAATCCTTTCAACGCTTGATACAGCGGAGTGCCTGATGACTGCATGCGAGGTTACCTCTCACGACTTCTTGGACACGCGAGGTCGCTTGCTGGATGCTCTTTTTCACAGTGCTTGGTTTGGCGGCTTTTTCCGGATTATCGGAGGGTTGCCCCATACCCGTCAAGTTTAGTGTTAAGGGTCGTTGTGTCCATACGCAATGTTTGTGGTCATTAGCTGAAGAAAAAGAATACCACATGTTTTAGGCATGCCAAATAACCCTCTTGGAGAGGGATATTTGGCGTTTTTATGAATCAAATCAATAAATACCCAATTTAACCAAGAGATCCAATGCCGTTTCTTTCCCTTTCCTTCGATCCTTTCTTCCATGTTTTCTCAATAGAAGGAGGAGAGAAGAAAGGCTGATTTCTTCCTTGGATAGGCGCAAAAGCAGTTGTTGCCAATAGGATTGGAGAACATCTAGTGCTTTCCGTTCGCTGATTTGAATCCCTTCTGTTTGTTGCCAATACGTTCGAGCTTGAAACAGAAAGGTCTGAGTCACCAAAATGACAATCAACGTCCCATATACATGGCATTCGAACCGTTCTTTCTTCATCTTTTTCACTTTCTCCAAATCAAAAACGGACTTCCACGCTTTAAACAGCAGTTCAATTTGCCACCGCAAAGAATAAACCTGTTGCCCATCAAACGACTCTTGTGGTAAATTAGTCAGTAAGATGTGGTATTTCTTTTGTTCGAGGGTTTGGCGTGCCAGCGCCTTCCCTTTTCTTTTTTCCTTTTTTCGCACATACGCCATCCGTTTTTGCCATTCTTCTTCCGTCAGACGTCGAAAAATCAAGCGTGGGATATACAAACGCTCATGCCCGATGTATACATGTTCCATTTCTACTGATTCCCCTTCCTTTAATTGATTCCCAAGAGATTCCCAATCCCATTCCTTCCACTGGCTATTCTCTTTGATATACACTTTCATATCGGAACGAAGCCGAGTAATATAATACGCTCCGTGGGCGTCGATCTCGGTTAGTGTGGCAACGGAGAAAAAACCTAAATCCCGAATACATAGGTCATCCGGCAAAATTGTGTGCTGGGCATGATAGGCAAAACGGGCGTCCGAGTCATTCGCCGATTGCACACATAGTTGAAGACAGGCACCAGACAACAAGTCATATTCAAACTGAATTTTCGCTCCTGATGAGACGGAACCTCGGTAGTCCTCCCCGTAGTCGGCAGGAACCAAAAAACTGGTCGAGTCCAAAATCCGCAAGCGAGTAAAACACGTCCGGTAGGTTTGGATGGTGGACCAAAGCAACGGGCGTTGTCGTTGGAGGAGAAGGAAAAACACTTCTCGCAAAAACGCCACGGCTCGCTCGGTAAAGCGCTGATTCAATCCTTCACTGGACAGGGAACAGTCATGGCGGAGCGTGAGAGACGTACATAACCGTTGGAGTGATTGTTGCGCCAGTGAGCCATCTCCCCATGCACAAAGAGTCAAAAATGCTTCTGCCGTTAATGCTCGTTTTCGTTGGATAAATCCTGTTTCTTGAGCAAGATGAGTCAATGTCTCAGGCGAGAAAAGTTGGCGGATGGTTTTCATCCATGCTTGCATTTGATTTTCCATAGAAAAAATCCTTTCTAACGAAGAGTATTCGCTAGAAAGGATACCATGTTTTTAACGGTGTATAAAGGCCCAAATTCTTAACTTGATGGCTATGGAGGGTTGCCCCTTCCCTTTTCGTGTCTGGAGAACAAGCCCGTCTTTCCATGCCACCAACGACTCGATCAACTTCTTGAATCCTCGTTCACTCCAGCTTCGCCCATTCTTCAATCGTTGCGCAAACACATGCATCGTCTCTTCCGCGCTTCCTATCGGTCGCATGCCTGTGGTGTCGCTGTAACTTGAACCGCTATTTATATGCCGACGGCGACCCCGTCAACAATATCGACCCGGATGGCCACCTGCCGAAATGGTTACAGCGCGGCTGGAAGGCGACGAAAAAGTTCGCGAAGAAAGGGTATAATATTGCGATCGGCGAAGATATTCGGACGTTGAAAAGTCCAAAATCAAAATGGTACCATAAAGCTGGGGCTGCAGCGAGTATCGCCAGCAACTTTATTCCAGGTGCCGGAGCGGTGAAATGGGGCATAAAAGCCGTAAAATACGGCAAGAAAATGAAGAAATCGAAAAAATTCGTTGCAGTATCCGTTAAGAAAACGAGGAAAAGCAAATTACAATCCAAGCGATACTCACAAACATGGGGTTATAAGCCGTCTGGTCATAGAAAATCAACACCTAGGAAGGGGACTCCTAGACTTACTAAACCAGCTTCAGGAGATAATATAGGAGTTAATTTACGTTCTAAGGGTACGGGTAATGTTAGACCGTATGATGTCGTACCGTATCGTCCAAGCAATGCACCACTAGAAAATCACCATGGTATATTAGATGTCTGGGCTAAGCATAATGTACCAAACTATGTAAGTAGAGGTGCTGATACTCCTACAGTTGCTTTGACAAAAGCACAACATGATGCCACAAAAGCAGTATATAGACAATGGTTATACGAAAAAACCGGTAAAAAAGTTGGAGGAAAATTAGATTGGAAAACAGTTTCGCCGAGAGAAATGCAACAATTAACAGAGAGAATGTTCGATGCTGCTGGTGTTCCCCAGTCTACTAGAAGAGAGTATTATCGTGCATTTCATCAATATATTTATCGGGAGTAGTGAAGAAAAATGAGGATTGAGAATTTAATTAATAAAATAAAAAATTTAGGGGATTGTGTAGTTTATCCTCCAGCTGGTATTCCAAATGTAAGTACATCGCATATTTTACCTGATGATGTGTATAAGTTTTATGAGTTATGTGGGGGGGCGCTTTTATTTGAAAAGGCTGATTATTCCATTTTAATAGTCCCTCCTCAGGATTTTCAGTTAGCTAACCCTATTATTGTAGGGGAGTTATGTGAAGAAGATATTTCATCCGATTGGTATATCTGTGCAACGGATAGAAATGGAGAGTACATTACGATTGATTTGAATCCGGGTAGGCTCGGTAGGTGCTATGACAGCTTTTATGATAGGCATGGGGTGGTAGGAGAGTGTTCTATTATAGCGACTTCTTTTACCGATTTATTAGAACGATTGATAGAAAATAGAGGTAGACATTGGTACTGGCTACAAGAAGATTTTATACCGTTAGGTGATGCTTACGATGATTTTTAAAGCCATTTTTGAGAAAGGATGCTTCTCAGGATTCCTCTCCGGATTTAAAAAATTATATAAGGTATTTAACAATAAATTGAAAACCTTGACTGGCTATATGCCTTTCAAGGTTCTTTTTATTATTAATGGTTTCGCTCTTAAAATAATTGAACATTAACTTCAGAACTCATGATGGTTATACCTACATTGTTCCATTGCACAAATCTCCGGTTTGAAATTACTCACAGCAAAAAGAGCCGCTTTGTTTTATTGCGGCTCTTTGTTATGAAGGGATGCTTCCATTTCTTTTGATAATCAGCACTTGCGCATTTTCATCCACTCCTATTTTATGGTTATTATACCTCCTTCGCATAAGAATTGAAACGACTTTCATCATTATAAAAATACGCCTTGAGTCGTAGTTGAAAATATAGCTGGATGAAGTGGAAAATAGAAGATGTGACGCTCGACCGTGGGGTGGAAGATCATTTATTCCGTATTTTACAAGAATCGGTGTCTAATACGCTTCGTCATGCGAAAGCAAACATGTTAGAGGTGTTGTTGCTTGAGCGAGATGGGTTTGTCATTTTGCGTGTGTCGGATAATGGAGTCGGCTTTGATGTCGAACGGACGAAAAGTGGCTCTTATGGCTTACAACATATGTACGAACGAGCGACTGAAATCGGTGGGACGTTAAAAATCGTTAGCATAAAAATTAAAGGAACTCGGCTAGAAGTGAAAGTACCGCTTGTGTAGGGAGGAAGCAAGGTGATTAAAGTATTGCTTGTCGATGACCATGAAATGGTGCGGCTTGGTGTTTCTGCGTATTTATCTGCCCAACCGGATATGGAAGTTGTCGGGGAAGCAGAAAGCGGAGAAAA
>OFGS01000163.1_pt1 | contig 17461 bp, 15 predicted proteins | sample 1521851 | NCBI WGS metagenome assembly OFGS01 (sample SAMEA3142070, study PRJEB24117) | hot springs metagenome
TTCGATGCAAACAACCTCAATCCCAGAATTTTAGGCTTGTTTATGGTAAAGTTTTTACACCCTTCTATCTTCTAAAGATTCTGTCAAGTTTCAGGCTTTGTTACATAAATCATAGGAATGGCTACATCGCTAAACAAGGTCCGTTCAATGCTCTTTAGTAGGTCCTCAACCTTCTTAGTCTCTCCTTAGCATCCCTCACCCAAGGTCTCTTTCCTTCCGAAAGGTTTATAGCGCTTTCGTAATTTTGTATAGCTTTTTGCCTGTTGCCCATTGCTTCATAGGACCTGCCAAGGTAGTAGTAAGTATCTGGATCCGATGGTATGTATTCTCTAGCCTTCTCCAAATGCTGTATAGCTTTAGAGTATTGATCCACGTTAAAAAAGGCGTATCCCAGCACGTAATTTGTGGAGAATAGGTTTGGCATTATATCGTACGCCCTTTGGGCAAGGGTCAAAGCGTCCCTGTATCTTTGCGAATCTGCAAGTATCAATGACATGTACAGCATAGCTTCGTAATTTCTGTCGTAAAGATCCAAAGCCCTACTGAAGTGCTCGTAAGCTAAGTCTAGCTTTCCCTCCTTAAAAGCTCTTTTACCCTTGTAAAACTCATCGTAGGAAGGCTTTGTAGACCTTAGCTTCTGCAAAAGAGCTTGAAAGTCCGGAGAGTCCTTTATGAAATTACCGGAAGGTTTTAGCTCCGCTATAAGCCTTTCTACTTCCCTTATACGGGACTCTGGTAGTGGGTGTGTGGAAAGCCATTCGGGGGGTCTAGACTTTTCCATACTCTTGAAGGTTTGGAAAACGCCCAGTATACCCGCTGGGTCGTAACCAGCCATCATAGCAAGCTTTACACCAAAGCTATCCGCTTCGTACTCTTGGTCTCTACTGAACTTTAGAGCTAAAAGCTGACCTCCAATCTGCCCAAACTGAAGAAGGATCTGTCCGTATGGCTTATCACCCACTATCTGCGCACCTATCTCGTAAAGTATACTCAAGCCAAACATCTTTTCCAGAAAACGGGCATGGTGCCTTGCCTCTATGTGTCCTATCTCGTGAGCCAAAACACCTACCAATTCGCTTTCATCCCTTAGGGTTAGTATCAATCCGCGCGTTACAAAAACAGGACCTCCGGGAAGTGCAAAGGCGTTAACTACGTCGGAGTTCACCACGTAAAACTCAAAAGGGACCTTTCTCTGGGCACCCTTTGCTATGGTTTTACCTAGACCCCTTACGTAGTTTTGAACCCAAGGGTCTGGGTACAGACCGTCGTTCTCTTCTATAGCTACAGGAACGTACTGTCTACCGATTTCTATCTCTTTCTCTAAAGGCAGGAGCGTAAAAAGTGGCTCTCTTGATTGACCCGTAGTACTTGCACAACCAAGCGTTATAACCACCAGAAAGATAAGAAAAGTCTTACTCCACCGCATAAACATCTTTTAAATTCCTCCCTTCTTCAGCCCAGTCTAATCCGTAGCCCACTAGAAAAACATCCCCAACCACAAAGCCAACATAATCCGCATGTACGTCTACCTTCCGTCTTCCCCTTTTATCCAATAGGGTACATACTCTAACCTCTTTAGCCCCTTTAACTTTTAAGATTTCCCTCACTTCTTTTATGGTATATCCCGTGTCCAGTATGTCATCCACCAGCAAAACCTTTTTACCTTCTATATCCATACCCACGTCCTTTATAACCTCAACGTGTCCGGAGCTACTCATGGAAGAGCCGTAGCTTGAGACCCACATAAAGTCCAGGACTACAGGTTTTTTAAAATTCCTCACAAGGTCTGCAAGGAATATAAAAGAGCCCTTTAGCAGTCCTATCACCACAAAGTCTTGACCCATATCCCTCTCTATCTCTTTGGCTAACTCCTTTACCCTTTTAGATATTTCCCTGTGTCCTATTAACTTCCTCAGCTTGCGACCCTTTATCTTCATCGCTCAACTCCAGCATCATTTGATACGCATTTTCACCATCAGAGTAGTATTTGTATCTTATACCTAAGATCTTAAAACCCATGCTCTTGTAAAGTCTTATTGCCCTTATGTTGGATACCCTAACGTCCAAAAGGATTTTGTTTGCTTTTCCCTTCAGTTCTTGGATGATATGGGATAGTAAACGTTTACCAAGGCCCATTCCCCAAAGGTCCTTTTTTATGCCAAAGGTCATTATGTTGGCCTCATCGTGGATAAGCCATACTATGGCGTAACCCACAACCTCTCCATCCTTTTCTATAACGTAGGACAGGGAGTATTCCAATTGGAACTCTCTTTCAAAACCCTCCAACGTCCATGCGTCCGTGGTAAAGTTTTCCTTGTTTATGCGGTAGACATCTAAAAGGTCTTCCCTTTTAAAAGATCTTATGAGCACGTTCATCTTCTTGATGGCTTATATTTAATTTTATGCTAGCCCAAGTCAGAGAAAAACTCCAAGAGTTGACAGATAAGTTTGAGGAGATAAGGTCCACAATAGATATAGAGTCTATGAAGGAAGAGCTTAAGGAAATAGACAAGGCACTGTCCTCTGGTGATGTTTGGAGCGATCAGGAAAGAGCCAAAACACTAACACAAAAAAGAAGGTGGTTAGAGGAGTCCATAAGGGAGTTTGAATCGATAGATAAGTCCCTTTCAGACATAAAGGAGATATTGGAGGCTACATCTGAGGAGGACTTGGAAACCATACAGATGCTGATGGAAGAACTACAAGCCTTAGAAAAGCCCATACGGGATTTGGAAATAAAAACCTTCCTCTCTGAGGAGATGGACCCGAAAAACGCCTACCTGACGGTGCAGTCTGGTGCAGGCGGTGTGGAAGCTTGTGACTGGGCTAGCATGCTTTTGAGGATGTACACGCGCTGGGCTGAAAAGCATGGTTATGAGGTAGAGCTTATCGACATCAACCCCGACGACGTGGCTGGCATAAAGAGTGCCACCATACTGATAAAGGGTCCTTACGCTTACGGCTATTTAAAGGGTGAAAGCGGTGTTCATAGGTTGGTTAGGATATCTCCCTTTGATGCCAACGCACGAAGGCATACATCGTTCGCATCCGTTTCTGTTGTACCGGAGATAGACGAGAGCATAAACATAGAGATAAGAGAAGAAGATATAGAGATGGAGACCTTTAGGGCAAGTGGTGCGGGCGGACAGTACGTCAACAAGACGGACACCGCGGTAAGGCTAAGGCATAAACCAACGGGTATAGTTGTATCCTGCCAACAAGAGAGGTCTCAGCTTCAGAATAGGTTAAAGGCTATGGAGCTCCTCAAAGCAAAGCTTTACCAGCTGGAGCTTCAGAAGTTGGAGGAAAAGAAGAAAGCCTTAGAAGGGGAAAAGACGGACATAGGCTGGGGTTATCAGATAAGGTCTTACGTGTTCCAGCCGTACCAGATGGTCAAAGACCTCAGGACTGACGTGGAGGTGGGCAACGTACAAGCGGTGATGGATGGAGAAATAGACGAGTTTATAGAGGGGTATCTTAGGTGGAGGGCAAGGGAAAAGGTAAAAAGGTGATAGCTTACCTTATTGGAAAGGCTAGTATTAAAAAACTCTTTGAGGCTATACTTCTTGATTATAAGGTCTTTGCTCCTAAACTAAAGGATGGTTTTATATCTTACGATTGGGTTAGGAGTTTTGCAGACCTTCCCCTTGGCTACAGGAATTACGAAGGTCCCGGGTTTTATTCCCTTGAAAGAGTAGATGGTGGATACTTTACCTACACTCATCCCATAGACTCCTTTAAGAAGCTCTTAAGACCACCTGAAGAGGTGCTTATGGTCGTAAGGAAAGGTGAAAACGGTATAGTGTTTGAGGAATCTTTGGAACCCCTTGAAAAGGTTGCCATCTTTGATATAAGATCCTGCGACCTAGACGCTATGAAGGTGTTGGATAAGGTTTACATGGATAGTAATCATCCAGATGCCCACTACAGCGTACGAAGGAAAGATCTATTCATCGTTGGTGTAAACTGCTCTTACGCCACGCAGACATGCTTTTGTTCCTACATGTCCGCAGGACCACACATAAGGGAAGGTTACGACCTTTGTCTTACAGAGCTAGAGGATGCCTTTTTGGTGGAGGTTGGGACAGAGAAGGGAATGCAAGTACTAAATACCTTAGAATTGGTGGAGGCGAAAGAAGAACACCTGGAAAAAAAGAAAGAGTTGGAGGAAGAGGTCAAGAGAATGATGCAAAAGGGCGTAGATACCCATGGTCTAAAAGAAAAGCTCTACGCTAACATGGACATAGAAAACTTTCAAGATGTGGGGAAGAGGTGTCTTGCGTGTACCAGTTGCACACAGGTGTGTCCTACGTGCTTTTGTTTTGATATAGTGGAAAAGAACTCCTTAGATGGGGATACATCTGAACGCGTGAGATTATGGGATTCTTGCTTTAGTCCTTCCTTTGCCACGGTACACAAGTATAACCTTAGAGAGAGTGTAGCGTCTCGGTATAGACAGTGGATGATGCATAAGTTTGCCTACTGGTTAGATCAGTTTGGAAGCTTTGGTTGCGTAGGTTGCGGAAGGTGTATAACGTGGTGTCCTGTGGGTATAGATATAAGGGAGGAGGTAAACTATGTTGCAAACGCTCAGTCCTTACGGGATTAAAAAGGGGTACATCAGCAAAGTAATTAAGGAGTGTGAAGACGTTTACACATTCCACATACTAACGCAAGAAGAGGCAAAACCGGGGCAGTACAACATGCTCTACGTTTTTGGTATCGGGGAAGCACCAATAACCATAGCCAGCAAGGGAGATGACTACGTACTACACACGGTCAGAGCGGTTGGGGACGTTACAAGGCATATAGACAGGTTAAAAGAGGGCGATGTGCTCTATTACAGGGGACCCTATGGAAACACTTGGGACGTAGAGAAAGCCTTTAACAGAGATGTTCTCGTACTATCTGGAGGGCTTGGGCTCGCTGCCACAAGATGGCTTTTTGAAGAACTTATAAGTGGTAAGTATCCTGTAGGCAAGGTAGTACACGTATACGGCTCTAAGAATGCGGACTCTTTGCTTTATTCTTACCTTTACGAAGATTGGAAAAAGATGTCTACTTTTGAGGTGGTGGTGGACGATGCTCCTGAGGGATGGAAAGGGAGAAGGGGGATGATAACCCATGCGATAGAGGAGATGAACTTTTCCAAGGATACCGTGGTGTTCATGTGTGGTCCAGACCCTATGGTAAAGGCGTGTGTAGGGTTATTACAAAAGAAGGGCATACCAATAGAAAACATCTACGCTTCTTTAGAGAGGCACATGAAGTGCTCCGTTGGAACTTGCGGGCACTGTATGATAGGTCCCTACTTTGTGTGTAAAGACGGTCCCGTGTTCAGGTACGATCTTATAAGGGAATTCTTCGAGAGGAAGGAGGTATGATGAGGATCTCTTTAGCATGGGGGAATTCGCATGACTATGAAGGTTGGAGTTTTTAAGTTCTCGTCCTGCGATGGATGTCAGCTTGCCTTTTTTGAATTAGAGGAAGACTTACTCCGGCTCTCTCAAAGGGTAGAGATTGAGTATTTTTTGGAGGCGTCTTCTAAAAACTTTTACGGCGAGTTTGACCTTTCCTTTGTTGAAGGTTCCGTATCTACACAGGATGAGGTGGAAAGGATTAAGGATATAAGGGAAAGGTCTAAGGTTTTAGTAGCCATAGGTGCTTGTGCCACGTCCGGAGGAATCCAATCCGCAAGGAACTACGAGGATTACCAAAGTATTTATACATCAGTCTATAAAGAGGAGGGTAAACGCACCTTAGAGAAATCCTATCCCCTTTCCCACTGGGTAAAGGTAGACTACCAACTTCCCGGATGTCCCATAAACGTTGGATTGCTCAGAGAGTTTCTCTCTTCTGTATTTTTGAACAAAAGTCCCAACATCCCATCTTACTCCTTATGCTTGGAATGTAAGAGAAAGCTTAACCCGTGCGTCTTAGTTTACAAGGGAGTGGTTTGCCTTGGTCCGATAACAAGAGCTGGGTGTGGTGCCCTGTGTCCATCCTTTGGTAGGGGTTGCTATGGATGCTACGGTCCCGTGGATAAACCCAACGTAGAGGGTTTAGAGAAGAAGTTGGGAAGTCTAAGGGAAGCCTTAAAGGTAAGCTTTAACGCTTACAATCCTGCGTACAGGGGGTTTTTACATGAGGGTTAAGGTGGATGCACTGACGCGTGTAGAGGGGGAAGGATCTTTGGAGGTGGTCTTTGAGGAAGGAAAGCTTAAATCTCTAAGGCTCTCCATATACGAACCACCTAGGTTTATAGAGGGTATACTAAAGGGAAAGTCCTACGAGGTGATTCCAGACATAACAGCACGCATATGCGGTATATGTCCAGTGGCTTATCAGATGAGCGGTGTTCAGGCTGTAGAAGATGCTTTTGGTGTTTCAATCCCTGAAGAGATAGAAACAGTTAGAAGGCTGATGTACTACGGTGAGTGGATACAGTCTCATGCTCTTCATATCTTCTTTTTGCATCTTCCCGATTTTTTCAAAAAGCCCTCCGTTGTAGAGCTCGCAAGAGAAAAGAAGGACTTGGTGATGGCTGGTATGGAGATAAAAAAGGCGGGAGCCCTCATAATAGAAAGCTTAGGGGGTAGGACATCTCATCCAGTGTCCCTCTGTGCAGGTGGCTTCTACAGCCTTCCAGAGAGTCTTAAACACCTAGTGGAAATCCTGGAAAAAGCTTTAGACCATAGTATGTATGTATCCGAAGAGTTAAAGGATTTAAACTTTCCTCAGTTTGAACTAAGAGATGTGCTCTTTGCATCCATAGTAGACAAAGAGTATCCCATCCTTAAAGGGGATATACAAGTAGGAAGGGATGTCCTTAAAAAGGAAGAGTTTGAACACTACTTCAAAGAGTACGAAGTAAGCTACTCAACCGCAAAAAGGTGCAAGTATAAAGGAAGAACGTACCTCGTTGGTCCCATCGCCAGGTTTAACAACGCCTTCGAAAAGCTGTCTCCCCTTGCCCTAGAGCTTTCAAAAAAATTCCAGATAGAGCCCCCTCTTTTAAACCCATACAAGAGCATATTGGTGCGCATGGTGGAAATCGTGGACTCCTTGGAAAGAGCTTTAAAGGTTGTAAAGAGTTATGAAAAGCCCAAAGTAAGTAAGGTGAGCTTAAAGCCCCGTAGTTCTACAGGATACGGTGTATCAGAAGCCCCTCGTGGTATCCTGTGGCATTCCTATACATTTGATGAAAAAGGAAACATCCTAAGAGCCAACATAGTTCCGCCCACATCTCAGAATCAGGATGCCATAGAGATTAGCCTTATAGAACTGATGGACAGAATAGAGATAAAAGAGGACGTAGTGAGAGAAGAGGGGGAATTTATGATAAGAAATTTTGACCCTTGCATATCGTGTGCTACACACTTCTTAAAGGTGAAACTCTCTACATCCTCTCCCTTATAGCCTGTGCAAACTCTATCGTAGATAAGGCTTTAGCTTCTACACCCATCCTTTTAAAACCGTTCGCTATATCGGGTGTCCCTACCCTATCCTCTATCGTCCTCCTTACCGCATCGTATATAAGCTGTGCTGGCTCTTTCCATCCCAAGTACTCAAGCATCATGGCGCCTGAGAGGGTCAGGGAAAGTGGATTAGCTATACCCTTACCGGCTATGTCGTAGGCGGTTCCGTGGGTGCTTTCAAACAGGGCATAACCGTCTCCTATGTTACCACTTGGCACAAAACCAGGACCACCAACGAGGGCAGAAGCCAAGTCAGATATATAATCGCCGTTTAGGTTTTGGGTGATGATCACATCGTAGGCTTCTGGTTTTAGGACAAGTTGCATAAGCATCTGGTCTGTTATTACCTTAGTAAGCAGCACTTGACCTTCCTGAGGCTCTCCTTCTGTTATAACCCTTCCGTCAAACTCTGGCTCTTTTGCCACTTCAAAAGCCCAGTTCATAAAAGCTCCTTCCGTTGCCTTCATTATGTTGCCCTTACCGACTACCGCAACGTATTTCTTTTTGTTTTCCAAAGCCCAACGCAGAGCTTTTCTGACGTGTCTTTTGGTTTTATACTCACTCATAGGTTTTACCGTTATACCGCAATCCTCGGGAAGAGCATACTCAGACACCCCCATCTCCTCTATAAAGAACTTTCTAACCTTCTGAGTGTTTTCAGCCTTAGGCATGTACTCTACGCTCACGTAAACATCGTCCGAGTTTTCTCTAAATACCGCAACGTTTACCCTTTCTGGATTGGGGATAGGTGTAGGTTGGCCTAGCCAATAGACGGGTCTTATGGCAGAGTAAAAGTCCATGGACTGCCTTAATATGGCGTTTAGGGATTTCCCACCTTTCCCTACGGGTGTCCCTAAAGGACCTTTTATACCTACAACAGCTTGCTTTAAGTACTCTAAGGTTTCCTCCGGCATCCTCTTGCCTGTTTTTTCTTCCGCCTTATCTCCCGCTAAAAGTTCTACCCAAATTATCCTCTTTGAACCCCCATAAGCCTTTTCTAAAGCGCCGTTTACTACCATTATCATCGCAGGCGCTATCTCAGGTCCTATGCCATCGCCCTCTATAAAGGGTATTATGACATTCTCAGGCACGCTTATCGTGTTGTCAGGGTTTAGCTTTACAAACTGACCTTCCTGTGGAACTACAGCTTTGCCTTCCCACCTGTAAACGTTTTCTAACCCAACCATAGCTAAATTATAACAAATGGTTGGAAAGTTTATAAACGATAGAGAGGGAATATAAACTCCCACCAGCAAAAGTAAAACTGGGCTTTGTTGTATAAATCAGTAGGAGTACCTACATCGCTAAACAGGGTCAGTCCCTATCTTGATGCCCTTTGGTAGCGATTTTAATCAACCACATTTCGAGTAAGGTCTAAATTGAGAGACGGTGGGATATAGGGTCACTATAAAGGCTATAATATAACCTATGAGCCAGACGCTGGCGGAAAAGTTTTATTTCCTTATGAAGTTGGGAAGGGAGCTGGAGGTCAGAGCTAAGGAGGAATACCTTAAGGGCAACATCGGGGGCTTTCTGCATCTGGACATAGGGCAGGAAGGGGTAAGCGTAGGTGCGGTGGTAGGATTCGGGAAGGGAGACCTGTTTTGCCCTTACAGGGAGCACGTCCTTGCTCTGGCTAGGGGGATGGATCCAAAGCTCATAATGGCGGAGCTTTTTGGCAAGTACACGGGCGTTTCTAAAGGTAAAGGTGGTTCTATGCACCTTTACGAACCAAAGCTTGATTTCTACGGTGGTAATGCCATAGTGGGCGCTCATCTCTCCCATGCGGTGGGTGCCGCTTACGCTAGGAAGATGAGGGGAGAAAGGGCAGGGGTTTTGGCGGTCTTTGGGGACGGTGCAACCAACGCAGGTAGCTTCTTTGAGGCTATAAACTTGGCGGTAGTCTGGGAGGTGCCTGTTCTGTTCCTTTGCGTAAACAACTTCTACGCAATAGGCACACGGATACACAGAGTATCTCCTTTCAAGGACACCTACCTAAAGGTAAAGGACTACATGCCATCCGTTCAGGTGGACGGGATGGACGTCTTTGCGGTCTACGAGAGGGTAGCCAAGGCCAAGGAGTACCTGGAAGAGCATGGAAAACCTTACTACGTAGAAGCTATCACCTACAGGTACGAGGGACACTCCATGGCCGATAAGGGCGACTACAGACCACCGCGCGAGCTGGAGATGTTCAAAAAGAGAGATCCTATAGAGATGTTAAAGAGTAAGGCTTTAAAGATGGGTTGGCTTACACAGGAGCAGATAGAGGAGATGGACAAAAAGATAGAGCAGATAGTGGAGGAGGCTGTGGAGTTTGCCCTGAGCTCTCCAGAGCCTCCTGCTGAGGAGCTATACACTGACGTTTACTGCGGAGGGGTGTGCGGGGATGTTGTATCGTGAAGCGCTCAACTTAGCTTTAGACCATGCTATGGAATCGGATGAAAGCGTTTTGGTACTCGGTGAAGACGTTGGCTTTTACGGAGGGAACTACAAGGTCACCGACAACCTCTACGTAAAGTACGGAGAGAGGAGGGTTATAGACACACCCATAGCGGAGAACTCCATAGTGGGCACGGCTATAGGCATGGCGATGATGGGACTAAGACCTGTTGCGGAGATTATGACCGCAAACTTTGCCATGCTGGCGATGGATCAGATAGTCAACAACATGGCAAAGCTCAGGTACATGAGTGGCGGTAAGATAGCCTTACCTATGGTTGTCAGGATGCCCCAAGGGGCTGCAAAACAGCTTGCCGCACAGCATTCTCAGAGTTTAGAACACCTCTTTGCCAGCGTGCCGGGCATATACGTCTTTTGCGCTTCCGACTCTACCAGTGCTTACTATGGACTTCTGAGTGCCATCAAGTTGGACGATCCCGTGATCTTTTTAGAACACGTGGCGCTCTACGGTGTGGACTTCCCATTTCAGGAGCTCTCCCATTTTGACCCATTCAAGGCTAGGATCCTAAGAGAGGGGAAGGACATAACGATAGTTTCTTATCTTAAGTCCGTGCACGATACCTTAAAAGCGTGCGAGTGGTTGGAAAAGGATGGCATAGATTGTGAGGTTATAGACCTCGTGTCCTTAAGACCTATAGACTTTGAAACCATATTCGAATCTGTTAAGAAAACCAAGCGGTTGGTAGTAGTCCACGAAGCGCCGAAAACCTTGGGCCTTGGCGCGGAGATATGTGCCAAAGTATCAGAGGAGTTGTTTTACTACTTGGATGCTCCACCTCTTAGGGTGTGCGGTGAAGAGGTGCCCATGCCCTACAACAGAAACTTAGAGCTCTTAGCCCTTCCAACACCTGAGAAGATATACAAGGCTGTACTACAATGGGGGAAGACCCATGGACTATGAGATCCTTATGCCCCAGTTTTCCGATACGATGGAGAGAGGTAAAGTGGTAAGGTGGCTAAAAAAGGAGGGAGACACGGTAGAGAAGGGAGACACTATAGCGGAAATAGAAGCTGAAAAGGCTGTTATGGAACTCCAGAGTTTTAAAAAGGGCGTTCTAAAGAAGATACTCGTTAAAGAGGGCGAAGAGGTGGAGGTTGGCAAAGTCATAGCCCTTTTAGAGCTTGGGGTTCAAGCGCCTCAAAGACCAACAATAGAGAAACCTCCCGAAGAAAGGAAAGAGGTAAAACCAAAGATCGAAGAAAAACCTAAGGTGGAGGTAAAACCGCAGAGGATAGAACTGCCCAAGGGTTTTGCCTCACCGTACGCTAAGGTGTTGGCAAAGGAGCTTGGTGTAGACATACAGGAGCTTCAGAAGGAAGAGAGGATCCCATCACCCACCCACGCCAGGGATATAGAGTCCTTTATCACAGAAAGGTACTTTACCCCCAAGGCTTTGGAGCTCTTGAAAGAGTATGACGTAGACGTTAAGGATATCCTGTCCCAGTTTGGTGAAACCAAGGTAGACGAGGACATGCTCCTTGCCTACGTGGAAAGGATGGACGTACCCAAAAAGGTTAAGATATCGAGCGTCCAAAAGGACCTTATCTCTAACCTGACCCGAAGCATCCAAAACCCTCAGTACCGTATAACGGACAAGCTTGACCTTTCCGCAATACCTAAGGTGGAAGGTATAACGCTCACCCACTGGCTTATAAAGATCGTAGGCGACTCCATGATGTACTTTGACCGAGTCCGCTCCTACATAAAGGATGATTATTACTACGTAAAGCCCAGTGCTGACGTGGGTGTAGCGGTTGGCATAGGTGAAGAACTTTACAACGTGGTGATAAGGAAGGTAAACACTAAGAACCTCAGGGAGATCAGTAGAGATCTAGGAGAGCTCAGGAAAAAAGCTGAGGAAGGAAGGCTTTCAGCCCAAGAGGTAAAGGGTGCTACACTGACCCTATCTAACCTAGGCATGTTTGGCATCATGCAGTTTGATGCCATACTACCTTACGGACAGGCTTGCATAGTGGCGCTTGGCTCACTTACGGAAGAGGGATGGCTTTATGCCACCTTTACCTTTGACCACAGGATAGTAAACGGTCTAACAGGTGCGCTCTTTGTAAAACACTTAAAGGAAAGACTCTTAGACAGGAGGTACGTAAAGTCTCTACTCAAGGGGGCGCGATGAAGGAGTACGACGTTGTCATCATAGGTAGTGGTCTTGCTTACGTAGCTGCGGAGGTGCTCAGGAACGCAGGTCTTAAAGTGTGCATAGTGGAAAAGGACAAAGACAACTTGGGTGGTGTCTGTCTCAACAAGGGATGCGTGCCCACAAAGCTCTACTTACAAGAAGCCAAAACCATATACTTGGCAAAGCACTCAAGGGTAGGGAATTTTAACATCAACGTTGACATAAGGAGACTACTGGAAAGCAAGAGAGAACTCGTATCCAAGCTAAGGGATGACATCACCAAACTCCTCAAGGGTGTAGACATCCTCTACGGATACGGTGAACTCTTAGAGCCCTACACTGTAAAGGTGGGGGAGGACGTCCTGAAGGCAAAGCACGTGATAATTAACACAGGAAAGTCCCAGCAAAGACCAGAGGAAGGTTTTATAACCACCGACGAGCTTTTGGAAATAGACTACCTTCCTTCCAGTGTAAGCCTCGTTGGGGATGACCCCATACTCTACGAGTTTGCATGCATGTTCTCCCTCTTTGGCTCACAGGTAAACATCTACACGGACGAGGACCTAGACTTTATGCATCCCAGTATAAAGGGGCGCTTCCAGAAGATGCTAAAGGGCTTAGGCATTAACGTGGGAAAGGTAGAGAGCTTTAAACCTTCGGAGGTTAACGTATCTGTAAGGCGAAGAAAGCCAAACTCGGAATGCGTTAAGGTGGATGTAGAAAGGGACGAAAAGGGTCACATCCTCGTAGACAGCAATTACGAAACCTCCCTAAAAGACCATTACGCAGTGGGAGATGTCAACGGAGTTGCAGAGCTAGCCCACGCATCCCGAATGCAAGCCCTATCGGTAGCTAAAAAGATAATAGAAGGTAAAAGCTTATACACACCAGCGCATAAGATACCCTACGTTCTCTACACCATCCCCATGTCTTACGCCAGAGTGGGCTTAACGAAAAAGGACTTAAAGGAAAAAACCACACCCCTTAGACCCTTCGCGGTCGGACATATACACCGCAGCGAGGAAGGTCTTATCATCCTCTACTTGGACAAAAAGGACTTTTTGGTAGGTGCGGAGGTGTTCTGTGCACGGGGGGAGGAGGTTATAAGCGTCCTAACTTCAATGCTTTACTCGGAGCTAAACTTAGACTTTATTAAAAAAATCCCCCTACCACACCCCACCATGGGAGAAGTGGTGAACATAAGGCTCTGAATTATAATAGATTTAGTGGAGAAGTTATTTCCCTTCATAAGGTGGTTTAAAAACTACAACAAGGAAATCTTCACCAAAGACCTCATAGCAGGGCTTACCGTGGCGGTTGTCTTGGTGCCCCAGTCCATGGCTTACGCCCTCATCGCAGGGCTTGAACCTGTTTATGGACTCTACGCAGCGGCCATACCTCCTATAGTAGGTGCCCTTTGGGGAAGCTCACCTTACCTGGGAACGGGACCTGTAGCCATAACAGCCTTTTTAACCTTTAGCGCCATAATCACCATCGCAAAGCCCGATGATCCTATGTTTCTCAACCTTGCTATAACTCTGGCGTTCCTAGCGGGAATTATCCGTATAGTCATGGGCGTATTCAAGCTGGGTTTTCTGCTGAGCTTCGTCTCAAGCTCTGTGGTGTTTGGTTTTTCCAACGCGGCCGCCATCATAATATCGTCTACCCAGGTACCTGCTCTACTGGGCATAAAGGTTGAGCAGAAGGAGTTTGTCTTCGAGAACTTCTACGAGATACTCAAGAACGTGATCCATACACACCCTTACACTTTAGCGGTAGGCTTAGGCTCCATAGCCATAATAGTGGGGCTGAGAAAAATCCACAGTAGTATCCCCTCTGCACTCGTGGCGGTCATCGTATTTACCCTGCTTTCTTACTGGTTAGACTTTGAATCCATGGGAATAAAAGTGGTCGGGAACATACCGTCGGGACTGCCCATGCCCTCCATATCCATCGTCAAGGACGCAGGCCTTTTGATAGACCTAACAGGTAAAGCTTTGGTGATAGCCATCATAGGAGTTGTGGAAGCTTACTCGGTTTCCAAGATAATAGCGTCGCAGACAAAGCAAAGGTTGGATGTAAATCAAGAGCTTATAGGTCAGGGCTTGGCAAACATAGCCAGTGGTCTTTTTGGTGCCTTCCCTGTAAGCGGTTCCTTCTCGAGGACTATGCTCAACTACAAAGCGGGTGCGGTTACCGGTGTTTCTAGCATCGTGGCGGGCGTCTTTGTGATACTAACGCTTTTCTTTGTGGCACCTCTTCTTTACTACCTACCAAGAGCTACGCTCGCAGCTTTGGTGATCGTTGCTGTGATAGGTATAGTAAAGCCTAGGTATTTTAAGGAGCTCTGGAAGACCAACAGGTACGACGGTATAGCCGCCATCGCCACCCTCACCTTTGCCTTCATATCCAAGCCAGACTACGCCATATTCTTAGGGATCTTCCTATCTTTGTCTCTCTTTCTGTGGAGAAGCCTGCACCCAAGGATCGTATCCATGAGTAGGGATCCAAAAACGAGAACCTTCGTTAACGTCCAGTCTTTTAACATACCCGAGTGTCCCCAAATATCCATGGTAAGACCGGAAGCTTCCCTGTACTACGCCAACGCGGAGAACGTAGTGGATGAGTTTAAAGAGTTGATAGAGCAAAAACCCGCTCTTAAGCACTTTGTCATAGACGGAGAATCTATAAATTACGTAGACGCCACAGCAGTAGAAGTGCTTGGTGACTTCATAGAGGAGTCTAAGAAAAAGGGAGTCAACATCTTCTTCGTCAACCTAAAAGGTCCCGTGTTCGATACCTTCTCAAGGTCTGGACTCCTTGACAAGCTCGGCAAGGATAAAATACTCCCATCCAAGGGAAGTGCCCTGAGTAAGCTCTTTGCCACAATAGACCACATCTACTGCAAGGAACAGTGTCCCTACGCTGTCTTTGACGAGTGCTACACTGTAAAAGAGTACATAAAGTTTATGCCCGTTGAAGATGGCTTTGTTTATAGGCTCTTTGAAAAACTACATCTTGATGACTGCGAAATACTCTACGGAAAGAGAGACAAGAAGATAAGGATACAATGTCAAACTGTTTCTTTAGAGCTTGGGCAAAGTGACTTTGCAAAGGACGAAAGGGGAAGGTTTTACTTACTACCTTCCGGAGTTGCTCAGACAGGTGAAGAGTTCGTAACCTTTGGTTTACTTGCTAAATATGCAGGTCTTCAATCGGTAAACGGTAACATACTACTGGGTGAGAGTATGGAAGAGGTGGTTGATTCGCTGAGTAAGATTGTAAAAGCCGTTAAGTGATATAATTAATAATAATAAGTAGGCGAGGTAGCTCAGCTGGTTAGAGCGGAGATCTCATAAGTCTCAGGTCGGCGGTTCGAGTCCGCCCCTCGCCATATATAACCTATCTCTTCTGGAGTTCGTACATCCTCTTTATCTCTTCAACTGTGGTAGCGTCCTCAGCCCTCTTGTCAAACCTAACAAAGCTTACAGCCCTTGGGAACCTAAGAGCGTAACCTAAAACCTCCGAAGGTTTACCCGCCGTGTGCAGAGGAGACCTTGTTATCTCGTCTGCGGTTACCGTTATAACGTATTTAGGCTCTACCCATACATCGGGCTCTATGAGAGAGTCCAACCTCGCAGGCTTGTTGGTGACCCTATAATCATCCAAGAGTTTTTTAAGCTCTTTCCACTCCTCTTCCGTAAAGCCAGAGCCTACCTTAGAAACCGTTTTATAGGTGTCCTCTTCTTGGTCGTAAAGGGCTACAAGCAGAGAGCCTATCCCAAGCTTTGACCGAGAGCCCTTACCATAAAAGTATCCTACGATCACAACGTCCACAGTATCTGCCAAAGACCCTTTGCTGCTCCTTTTTAGCTTTATCCAGTTGAAGTTTCTCGATCCCGCAGTGTAGACCGCATCCAACCTCTTTGCCATTATACCTTCCAACCCGCTTGATATCATCTCTTCAAAGAAATCTTGAAGGGCTTTTTCGTTATCCACTATCAACATCTGGGAAGGTCTTATTAGCTCACCCTTTACAACCTCTTCCAAAGTCTTCCTTCTTTCTACAAAGGGCTTTCCGGTGAGGTCTTCCCCTTCCAGGTAGAGTATGTCAAAGGCAAAAACCCTCAGAGGATACTCCTGCGCGTACTTTAAAACGTCGTATTTTCTCTTTCTCTGAATGGTTACCTGAAAGGGATGGAACTCACCTGTCTCCTCGTCGTAGGTTACGGCTTCTCCCTCGAACACAACAGATTTTGCAGTGATGTCCTTTAAGACAGAGTCTACCACCTCTGGGAACATGTAGGTGACGTTTTCAAGATTCCTTGAGTATATCCAAACCTGATCATCTTTTTTGTGAACCTGTATCCTCATGCCATCGTACTTACCCTCTACAGCACACCTTCCAAGCCTTTGGATGATCTCCTCTGCGGAAGAGACCCTCTCAGCCAAAGCCATCCTGATGGGAAAGCCCACTTCTACCTTAAAACTCTCCAAACCTTTAACCCCTTTACTGAGGAGCTCCTTTGCTACCTTTCCAAGGTCAGAGCAAAGGTTGTAAGCTCTTTCCACCACATGTCTGTAAGTTTTACTTCCAGCCACTAAAGAAAGAGCATCCAGCAATGTAGCATCACCTACACCAAGGCGAAGCTTGCCCTCTATTATCCTTATAACGTACTTAGCCTCTACGGGAGACAGGGCTTTTAAAAGGTTTATAAGGTTCATAACCTTGTCTAGAGTGCCCCTTGACCTTGCTATGGAAAGAAGCTCTTCGTAGACCTGCAGAACCTCCAGTCCTTTGCTTTCTCTTTTAAGCAGGGCTTGAGCTGTATCGCCTAAATCTCCAAGCTCCTTGTACTTCTTTTCAACCTCTTTTTCCTTCAGGCCAGCCACTTTAGAAAGAGCTTCCAGTATGAGCCTTTCGGATACACCAAACTCCAAGCCGTAAAAGGGTGGAAGGATCTCCCCAAGCAAAAGGTAAACGATTTTTTCAGCCTCCTCGGGCGATGTCTCCTTGAAGATCCTGTAAACTAGCTCAGACATCTCTATCCTGCTAGATGTCTCTTCCAACCTCCTTAGGTACTCTTCACACAGTCTCAAAAACTTCATTTTCTTTTAACAATTTTCTCATATTTTATGGGATATGGAAAAAGTTAAAGTACTCTTTGTATGCATCCATAACTCCGCACGCAGTCAGATGGCAGAAACCTTTTTAAACGATCTGGGAGAAGGATTCTTTGAGGCAAAAAGCGCGGGTATAGAGCCAGGCAGTCTAAACCCTCTAGCTGTGAAGGTAATGGCGGAAGTAGGTTATGACATCTCTAAAAACAAGACCAAATCTGTCTTTGACATACACAAAAGCGGCGAGTCTTTTGACTACGT
>OFGS01000164.1_pt1 | contig 17321 bp, 17 predicted proteins | sample 1521851 | NCBI WGS metagenome assembly OFGS01 (sample SAMEA3142070, study PRJEB24117) | hot springs metagenome
TCGTTTTTCCCGTAGTATCTTTCTATTCTGTAGTGTTTTCCCTTTACGGAAAAGTCCAGGTAAACTCTCATGCTACTACTGCCATAGGAAATGAGATGCTCATTTAAGGATTTGTCCTTATGTCTTGGTACTTTGCCATAAAGGGCGTAGCATATGGCATCTATGATGCTGGTCTTTCCTGCGCCAGTTCTTCCCTGTATTATGAAAAAATCCAAGTTAGAAAAATCTATATAGGTCCTTTTACGGTAGACCGTAAAGCCCTCAAGTTCGAGCTTGATGGGTCTCATCTTCAATCTCTCTCAGTACGTCTTCAATTTCCTTACGCAGATCTTCTGAAGGCTCTCCACCGTAGGTTTTTCTGTAGTAGTCCATGTACATGTTCAGCATGTCCTTTTCTACGTGTGTGTAGTCTTTTTCATCAGCCTGAGGTTCATCTTTGGGAATTACCTCTAACCTTAGAAGTCTGTCTCCTAAAATCTCCTGAAGCTTTTGCTTTTTTAGGTTAAAGCTTAAGTCCGAAGGGTCTACATACAAAACCAGCTTAACGTATCCCTTTATACTGTCCGCTATCGATAAGAATTTCTCGTAATCTAGCTTATCCTTAATATCGTACTGGCTAAGTTCGTTAAGCAGGCTGAGCTTTATGGGCTTAACATCCACAAAGCCCTTGTCTAAGGTTATAAGGTTAACAAACTTATCCATTCCCCTTTCTGAAAAGTCTAATTGGTACAAACTGCCAGAGTAGTAAGCTTTCGTTGGACAGCGATCTATCCTTTGGTGCCTGTGGACATGCCCAAGGGCTACGTAGTGAAAGGTTGCAGGTAATGCGTCCGGTCTTACGGCGTACATTGAGCTAACGCTAGAAGCCCTCTCTGTTCCTGCTATAAGAGCTGACTCCACCATAAGATGGGCGAGAAGGATGCTGTACTGCGCGGACTCCACCCTTTGGGCTAACGCTCTTATGTAATCCTGGACCTTTTCCGCATAGCTCCTGTGGCTCTCTTCTGAGGTCCTCGTTAATATACGTTCACTTGGGTATGGCAGACAGGCTATCTTTAGGTTCTCAAACTCAAATACGTTTTTATCCAGATGCTGTGATGGTCTGTCAAAGACGTGCAGGTTGGTAAGTCTACCTAAGTGTTTGTAATTTTTGATAAAGTCATAGCTGTCATGATTACCAGCTATCATGATGATGTGAACGTTGTGTTCGTGCATACGTGTTATGAAGTCAAGTATGATATCTTGAGATTCATGGTCTGGGTTTGCCTTGTCAAAGATATCACCAGCTATAAGAAGTAGATGGATCTTTTCCTCTTTGCATATAGCTTCTACTTGATCTAATGCGTACTTTAAGTCAGGGTTTCTTGATACTCTTCCCAGGGTTTTGCCCGCATGGAGATCCGATATGTGGAGCAGTCTCATCTTCTGTTTATTATATCCTTAAGCTTTTCCATGTTGTAAGCCTGTAAGCCTTCCTTTTCCATTTTGTCCATGGCGCTTTTTATATTTTCCAAAACAACCTCAAGGGCTTCTTCTGGACTGTCCACTACCGTGATTAGCTGTAGATCCTCTTGTGAAATAGTATTAAAGCGTAGCATTGTGCCTTTCATGTAATCTATCATGTGTTTCCAGTAATCACTTCCAAATAGGAGTATGGGGAAGGCTGGGCTTTTTCCGGTCTGTATCAGCGTTAAGGCTTCAAAGAGCTCATCAAGGGTGCCAAAACCGCCCGGGAAGATTGCATAAGCCATAGAGTACTTAAGTAGCATCACCTTTCTAACAAAGAAGTAATCAAACTCCAGAGAGAGGTTTTGATACTTGTTCTGTGTTTGTTCGCGAGGGATCTGTATGTTTAGCCCAACGGAAAGGGCACCCGCATCCATAGCTCCCCTGTTCGCCGCCTCCATTATACCAGGTCCACCACCGGTTATTATGGTAAATCCCTTGCTTCCAAACAGGTAGGCGGTTCTGTAGGCTAATAGATAGTAGGGATTGTTTTCATCAAAGCGCGAGCTTCCAAAGAAGGTTATACCAGGACCTACACGAGCAAGCTCATCAAAACCCTTTACAAACTCGCTCATTATCTTGAGTACGCGCCACGTGTCTCCCTGCTTTATCTTCAGCTCTTCTATTATGCGCTTTTCTTCACTGCTCATTTAGCATATCCTTTGCCATCTCCTCAAGCTTTAAATACTCCCCCTCTTTGGGCTTGTTAACGTTGCTTGCATACCTTACCCTAACCTTAGCTATTCTTTTCCCCTTAGTCTTCTTGCTCTTGCTGATCTTTTTAACCACCTTTGAACCTTCCTTTTTGGAGGCGGAATAAGATGGTTCTATTGTGGGATAAAAACCTATGAATATCAACAAACTTAGAAGGTAAACCAAACCCTTCATGACACCACCTCCGCAAAATTTCAATAGGATTAGTTTATCATATTTTAGTTTCTTTTCTTTTTAGAGTATAATTTTTAAATTGTGATACCAAGATACTCACGTAAAGAGATATCCCATATATGGTCAGACCTAAATAAGTTCAGTCTTTGGTTAAAAGTAGAGATTGCTGTATGTAGAGCTTGGAGCAGATTGGGGAAAATACCACCAGAAGCGGTAAAAGAGATAGAAAGTAGAACTTACGTAAACCAAGAGGTGATAGAGAAGATAAACGAGTATGAGAAAAAATATAAGCATGACCTTTTAGCTTTTGTATCCGCTATAGGGGAGCAGATACCAGACCTTTCTCAGTATTTCCACATGGGGCTCACATCCTCGGACGTTGTGGACACAGCGTTAGCTTTGCAGATAAGACAGGCTTTAGAGGTGATAGTAAAGGATGTAGACCTTCTGCTGGATGTGCTGAAGGAGCTTTCCTTTAGGTACAAAAAAACCCTAACTATGGGAAGAACCCATGGGGTACATGCAGAACCTACAACCTTTGGGCTAAAGCTAGCTGCATGGTACGACGAGATGAGGAGAAACAGAGAAAGACTCTTACAAGCCTACGAGAACATATCCTATGGCAAACTCTCAGGTGCCGTTGGGACCTACTCCAACATAGACCCACTGGTGGAAAAGTACGCCTTAGAGGAGCTTGGACTAAAACCAGAGCCTGCATCCACGCAGATAGTGCACAGGGACAGGCATGCTCAGGTGATTTTTGCCCTTGCCATAACCGCCTCTTCCCTTGATAAGTTTGCAACGGAGATAAGACACCTTCAGAGAACGGAGGTTTTAGAACTGCAGGAGCCTTTTACCGAAGGACAACGTGGTTCTTCCGCCATGCCCCATAAAAAGAATCCCATACACGCAGAACGCATATGCGGACTTTCCAGAGTTATAAGAGGTTACCTTTTAACGTCCATGGAGAACATAGCCCTGTGGCACGAAAGGGACATATCCCACTCCTCAGCGGAAAGAGTCATAATTCCAGATGCCTTTATAGCCCTGGATTACATCCTTAACCTATTCTTAGAAATTTTAAAAGGGCTTGTGGTGAACGAAGATAGAATGCTGAAGAACATGGAGCTTTCCCATGGTTTGTATGCATCATCTAAGGTTTTGGTTGCTCTTATGGAAAAGGGTATCAACAGGGACAGAGCTTATGAAATGGTTCAAAGGTGTGCGATGAGAAGTTGGAAAGAGTCTATTGCTTTTGCAGAGTCGTTAAAGCAAGATAGAGAAGTGATGGAGCACCTGTCTGAAAAGGAATTGGAAGACTTGTTGGATCCTTGGAGCTTTCTCAAAAATATAGATTATGTGTACCAAAAGGTTTTTGGAGTGAGTCATGGAGAAGATTAAAAGGGTCATAATGGAGAATGCCAGACCTGGATACGAGGTAGAAGTGTACGCTGAAAGGATAAAAAGGACGCTTATAGAAACCTCAGAAGAGAAGCTAGAAAACCTTTCTCAATCTGAGGAGCTTGGTGTTGGCATAAGGGTTCTAAGGGACTATAGGGTAGGTTTTGCATACACAACAGACTTAAGTAAGGAATCGTTGAAGAGTTGCTTAGAAAGGGCTTACGAGGCATGCGATATGCTTCCCCCGGATGAAGCAAACGGTTTTTACCATGGCGATCTGAAGGGAGACATAACGGAACTCTTTGATGAGGAAGGGTTGAAGGTCTCACTGGAAGAGAAGATAGAGCTTACCCTCTCCCTTGAAAGAAGGGCAAAGGAGTTAGACAGAAGGATAAAGGGTGTCAGAAAAGCAAGCCTAAAAGAGAACGTAATAGAGGTGTATCACTTTAACACCCTTGGGCTCGAGTACAGCTACTCAACAACCGCTTACGTATCCATGATGTCCGCTGTAGCACAGGACGGGCACGATTCGGCCATATCTTACGGTTACAGAGGAAGTAGAAAGCTAAGTACATTGGATCTAGATGGTATGATAGAAGATGTTGTATTTAAGGCGGTTTCCCAATTGAATCCGGAGCCTTTTCAGACGTGCGAAATCCCCGTAGTGCTCTACAGAGAAGCCAGTGCTATGCTTCTTGAAACCTTCTCTTCTATGTTTTTAGGTGATGCGCTTGTCAAAGGTAAAACCTTGCTCAAGGACAAGGTGGGTGAAAGGATAGCCTCAGAGAAGCTTCAAATCGTTGACGACGGTCGCTTGCCAGAGGGCTTTATGTACTCAAGCGTGGACGCGGACGGTTTAAGAACAAAGAAAAATATAGTCGTAGAAAATGGTGTATTTAAAGGCTTTCTTCACAGCCTTTACACTGCAAAAAAAACATATCAAGAACCCACTGGCAACTCTGTGAGATCTGGTTTTAGGAGCCTTCCCACCTCTGGCATAACGAACCTCTACATTCAAGGTGGAGGCTTAAAACTTGAAGAATTACTATCTTACTACGATGAGGTTTTTCTGGTGCTAGACCTTATGGGATTGCATACCGCAGACCCCGTTTCTGGAGAGTTTTCTCTTGGTGCCTCTGGCGTAATTTATAAGAGGGGAGAAAAAAGCAAAACTGTGCGTGGTGCCGTAATAGGAGGTGATATACTAAGTCTTTGGGGTAATATAGTAGATGTGGGGGACGATGTATGCTTTTATGGAAACGTAGGGTCTCCATCCCTTTTGGTTAGGAGTATGGTAGTAGGGGGGTAAGATGCGCGATAAAGTAGCGGGCTCTTTAATAGCCTTTTTGGGAATGCTGTTTATGCTCTTTGGCTTTTACACAAGCTTTGAACTCTACGTAAAAAACAGGCTTACGGAAGTTTTTCAGGACGTGGGCTCCTTCAACGTGAAGGTCTTTCAAGATAGCCTACCGGCAAAATCCGGCGAGTTATTAGATAACATTTTCTTTTTTAAGACATCTGAGGGTAAGGTTTACTCCAATTACAATTTAAACAAACCCTTGGACACAAGTAAATACTACTCCTTTGTTTTTAGGCAAGAGGGCTATGAGTATGTTGTTTACATGAAACATTTTAGTTTTTACGATTACGTTGGCTACCTATACAAAAATCCCATGTCCCTTGGAGTTTTTATATCAGGTCTTATCTTCTTCTTTATGGGAATATACTTAGTGGGTTCATACAAGGCATCCCAAATCGTTGTAGAAAAGGAGAAACCACCTATGGGAGAAAGCCAAGATCTGATAAATCACTTAAAGGCCCTTAGGTTGACTTTAGCTACCAGTAAAGTGATACCAGAAGAAAGTATACAAAAAACTAAGGAGTTGATAGACCGTATATTGAAAAAGGGAGGTTCAGCATGAGAGTACTTCTAGTGTCCTTTGATAAGGTTTTGGTGAACAAGATAAAAGACACACTGCAATCTGACGATGTTATAACCGTAAAAAACGGTGAAGAGGCTATAAACACCGTCTTTACTGGAGTAGATATAGTAGTCTACGACGCTATATCTGGTGCTATATCTGAAGCGGACATCAACAGAATGTACAATAGCAAGTTTAAGGATGCTAGGTACATCATCCTTTATGATGAGCTTTTCCCGATAGATCCCAGCAACATAGAGGTGCCAAATAAGATCATAATAAACAGGGAAGAGGTAAGTAAGATAATTGATGCCATAATGGGGGAGGCTGTGGTACAAAGTGAAGAAGCGCCTTCTGTAGAGCCCCTGTTAGGATTGTATACTGAACAGGAAGAAATAAAAGAAACACCACAAGAAGAAACTCAAGAGGTATCCATAGAGTCTTTGCTTGGAATACAAGAAGTCCAAATACCCCAAGAGGTAGCAACTACACAAGCGTCCATTTATCAATTTGCTGAATCCGGAAAAGAAAAAACCAAGGTTATGGTGATCACCTTTGATGATGATCTTCTCAACAAGATAAAGTTTTCTGTAGGTGATACATACGAAATATTTGTCGCAAGGAATAGAAAGGAAATATTTGATATGGTCAAGGACGTGGACTTGGTTGTGTTTGACACCATCTCTGGTAATATGGCTCAGAGAATACTGATGGATCTGTCAAAAGATGAAGAAGCAAGCAAAAGGCCGTACGTTATACTAGTAGATGAGCTTTTTGCCATAGATACAGATGCGATACCTCTTCCCTATAAGTACTCTTACGCTAGGGAATCTGAGTTTAGCATGGCTATGGAAAAGGTTAGGGAACTGTCTACTCAGCTTATGGAAAAGGGCTTTTTAAAAGCTGAAGAGGTGCCCCTTCCCTTGGAAACATCAACTATGGAGACACTTTTTGAAGCCGAAGAATTCCCATCAGAGGAAGTTTCGGAAGAGCTTGAGAAGGAGCCAACAAATATCGACGAAATACTAGGCTTGTTGATATCCAAAGGAACAGCGGAAGAAGAGATGTCTATAGAGGCTGTTTCTCAGATGCCAACGGAGAAATTGGAACCCAATTACATGGAAGAAAAATTACAGGAGGACAAAACTACTCTAATGCGAGATATCAAAGCTTCCTTTGAAAACGAGGTCCAACAAATACTGCCAAATGTTATAGAGTCAGCACTAAAGGAGCTCTTTGAGAGGTTAGATATACACGGTGTTATAAGGGATGAGGTGCAAAGACGCCTATCCAAAGTAGATATCGTAGGCATAGTCCAACAAATACTGCCAAATGTTATAGAGTCGGCAATAAAGGATCTCTTTGAGAGGCTAGATATACGCGATGTTATAAGGGATGAGGTGCAGAGACACCTATCCGAAGTAGATATCGTAGACATAATAAGGCAGGAGACTGTGAAGGTTTTAAGGGAGAGGTTGCAAGAACTGATTACCTGACAGAAAACCCAATTAAAGGAGTATAGCGATTTTGGTACTGGTGGATTTCTAAGAACCGACCTTGTTTAGCAAAGCCTATTTTCATTTAAACCCACTCTCGGCTGAGCAAACTAACGGGCTTCCTACCTGCAAAACCCTCGTCCATCTCGTGCCAGTACATTATGGTATCCTCGTCCTCTTTCCAGCAGTACCATATGTACCTGTTTTCATAAAAACCCAAGAAATCTACGAGTATAGGATCAATACCCTTTATGACTCCACCTAAAGCCTCGATCCTTTTAAAATACTTCTGAATCTCCTGTTCTATTTCCCTTATTTGAGTATCCATGTACATCCTTTCCAACGGATCCCTTTCCTCCTCCATGGCGTCTATAAGAGCGTGCAATTCTTGTCTTTTTATGTTTATAGCTTCCACCAATGGTTTTATAAGCACCAGAGCCTCTCTTGCACTATCTAGGTCAAATACCTTCATAATGAATTGAATTTATTTCAATCCAGTATTAGGGTCAATCCTTGTGATGCTTTCAATGCATCCCTGTACTCATTGTAGGTGATTCTTCTGGCAAGCTCTGGATAGTCAAAAGCCTTGTAGTAAGGGTGGTATTGGTCCATGACGTTCACGGCTATCTTGGTGCTTATACTTCTTAGAAACTCCATAACCTTGTCTGTTTGGGCTATGTTGTTGGGAAGTACCAAATGCCTTATCAAGAGACCTCTGTATGCTATCCCCTCCTCGTCCAGTTTTAAATCTCCTACCTGTCTGTACATCTCCTTGATAGCCCTTTTTGCCACATCCCAGTAGTTCTTTACCTTAGAGTACTTTCTTCCCATATCGTTGGATGCATATTTAAGGTCCGCTAGGTATATATCCACTATACCATCCAACAGCTCTAAAGACTCTAAACTGTCATAGGATGATGTGTTGTAGACCACGGGGATTCTTAAGCCCTTCTTTACCGCAATGTAAAGCCCTTGGAGTATTTGAGGAACAACGTGAGAAGGAGAAACCAAGTTTATGTTATGACATCCCATTTTCTGAAGGCTCAAAAACATGTTAGCAAGCTCTTCCGGTGGTACTTCCTTTCCCTCGCCAAGCTGACTTATCTGGTAATTTTGGCAATAGACGCACTTTAGATTACACCAAGAGAAAAAAACCGTACCACTTCCCCTTTTACCCCGTATAGGTTTTTCTTCACCCATGTGTGGAAAGAAAGTATCTACAACTGCGTACCTTCCCGTCTTGCACAAACCCATTTCGCCCTTGAGCCTGTTCACCCCACAGTTATGGGGACAGACATTACACTTTTCCAACATGCTTAGGGCTTTATCTATTCTGTTTTTCCACTCCTTTTCATCCAGGTTTAGGTACATGGGCTTTTTGTCCATGGGATATAATTTACTCCTGGTCGTTATAATTTTTAATTTGACATGAATAAGAAAATACTTATGACACTTCTTTTCATCTTTGTATTTCCCATTCTTCTGCTACTTTTGTACATCCTATTGCTTATTCCATCCCTGCCATCTGTGGATGGACTAAAGGATTGGCGTCCTCCTGAGGCAAATGTAGTTTACGATTACAAGGGAAGAGTCTTTGGCGATGTGGCACTGCAAAGGCGCTATTACGTTAGCACTGACGATATTCCCCTTCACGTTAAGAACGCCTTTATATCCGCAGAAGACAGAAACTTTTACCATCACTTTGGAGTTGACCCTGTTGCTATAATAAGGGCCCTCTTGGTTAATGTGACAAGAAGAGAAGTGGCACAAGGTGCATCTACGATAACACAGCAACTAGCCAAGAACCTATTTTTAACGCCGGAGAAAAGCCTAAAAAGAAAGATAAAGGAAGCCTTGCTGGCTATACAGATAGAGAGGAAATTTTCAAAGGACAAGATATTAGAGATGTACCTCAATTATATATACCTGGGTCAGGGAGCATATGGTGTGGAGGCTGCGTCACGCATATACTTTGGTAAGAGCGTTAAGGAACTTACCGTAGATGAAGCCGCACTACTTGCAAGCCTCCCAAAAGCCCCAAGTAGGTACAATCCCTTTAGAAATCCGGAAATGGTTAAAGAAAGAAGGAATTACGTCCTTCAGAGGATGCTGGAAGATGGATACTTATCTCCACAAGAGTACGAAAGACTTATACAAACGCCTATAAAGGTCAGCGTGGAAAACAGGTATTACGGTATGGACTATTTTTTGGATTACGTCAAAGAATATTTAGTTGAAAAGTACGGTGACTACATACTGAGTGGTGGCTACAAGATATATACAACGATAGATAGAGACTTGCAAAGGCATGCGCAGGAGGTTCTAAGAAGGGGTATTCTCAGAGTAGCCAAGGCAAACGGAATACCTATGATTCCAGAAGATCCCTACCAGGCTCAGAAGATGTACCAAGAGCAAAAGGTTGAAGAAAAGCCTGGCAAAGCTTACATAGCAAAGGTTTTAGAGGTCAAAGGTGACCAAATAAAGGTAGAGCTTGGTGGAAAAGAATACTCCTTTGAGAAGGTCAACATGCCCTTAGAGAAGGGTGACTACGTCTTTGTTAGATTCTACAGGAAGAAAAACAAAGATTTGGGAATAGAACTTTTGCCAGATCTTCAGGGTGCTTTGGTAAGCATTGATGCACAAACAGGAGCCATAAGAGCTATGGTAGGGGGTTACTCGTACACCAGAAGCCCTTACAACAGAGCTGTGTACGCAAAGAGACAACCAGGTTCTGCTATAAAGCCCATAATCTACCTAGCAGCTCTAATAAAGGGTTACACACAGGTATCTCCGATAGATGCAACACCTAAAAGCTTTTATGACCCATCCACGGGTAAAAACTGGACACCATCCAATTACGAGGGTCAAGAATTTGATACCATAACACTCAGACAGGCTTTAGCTAAAAGTGTAAACACTGCTACGGTGAACCTTTTAGCGGAAATAGGCTTTGACCTTCCTATAGACCTTGCCAAGAGCGTAGGTATAGAGCTGATGCCCTACTACTCTATGGCGTTGGGTAGTATAGAGGTCACACCTATGGAGTTAACCTCCGCTTTTCAAGCCTTTGCCAACATGGGAAATTACTGCAAGCCGTACTTTATAGAAAAGATAGTAGCTCCCGATGGGACTCTTTTGGAGAGGAATGAGCCATTATGTGAACAGGTCTTCCCACCTCAGGAAACACGTGTTCTTGTAGACATGCTCAGGGCTGTAGTTTTGGAGGGGACAGCGGTTTCCGCAAGTGGTATAGGGAGGATAGTGGCGGGTAAGACTGGCACTACTAACGATTACGCCGATGCGTGGTTTGTAGGTTTTTCAAGGTACATAGTGGCAGGTGTTTGGGTGGGCTTTGACACTCGTAGAAGCATGGGCATAGGCATGGCAGGTGCTAGAGTAGCATTGCCCATTTGGATAGACTTTATGTCTCTTGCCTCTTATCTTTATCCCAACGAGGACTTTCCTCTTGTAGAGGGTACTGTGGTAGTTTCCTGTCCTCAGCCTATGGTCTTTGTAGATGGTACCCAGTCTGTTTGCTCCGAGCCAGGAAATCAACAACCCCCAGAGCGAGAACAAAACAGTAATGAGCTTGAAGGTATAGTGGATCCTAAATTTTTAAGGGAGAACGGTCCAAAGGTGAAGGAATTGCCATGAGAGAATTGCTTTTGGAGAGTACTTTCGTGGCTCTTGATATAGAAAGCACGGGCTTTGACGTAGAAAAGTCGGAGATAATAGAGATAGCCTTGGTTAGAGTGGAAGGTGGTGTCATAACAGAAAGGTTTTCTACTCTCGTAAACCCCAACACACCCGTACCATCTAACATTACCAAACTTACAGGTATAACCAACGCTATGCTCATTGGCAAACCCACCTTCGACCAAATACTTCCAAAGGTTATTTCTTTCATAGGTGATTCCATCCTGGTAGGGCACAAAGTAGAAAAGGATATTCATTTTATAGACAAGTACTACAGACAGGTATACCGCAAACGCTTTAAGCATCCTCACATATGTACCCTCAACCTATCGAGAAACCTTTTACCAAACATCAAAGAGTATTCGCTGCAGTACTTGGCAGACTACTTTGACATAGAAAGAAAGAGAGTCCACAGGGCGCTGGATGATGCGGAGACCACGGCAATGGTATTTATAGAGCTTTTGAAAATACTCTGGCACCGTTTGGGTGTAGGTGATTACCTTACTGTAAAAAAGTTGTCAAAAGCGTAGTGAGTTATCTATAGATAACTCATCGCCACCTTTACAACATCCTCAGGTCTTACCGCGCTCAAGCACTCAAGCGTTCCTTTTTTACACCTTTTGGGGTTGGGAGAGCATGGAGAGCACAGAATCTCAGGAACCAAGTAAGCACCTTTGAGTGGATAAAAGCCGTACTTAGGAGATGTTGAAGTGTAAACGCTGATAGCATCTATGCCCAAGGCGTTTGCCATATGCACAGGCGAAGAATCGCAAGAGATAACCAGCTTAGAAAGGGAAATAACGGCCAAAAGCTCCCTCAAAGAGGTTTTACCTACCAGGTTTATAGCTCCTTTAAAAGCCCTAGCTTTTTCTTCTTGGTCTTTAGTGCCTACTATAACGCAAGGAACTTCCAAGTTTTTAATCACGTATCCCCATCCTTCTGTGTACCACTCTTTCAAAGGGAAGTTAGAAAAGGGAGAGATGACTACAAACTCTTCAGGTAGCTGAAACTTTTCCTTCACCTTCTGTCTTTCTTCATGCTCTACAAAGAGCTTAGGCTCTCTTATAAAGTTTTTTACTCCTAAAGGCTTAAGCAATTCAAGGTTTCTTTCTACCTCGTGAACTTCCCATCTGTGCTCTACCAGATGAGTGTATAAAAAGGAAAGCTCTGACCTGTCAAAGCCTATGCGTATGGGAATACGCGACAAGAATAAGATAATCGCCGTCCTCATAGACCTGTGCATAGAAATGACGATGTCAAAGTCTTTAATCCTTTTCAACACCTGAAAAGATGCGGACAAGCTTTTATCGTAAGGTATCAGCTCTATAGGGTAACCCTTGAGTATTTCCGTAATAAAAGGTCTACCTACAAAGGCTATCCTTGAGTCTTTAAGGTTATCAAGAAGTGTTCTGATAACGGGGGTGGATAAGACCACATCCCCTAGGTAGGCGGTGTTCCACAAAAGTATATTCACTTTTGTATGTCTGAGATGCTGGCTATCCTCCACCTCTTTTCATCCCTTATCACTATGAAAGAAAAGACCTTGTCTATGCCTTCCTTGTCTACAACTCTGACCAAAACCTCCACGTGTTTATCATCTATTTGCTTTGAGTCTATGTATTTGACCTTCTTTATGTTAGTACCCATGGAGGAAAATAAGCACGCTAAAACTTCCGAAGGTTTCATCTCCGTCAGTTGCACAGGCAATTTTAAATCTAAGACAAGAGCATCCCTAAACGGTGGATACAGAAGCATTACTGCCTCCTTTCCATCCTCATCCCTTACCGCTTCTATAAAAGCTTTTACTGTTTCCCTTCCAGCCTCTTCAGGGCTTTCTCCACAGCTCCTAATCAAAAAGAAAAGTCCCAAGATGACGAGTATGGCTACTATGACTTTTCTCATCACTTACCTCTCTACAAGGTTTTGTAGATATTATAGCATTTATCTTTACTTTTTTCTAACCCTTTAAGCAATGAGAGTTTCATGAACATTTATTCCACGTATAGACTTTGAAACCAGGTGGATCACAGCTCTTCACAGATATGCCATACCCTATTTATAACCCTGGCATAATGCCAAAAAGATAGGAGCCTATTAAAACTGCGAGGAAACTTTCCCCGTTTGTTTTTTAAGGTTTTTAAGGTTTCTACGACTATCTTGTAGCTTATCCCGAGCTTCTTGCATAATCAGGGGATTTCATAAGAACGATTTACCACTCATATCAGAAATTGAAGAGAGAATAGCAAAGTCTTCATCAAAAGGCCCGCTTTATCCTTGCCCCAATTATCCAAACGGATGGTCTTTAAGTCTCTCAAGTGAGTGGCGTTTTAAGAACAAACCATGATTAGTGTCATTCAAACAATGCAAAAAGGCTGTGTTAAAATTAACATAAAAATGAAAAGACTGTTACTGTTTTCTCTTATCTTACTACAGTTCCTGACAGGATACGCCCAGAGAACGCACGAGCACGAGGACAAGAGAATTCACCTTGACTGTAGCTTATGTATACTACAACACTCACAGGAGGACAACAGGGACGCTAAAGTAGAACATAAAAGCGTACACATAAAAGTCTTTTTTATAGAGTGGCGATTAGAAAGTACAACCTTTGATTCCAAGACTATCAAAAGCTACTCTGCCCGTTCACCTCCTGCAACAGTCTAAGTCCCAAGACCCAGATCAATAAAAACCAAGCAGGAGGTGAAACTATGAAAAGACTGGCTTTTATGGCTCTATTTGCATGTTTTAGCTTTTCCTTTGCTAAGGAAGACGTTGAAAGCCTAAAAAGACAGCTGGAGGAGCAAAAGAGAGAACTTCTCCAGAAGATAGAGGAGTTAGAAAAGAAAATAAAGGCTCTCGAAGGTTCTCAGAGTGCACAAAAGCCTACAGCGGAGGAAGTCAAGCCAGAGAGCAAAGAGATAACCGACAGGACTAAAAGGCTAAGCTTAAAGTTTGACGAAAGGCGCCAAACTCTTGGTTTGTTCAAAGGTCCCAGCTTTTTGCCAGACATATCCCTTATAGTTGATACTTCAGTGGTCTCAAGAAACCTAAAGGACGAAAAGTACAAGCTGAGGGAGATTCCTGCCTTCTTTCATGCGCACGAAGATGAACATGGACACGGGCTAAATAAAAACAGAGGGTTTAACCTTAACTATGCGGAGCTTTTCTTCCGCGCACCGGTGGACCCCTACTTTGACCTAAACGCCACCATCACCTTCACAGAGGAAGATACCAATCTGGAAGAAGCCTACTTTGTCACTCGTAGTCTCCCCTTTGGCTTTCAGGTAAAGGGAGGAAAGTTTAGAAGCTCCTTTGGAAGACATAACCAAAAGCACCCCCACGCTTGGGACTTTGCAACAACACCGCTGATCTACGAAGCCATGCTTGGTGAGGAAGGGCTTGTAGAAAAGGGCCTTCAGATAAACTGGCTTGCTCCCACACCCTTTTACCTACTCTTCGGTGCTGAGGTTTTTCAGGGAGAGAACGAAAAAAGCTTTGGCTACAAAGGGTTTAAGATATTAAACAAAGAGGTAGGCGATGCTCCAGTTCCCAACCTTTACACCGCTTTCGTAAAAACATCCTTTGACATAGGAAACCTTTCCATGCTTACAGGCTTTTCCTACGCTCAGGGTAAGTCCCGTGTGGGGCATGGAGACCACGGTTTTGCGGGCAAGACCAAACTCTACAACGTGGAACTAACGGGTAAGTACTTCTTTGGATCTAACAGGTATCTATCCCTGGAAGGTGAGTACCTATACAGAGACCAAAAGGGTGTTGAGTACGAAGACGACAATGGAAGATTGAGGGAGACAGGTCTCAACAAAAAACAATCTGGCTTTTACTTGCAGAGTGTGCTGAAGTTTCACAAGAATTGGAGGGTTGGAGTAAGGTACGACTTGATAGACAAAAACGAAGTAAACGGTAGGAAAAGGACAAAAGACCTACCAGCCTACTACGCCATGCTGGAGTACAGTCCTACGGAGTTCTCCTTTATAAGGCTTCAGGTGGGAAGGAACGAGGCATATTACGTAGATGGTCAGAGGAAGAAGGTCAATGAAGTTATACTCCAGCTTAACTTCTCCATAGGTTCCCATGGAGCGCATCCCTTTTAAGGGAGGTGTTAAACATGAAGGTTCTCTATATCTTTAGCACACCAAACGCCTCTTACATACTCAACAGGATGATAATACCCCAGTTGGAGAACGATGCCCACATGGTAGAGGTTGCCGGCATGTTTTTCTTTGTGGACAACAACTACATGCTGGTAAAGGGGAATCCGACCGCAGAGAGGCTTAAAAAGCTCTTGGATACGGGCAAAATAGGCTTCCTTATGGGTTGCGACCAGTGCTGTTATGAAAGGGGTATAGCGGACAAGCTCGTAGAGGGTGCCACCATAGGATGCTTCCCTTCGCTTTATGGCAAAGCTAAGTCTATGGGCGTTGAACAGGTGATAACGCTATGAAAGATAAACTACTTCCCCTACTGTCAGCTGGTAGTGTCTTTTGGGGCATGCTCGCATGCGGCTGTGGGCACTGTCCCGCTTGCTATGGATACGTAGCGGGAGCGTCGTCCCTTCTTATCTACGTATCCACGAAAAAGCTCTTTAAAAGGAGGCAAAAGGATGATAAAGATACTCATACTGACCCTTGTAGTCCTTAACATCGCTTTTTCACAGCTCAAAGTCGTAGCCAGTTATCCTTGGATAGGATATCTGGTGGGGCAGATAGGCGGTGATAGGGTTAAGGTATACACATTGGTAAAACCCTCCGAAGATCCACATTTTGTGGTGCCCAAACCTTCATACATAGCCATTGCAAGAAGTGCAGACCTTCTCCTTGTCAACGGTGCAGGTTTGGAAGTGGGTTTTATACCGCCCATACTCCAGCAGTCCAACAACTCCAAAATCCAGCCTGGAAGAATGGGATACTTAGACTTGTCCCAGTACATAGACCTGATAGAAAAACCCCAGAGAGTTTCCAGGGAGTTGGGTGATGTGCACCCCGAGGGAAACCCCCACTACCACCTTGACCCCCACAACATACCTATCCTTGCAAAAGCCATCAAGGAAAGACTGTGTCAGATAGACAAGCAGGGATGCAACCAATACAGGCAAAACCTTGACACCTTTATCTTCTTCTGGAGCGAAAAGCTTAAGACGTGGGACGAGAGAATGAAGAAACATAAAGGTAAAAGGGTCATATCTTATCATGCCCTATACAACTACTTTTTAAAAAGATACGGTATAGAGCTTGTGGCCACCATAGAGCCTCTTCCCGGTATAAGTCCAAACGCCAAGCACGTAGAAAATCTTATAAATAGAATAAAGGAAGGTGATATCTTTGCCATACTTCAAGACGTTTACCACGAAAAAGCCACAGCCCAGTACATAGCGTCAAAGACGGGAGTTAAGGTGATTGTCCTTCCACACGATGTAGGGACGTTCCCGGAGATAAAAAGCCTGCCTGACCTCTTTGATTACATGACAAAAGCTTTCCAATGATAGATGTACTCCTTGACGCTTTTTTGATATCCCTCCTTTTGCTTGGTATACACGCATACTTTGGAAGGGAAATAATAAGGCGGGGTGTTGTTTTTACGGACTTAGCCATCGCACAGAGTGCATCGGTGGGCATCGCCATCTCCATCGTCCTCCACCAAGAGACGCTGGCAGGAGTCTTATCCTTGACCTTTGCCCTTCTTGGTGGGCTTTCTATATACCTTCTGGAGAAGAAAGACAGATACAAAGAGGCTTATATAGGGCTTGTGTATGCGCTCTCTATTTCTACGGGCTTTCTTGTTCTTTCATTTTCTCCTCACGGAGCGGAGGATTTTCTTAGGCTTACCGCAAAGGACATCCTCTTTGTGCCAAGGGACAAGGTGTTTTTAACCTTTTTGCTTTACTCCCTTCTTGGCGTACTTATTCTACTTCGCGAAAGGGTAAAAACTGCTTGGCTTAGGGATATTCTCTTCTATCTTCTCTTTGCCGTCACGGTAGCCAGCTCTGTGCAGTTGGTGGGTGTTTTGGTGGTTTTTTCTTTGCTTTTGGCGCCCGCACTGGTTAGTTTATACCTGCGCAAGGGTATCATCTTTGCCTGGCTTTACGGAAGCGTAGTAAACGTTGCGTCCATCTTCATCTCTTACTACATGGATCTGCCAACGGGTTTTAGCATAGTATTTTTCCATACCCTTCTTGCCCTCCTGACGGTTATAATTTTCAGATGATGAAAGAGATACACATAACAGACGTCTCTTTAAGAGATGGGATACAGTCCTTGCTTGCCACTAGAGTAAAGACTCAGGACATGGTACCTGTGATAGAGATATTGGATAAGTGTGGCTTCTGGTCTCTTGAGGTGTGGGGTGGAGCAACTTTTGACGTGTGTTTAAGGTACTTAAAAGAGGACCCTTGGGA